>JGI24695J34938_10002538_pt1 | contig 13803 bp, 10 predicted proteins | sample TergutCo191P3_FD_34938 | JGI IMG/M metagenome (IMG submission 34938) | reverse complement strand
AACAGCGGCGGCAATGTTGCTATCACAGGCGGCGCCGGGGGAGGAGGAGCTTGCTGCTGTACAGTTTGCGGCGGCGTTGAAGGAGGCGCTCGTTGCTGTACGGTTTGCGCAGGCGTTGATGGAGGCGTCTGCTGCTGTACGGTTTGCGCCGGCGTTAAAGAAGGCGTCTGCTGCTGCACAGTCTGCGCCGGCGTTATAGAAGGCGTTTGCTGCTGTGCTATCGCAATCTCCGGCGTATCAAGCGCGGATTGCTGCGCATCCGAAGGTTCAATCTGCTCTGATAATAATTCAAGCTGATCTTCTGTCCGCGCGGCAGTTTCTTCGTTAGTAATTCTTTCTTCGCTTACCGCTTCTTCCCTCACTGTTTCTACGCGGAAAGACGAAACTCTTGAAAAATATGTTCTGCCTTCAAAGACAGACGGGAAAACAGGCATCACTCTCCAGTACCATGTTCCGCTTTCGAATAACGCTGAAACATAACTGGTTCCCTGTACCTGCGCGGAAAGTTCCTGATTGTAAAAATCATTAAATTTTGAAACCTGTAAAATATAATGCGACGCTTCAGGAATATTTTCCCACCTGAACTGCACTTCCTCTCTCGCGCTGCCCGCTCTTCCCGTTTGAAACAGATGATTGTTCACAGGACTATACAACGCCGGCGACTGCGCTTTTGTTACCGAAAAACGTCCCAAAGAAAGAACCTTGTCTTCAAGAGAAAGACGCCAATACCAATATCCGTCGTTTACAGACACTGCGGCATTTGAATTTAAATTATCTATGGTTTGAGCTATTCTTGAAAAATTTCTGTCCTGCGAAATTTCAAGCTTAAGAAAATCAGTATCATTCATATTTAATTTTACCCAGGTAAAATTTACATTTAGCGCGTCCGGTTCAGCGTTTAGATAACGCGCGTTAGGACGCGGCTGCATCACTGAAACAACTGGATAACTAACGTCACTGCCGGTTTGATCCAAAGCGATGGTTTCTCCCGCCTGAATATTCCGCGCGCCTTCCGGGTTTAAAATCTGCGCAGAGCCTTCCGTTACGCGCATTACAATCCCTTCATCGCCGGATGCCGCCGTGAATACCGTACCCGGCGCTGTTTCCACAATCTTGTCTCCGATCGCGACGCGGACAACGCCGTTATCTTCATTGGAAGTAATTTTTAAATCCCCCGAGTAAAAATTAATTTGAATAAAACTTTTACCCTCTTCGTCTTTCTGGATTCGTATCAGCGTATTTTCACCTAACTCAATTATATTATTATCGATGTTAATAGTCGCTCCTGAAAGACGCGCGATTCGGATTAAATCTCCTGAATACACAGGCGATTCTTTGCTGAGTCTGTCCCAAACTACCCTGTCGTTAAGACGGCGCTGAACTGTATTGTATTTTACTTCGACGTTTCCGGCCGGCAAAATATCCTTGGAGCGGAAAGTCATAAACAGATCCTGATAAAATAAAAACAGGCTTACAGCGGCTCCTGAAATACAAAAAATAATAACTATAACGTCTATAATTTTGTTGGAGGTTTTTCTTCGTTCTTCAAGACGTTCGCCGCTCATTTAATAACTCCGCTATTCGCCGGCGCCGATTTTGTATTTTTTTTCTTCACTGTTTATATCGACTTTTGATAAATTAGGCGCTTTAATGTTCAGTAATTTTCTAACTTCCTTTAATGTTTTAGGACCTGATGTGACAGAAACGTGATTTACAACAGCAAAAATTCTTAGAGGTTTTTCTTTTCCTTTTACTTTAACAGACGGCATCTCCTCTGTTATAAAAAAACTTTTTACAAGGTTCCATGTGCTTTCAGAAATTAAAATATCCGTGCCGAGCGGTTTATTAAGCGCTTCAATTCTGGACGCAAGGTTAACAGGATCTCCTATAACAGTATATTCCATTCTGATATCCGATCCGATTTGCCCGGCTGTTACAATTCCTGTATTGATTCCGCAGCCAATGCAAATGGGAGGATCTCCCGGATCATCCGCCGAACGGTTTTTATTCATCTGAATAAGATCCTTTCGCATCATAAGCGCAGCTTTCACGCAGTTAAAAGCGTCTTTCGCAGGGCTTCCCGCGCTGTAAGCTGTACCCCAGTGCGCCATAACGGCGTCTCCGATAAATTTATCAACAACGCCGTTTGTTTTTTCTACGCACTCAACCATCTGCGTTAAATAATTATTAAGCCACTGAACAATTCTGTCAGAGGCGTCTTTTCCGAATACATTTGTAAATTGTTCGGATTTATCCGTAAACCCGCGGATATCCGAGAAAAAAACAGTTCCGTGTTTGGGCAGTCCTCCCGGTTTAATTTCGCCACGCATGGCTTTAATCGCGATTTCACGGTTGGTAAAACGCCCGAAAATATTCAAGGCTTTGCTCATTCTCTGGAAACTTGTCGTCAAGTATCCGATTTCATCGCGGCTTCTGGGTTTTATATCAAGATCAAAAACGCCACCTTCTATTCTGCGCGCGGCGTTGGAAAGCACCTTCAAAGCGTTAGAAATTGTTTTGGAGAAAAACCAGATAAAGAGGATGGAAATGAACACAACAGCGGTGGCAAGGAAAATATTACGGCGCGTTGTGGCGTCGATGCCTTCAAAGAGTTTATTATATTCAATGCTTGTAATCGCGATGCACGCGCCGTTGTTTAATTTGGTATAAGCGACAAAATATTTTACGCCATCATCCTCAATTAAATCCTGCCTGTTATTTACATTGCTTTTGCGTATTTTATTAATAAATTCCCTGCTTGAAAGATTTACATTCTTTAACACCATTTCATTGTCAGAATGAATAAGAATATCGCCGTCGTTGTTGATTATATAGGAAAGATTTACGCCGGAACTGAAACTCTCGTACAAATGGGAAGGAGAAAAAAGAACCAGAAAAACTTCTCCCTGCATGGAAAAGAAAAGAGCCAGCATGTTGTCGGAAAAGTGCGGAGAGGCGTTTAAAAAATTGGATTCTCCTGCGGCTGCCTTGTTAAACGCGGCGCTGTTTTCGTAATAGAAAGATTCCACAAGAGAAGCGTCTAAATCTTTTTTATTTAAATAATCTTCGTTTACTAGAAAACAGGCGTGATCGCCTGAGGGGAAAACAAGAGCCGCTACCTGTTCATTATTTTTAAAATAAGAATCACGGGCGCTCTGCGCCAATTCGCTTTCTTCCCCCGCAAGTATAATAATTTGTATTAAAACATGAGCGTTGGAACGAACGCTGGAAAAGGTATAATCGGCTTCTGAAGCCGAACGGCTGTTTATCTCAAAATTATTAACTTCGGCGGCAATTTCCAGATCCAGCCTTACAAAGTATGAAAAAAGGAACGTAATCGCGCCAAGAGAAATTAATACAAGAATTGTTATAATTGTTACAAGCTTGGCGCCGATTGAAAACCGGATAAATTTATCGCTCAATCTGTTACTGTGCTTTTTACTCATAGTTAATTATAGTATAAATTTTAATTTCTTCCAAGAAGGGAAGCGTACTCTCTTTCGTAACGGCGCAATTGCGGATGATCGGGAGAGATGGCAAGAGCCTGTCTTAAATAATAAACCGCCCGTCTTTCTTCCCTGCGGTTATGATAAATTAAAAAACTGGCGATTAATGCGTCCAAATTTCTTGGGTCTTCAAAAAGGCTTGAGCGCAAATCGTTTAAAGCCGCCTCCTGATTTGACTGAATCCGGCTGCGAAGGAAAAAATATCTGCTTTTAATAACGCCTGAACTTACAGAACCCAGGCGGCTTTCTATCATCCTTGAAGCTTCATCCCTTCTGTTGTTGTCGATTAAAGCGGAAATGTATATGACGATATAATCATTATTTGAGTTGTCTCTGTCATATAACTCGCGCGCAAAGGCGAGAGCTCTTGAGTTGTTTCCCAATCCGCGCTCAACATGGTAACCGTCCGATAAATCCTGAACAGTGCGGCGGACAGCAAGAATGCGAGTAAGGTATCCTTGCGCTTCCTGCCAGTTCTCTCGCTGAATCGCGTCTTTAAGCACAAGGCTTAACACTTGCACAGAAGAACCCGCTGTCCTCCTGAGATGCTCAAGAAATTCTCTTCCTTCGGTTTGATCAGCGGGGCGGGATGATTCCATAAGAAGCGTAGTAATATAAATCATGGCTTCGATATCGTCCGGATCGGTTCTTAAAATTGAACGAAGATAATTTAAAGCGGAATCACGGTTGCGGTTTCCTTCGGCTTGAACCCGCGCGCGCATATACAAATAGGATCTGTGATTTTGATTTATAGAAGCGAAAATGTCGAGTGACGCGTTAGCCTGCGTATACTGTCCTTGTTCGATCAATATTGCGGCTTTCATTAAAAGGAAATCGCCGTTTCTCGGTTCTGTGCGCAGAATTTCATCGACAGCGTTAAGGGCGCGGCTAAACTCATTATTTTCAAAAAAGGAGATTGCAAGCTGTCTTCTTATTTCCAGACTGTCAGGATAACGCACCGCGAGGTCAGAAAAGAGCGTTATCGATTCTCTGACGTTTCCGGAATTCCTTCTTATTCTGCCGATGCCCATTTGAGCGGGATAACATTCGCCTGATATTTCATACGCCTTTCTGTACGACGTTTCCGCTTCGCGCAAATTTCCCGCGCGTTCATGAATAAACCCCTGAAAGAGCGGCGGAAGAACTGACTGCGGACGCAGCGACGCCGCCTTGTCCAAATCTCTTAAAGCGCTCTGAATGTTTTCAGGCGGACTCTTTTCATTAACCGCGAGAAAAGGGAGAATGTGCTCGAAAAAATCGTTGGAATTTCCCGCAGGACGGATGTAATTGCCGCTTTGGGCTTCTCTTACAATACGCGTATAATTTGATGTTTGGGGAAGATCGATAACGGGAAGCTGCGCCGGCGAATCAGGATAGGCGAGCCTTATTAAAAGTATATTGACGCCTGTCATTAAACGGCCGAACTCTGTATTGCTTAAATTATTACTGCGGATGATTTCCAGCGCCTGCAGCATGGAAGACAAAATCCCTGATTCTGTCAAACTGCGAATTTCATCGGCAAGTCCGCCTGAAGACTGACGCGGCTGCGAAACGCCGGATTCATCCTGGTTATTTGACTTTGACGATGTTGTGCAGGAAATGATAATCATCGCTGATAAAAAATATATAATAATGCGGTTAAAAATCTTTGTCACCACTTTTAATAATCCATAAAAATCATAATATACTTAGAAAAAAGAAATATCACATATACAAAATCATAACACAATGGTACTATGATAAACAATGGATACAAGACAAAAACAAAGATTTTTTACTGTTTTTACTATTTTTTTACTAATCATAATCATTATTACCTCGTGCAGTCCTGAAACTTTGAACGTAGAATCATATTATATAACCGGTTCTAAAGAAAACAGGGAAGATTTTCAGGAATTGTTCCGCCTTCTTAACGAAGAAGAAAGCGGAAGCGAAGGTGAATTCGCCGTAATCAGGGAAATCGCCGAAGGATTTGCCCGGCTTAAAGATTATGACAGGCTGATTCACTTCTTAAGCGGCAGAACCATCAATAATCCTTACGATCCGTATAACGCTTTTTACTTTTTGATGATTGCGTATGCCAATATGCAGCTTGATTCAAAACCAATCGCGGCTTTATATTTCGATATAATAATTAAAAATTACCCGGATTTGATCATTAACGAAGAATCCATTCATCTGGTTTGCCTTCAAAATCTCATAAACTTAATTGACGATCCTGAACGCCGGGTCTGGTATTACAACGAGATGATTTCAAGATTCCCGGAAAAAATTGACTTGGGCACTTCTTACTTTTTACTTGGGAAAGCCTGCGAAACAATAGGCGACTGGAACGGCGCGATCGCGGCGTATACCAATTACATTCCTTTTACAGGAACTATAATACCAGGTCACCCGGATGCCGATTATTACGCTAGGCATCAAGTGGATTTTAACAGGTCTCAGAAGGACTGGACATTTGAGAGCCTGGCTGCTCTCAGGAACGCCATTGAAAGAGCTTTGGATGACGGCAACGCGTATCAGCTTATGCAGTATCAGACAAAGGTTAACTTTTTTGCGCGTTCATGGGAACAAATAGAAACCGATGATGTAGGTATGAGAAGATTTAATCTTTCGCTGTACATGTACGGCAACAGGATACGGTATGCCTCAACCCTTGATACATCATCAAACGCGAACGAGGCGTTTTTAAGAACAACAGGATGGTCTATGACATTGCCGACATGGTATTTGTATTTTAAAAAGATAAACTTTCCTCAGGACCCGGAAATTCACGGCAGGTGGGAATGGGCAGGCATCTATTACGGAGAAAAATTTTAATGATAATGAACACTATACATTCATCAAAGGTCCGGGGTAAAACACTACCCTTTCACCTCGGGTTTCAACTCGGTTCAAGAGCAGTATTTTACCTCAGACCTGTTAATAAAATTATTATATCTGTAATGATAATTTTTCTCCTTGTGTGTGCGGTAGATTTCTCTGAAGCGCAGGAAGGCGGCTCTCAGGCGCGGCCTATGCGTGTCGTGGCGCCGGATTCCGCTCTGCCGCTTGCGACCCATACATCAACATATCTTTTCCAGCCGGCTGCAAATTCGCTTCTTACCGAAAAGGCGCTTTCGCAGCCGCTGACTCAGCAATATATCGCGCAGTATTCAAATCCGCGCGGAGTGGCGACTCTTAACGCTGTAATGGAACGCGCAAAGTTTTATCTGCCTTTCATTAAAGAAGAAGTGGAAAAAAGAGGACTGCCTCCGGAACTTGCATACCTTCCTATCATTGAATCAGGTTTTCAGATAACAGCGAAAAGCCGTTCAGGCGCAATGGGGTTATGGCAGTTTATGATGAACAGTATCTCGCCTTACAACATGAAAGTAACTGAACTTGTCGACGAACGGCGGGATTTTATAAAATCGACAATGGGAGCGCTCCAGAAACTTGAAGACGAATATAAAAGACTCGGCGACTGGGAACTTACGCTTGCGGCATACAACAGTGGCTTAAACGCGATTACGCGCACAGTGCAAAGAACAGGGCGCAATGATTATTGGGAACTCAGCAGCAAAAAAGATTTAAGGCCTGAAACAATTAATTTTGTGCCAAGGCTGATAGCTGTATCCTACGTTGTATCGCAGCCGCGAAGATACGGAATAGACGCATGGCACGCGGGTTTTGACTGGATTGCGATTCCTCTTCAGCGTCAGGTGTCATTGGAAATTATAGCGGAAGAAACAGGCATAAATAGAAATCTTTTACGCAGTTTAAACGCCGAACTGGTTCATGGAATCACCCCGGTTGACAGCAATTACAGGCTTAAAATCCCCGTTGAATACTTTGAAAAAATCAATGAAGTGCTGGAACGCGATGACATCAAACTTGTCCGTTATTACTATCATGTTGTGCGCCAGGGCGACACATTATGGTCTATGACAAGGCAATATAACATACCGCAAGCAATGATCGAACAGCACAATCCGGGTATTGCCGGCCGTTATTTAAAAATCGGTGAAACAGTCATTGTTCCGGCGTTCACTGACGCGCCTGCGCCGCCAAGACCCGCCGCGGTTACAACAACGGCGGCATCTCAGAATAATTCAAACGCCGCCGGCAGCCACACAGTCCAGCGCGGAGAAACATTCTGGGCGCTCGGGAGGATTTACGGTCTTGAACCGCAGGTTATTGCCCAGGCAAACGGCATGCAATTATCTGACACTCTTCATGCGGGAAGAACGATAAAAATACCGATAAGATAAAGAGGTATCGAATGACGCGGCTTAACGCAAAAATGGCAGTATTTTTATCAGTATTTTTAACCGCAGCCGGACTGGTTTTCGCGCAGGAAAAAATCAATATTTCAGGTTCTGTAGAATGGGACACGATGCGGATAAATTCCGGGGTTACCCTTGATTTGTCTTCATCAGGCATAAGACTTCCGTCGGGAAGAACCCACGCGGAATCGCTCCTTAAGAACGGGTATAAAAGCCGCATACTCCAGTTTATTATGCAGCTTCAATTTGATTCTTCTTCCACAATCGCAGATTTGGTTTCAAGAGGAGAAATCAGCATAGCGGAAATAGAAGCCGCCGCAGAAACGTCAGCTTCCGTACCGCCTTCTTTTTCATCAGATATGCGCAAAATGCAGGCATCTCATTCAATATCGATCTCGAATTTAAGCGCATCATTTATAAGACACAGAAATCCGGCTCCCATAATAAGAACTTTAAATCCTGTATCGACAGCCGATTACACAGGCATAATAATTATCGCCGCGGATGAACTTCCGGTTCACGGAATGTTAAAAAAAGAAAAACCGGTTCCGTGCCTTTTTCCCAAAATATGGGACAGCGAAATGAATCTTATTTATGAACGCAATATGATCGATCCGCGCAGTATCACAATGACGCGTTATTCGACATTAGAAAATATTTTTAACAAAAACCCTTCCGGGCTTTCAAAAGAACTCCTGGAAATCGCGGGAGAGAGACCTTTGCGTATTTTCGCGCGCGGAGTGTTCGGTATTAAACCTACGGATCTTATTATCGACAGAAGCGACGCTCTTTCGATAATTTCATCAGAAGCAAACCGCAGTCTTTTATCGCAGGGTAAAGTTGTAATTATTCTTGACGAATCTGTTTTACGTTCTCAATTCAGCGGCGAATAAGCAGCTTGCCCATAACAACCGTAATCATCTGCTGAAAAATAATGCTTAAAACCGCCGGCAAAACCGCTGTTTCGGGAAAAAAGGCGACAGCGATTGTCATAACAGCGCTGTTGTTTCTGAGTCCTCCCGCAAGAACAAGGGACGCGCTTTTTTCATAACCGAATTTTCCGATTACGCCGCTGAGTTTTGAAAGTAAAAAACCTGAAGCAGTTAATACTACGCATAAACCCGCGATTTTCCAGACCAGCGGATCTGTAAAATGAATAACAGGAGCGACAGCGGCTGAGTTAGCTGCAATTACAGTCATCAGGCAGATTTTCGCCAATGGATCGATATACGGACAGACAACATCAGGTATTTTTCTTTTGCTTGCCTCGTTTAGCGCAACTGCGATAATTGTAGGAACTACAACCATAAAGATGAGAGAGACAGCTATTCCTGTCATATCCATCGCGGTTTTTGTTCCTATTAGAATCGAAATCGTCGTAGGAACCACAACAGGAGCAAGCAATGTATCAAGCAGAATAAATGTTAAACCAAGGGCTTTATCGCCTTTAAAAATGGTGACCCAAATAAAACCTGAAACCGCAGTCGGTCCCGCGAAAAGAAGAATAAAGCCCGCAATTACATCATGGCTTTCAAAAATAACAGAAGAAGAAAAAAGCGCGGCTAAAGGCATTAAGACATGGCATGTAAAAAAAAATATTATAATCGGCAAGGGGGTTTTAACAGCGTTTCCCAACTCGCGCGCTGTTAATTTTAACGCGCCCGAAAAGGTCATAATGCCGAAAAGCCAAATCACGGACGGACGAAAATGTATAAAAAAGCCGGGGAAAAACAAACCAAGCGCGACAGCAAGAGGAGTTGTAAGCCAAATTAACCGATCCAAATTGTGATTGATCTTATGAAGACACGAAGGCACTAGTTCTCCAATATAGTAATTTCTACTCTTCTGTTTCTTCTCATACCTTCTTCGGTGCTGTTATCTGCAACCGGTTTTTCGGCGCCGTATCCGCGGGTTACAATTCTATCCGCCGTGCGGACATTTTTAGAAAGCAGATAATCCGCTATCACCCTTGCGCGATCCTGCGAAAGTTTTAAAAGGTATTCCCTTGATCCCGCAAGAGCGGCATGCCCGCTTATTAATATATCTCTTTCAGGATAACGCTTTAAAATCTCCGCGATTCTGTCAAGTTTTTCCTGTTCTCCGGGAAGCATTCTGTCCGAATCAGCGTAGAATTGAATATTCTCTAAACTTATGGAAATTCCTTCTTCCACCGCTCTTACATTGACATCAGGCAGTTCAAGACGGTTAATCTCTTCGATAATTTCTGAAACAAGCTGCTGTTTGTCCATTTCTTCGGACTCAACAAACTCGGCGGTGGCGTTCCCGCGGAACTCAATTTTTCTTCTGTCAGACATTTCAAACGTTATGCGAAAACTTTCTTCATAGGCGACAGCCTGTCCCAGTGAATGATCCCAAAAAACAAGCTGATCAAATTCGCCGTAATAGCGCGTCGGATAAATACGTCCGCGCACAGGCGGCGGCGAAGTAGCCACGCGGTAGCTTATGGAAAAAGCGGGATAACTTTTGCCTTTCCACTCGCGTTCTCCCACATAAATGTAATTTGCCACAAAAGGAATACGATACGGTTCGTTAATTCCGAACGTGTCGCGGAAATCATGCACCTCATGGCCGGGAGCGCTCCATCTGTCTAAAACTTTTAAATCCCTTCCGGGAAAAACAGGAACATTGCGCACAACAGGCATATAGTAGCGCGGATCAATTGTAAGCTGTCCAAGCCTGTCGCGTTCAAAAACCGAATCATATTCTCTTGACCATTGAAACCCTGTAACCGCGGTCTGCGTTTTTTGCTGTGAATCATAAATTATCCGCTCGGAAGTCTGAAAAGAAGCTTTATGGACGCCTCTGTTCCCTCTGACATCGGTTACTTCTACGGCGACACGGTTAAGTATTTCGGCGCGGTGGCTTAAAACACCGTTAACAAAAACAGCTTGATCAACAACAGAAAGTATCCTGTATTTTGCGCCTTTTATATGCTTGTACTCAAAGTTATCAGCTTGCGCTCTTGCGGGAATCAGGGTAAAGCTCAAAAGGAGAACGAGAGCTAGAACACTTTTTGAACAATTTTTTACCATATTAGTATTATAACACATTTTTTAGGGATTTTGTAGTGATGAAGCGTACGTTTAAATTAAATAATAGACCTAATTGCAGACAGAAAAATAACTCCTTTTTACAGCATTTTGATTATAGCAAATTCCTGAATATTTACGGGCAAAAATAATAAAGAATTTGGCAATATTTCATAAAACACTTGCCGTCAGTGTAAAATTTTCTTAATTTTAATAATGTAATGATAAAACAAATTATTTTAATATGGAGGAAGCCATGAGTGTTTTTGAAGAATTGTCCAAAACAGTCCCTACCCCTATTGAGCATGAAAAATTGGTTGGGACCAGATGGAACAACTGGTGCGATTTATATCAAAGCCAGGTGTCGGTGGAATTTGTAGATAATACAAATTGCGTTTATTCGTTAACGCCAAGAAAATTTTCAGAGACATATACTGTCTCGGAAGGCAAGGTATACATCAGCAATATAGAAGGGGCGTTTGAACTCAGAGGGAACGTTTTATTCAACAATGACATTCCAGTTTTCGCGAAAGCGGCATAAAAGGCGGCTATAGGTATCTGTCGTACTGACGGCAAATATCTATAGCGAAAGCGTTCAGTTATTTTTTTCCGCCAAGTTTCGCCATCCTGTCTTCCTTTGTAAACGCCATAAGTCCCGGTTTTTCGCAGACAAGAGCAAAATCAATTGTATCAAGCGGTGTTCTTTCCCGAATCAAACTAGTGTAAATCCCCGCCTTTTCAACATCACCAATTAAAATATACCCATTCAATTTATTATCATCATAAAACAATTTCTTATAGTTTAAATCCTTCCCGCTCCTCATTACAAAAGTCTCGCCTGTATAATTCCCTGCGGTGATCATGTGAAGTCCGAAAAAACCAATCGCGTTCATCGGAATCGCCTTGTCAAAAGATTTATCTCCGCCTGCCATTGCGATTCCCGCGCACTCGCCCTGCATGTAAGCGTTAGGCAAAAGCGCCATGACTTTATTCTGCCCGCTTGATACATCCAGCGTTTGAGTGCAGTCTCCTGCCGCGTAAATGTCAGGCGCGGAGGTTTCTGATTTTCCGTTTACCAAAATAGCGCGGTCGATGTCCGCGATGTCTTTTAAAAGCGAAGTGTTCGGACGCACGCCGACAGCAAGAACAAGAATATCAAAATTAATTATTTCTCCGCTCTCGAAAACAGCGGAATTGTTTTCGAATTTTTTAACGCTGCTTGCAAGTTTGAATTCTACGCCTTTGCTTTCCAGATGACTTTGAACAATTTTCGCGCCTTCTTCGTCAAGGATACTTGATAAAATCCTCGGCGCGAGATCAGCTACTGTTATTTTGGAAACCCTTTTTTCAATTCCTTCCGCGCATTTTAATCCGATTAATCCCGCGCCGATTATTAAAACTTTGGCGTTCGGTTTTTTTGAAAGCATTTCGTCAAGTTTTCTCGCGTCATCAAGACTCATGAAAGTAGTTTTATCCGCAACGCCGCCGAGTCCTTCAAACGGAGGCACAAAAGGAGAGGAACCTGACGCCACAAGCAATTTATCGTAAGATATGTTTTTTCCGCTTGATAAAACGACCTGTTTTTTTTCAGCTTCAATTTTTACCGCCGTTTCGTTTGTTAAAAGAGTGACATTGTTATCTGCATAGAAGTTATCGCCGCGGTACTTCATTGATTCTTCGGTCGCTTTTCCAAGTAATAAATATGAAATGAGAGGGCGCGAATATGTATGATGCGCTTCGTTTGTTATTACGATTATTTCACCTTGTTTATCTGCGCCTGCCGCTTTTGCACCGCTCGATGCTTCTACAGCGCGGATTCCTTCTACCGCGCCGATACCTGCCGTTGAATTGCCGATTATTACGTATTTCATTTTAACCTCAATATTGAGCGGCTGAACCGCCGCGTGTTAAATCGAAAATGAAACGAAGTTTCATATTAATCTCTCTCCTCAAAAACAATCGCGTTGTTTGGACAGCCTTTTACGCAGGCAGGCGTTCCGTTACAGGCAGAGCCTGAGTTAATTGTTTTAACGCACAACTCGCACTTTTCAACAGCGCCGTCTTCGGAAGGAGAGACCGCGCCGAAAGGACAGCTAAGAATGCAGGTATAGCAGCTAACACATCTGTCATGATTAATTGAAATAACGCCGTTCGTTATTTTAAGAGCGCCTGTAATACAGCCTTTAACGCACAGCGGTTCATGACAATGACGGCACGAAACCGCGAAGCTGACTCCGTCTTTTTCTTCAATTTTAATTTTTGAGCGTATCTTTATATCTTTTAACGCGCGCGCCATGTCCTTTTCGTTAGTACCCGCAAAAGCGCAGTAATACTCGCACAGGTGGCAGCCAAGGCACCACTTTTCATTAACATATACCCGTTTCATAATTAATACCCTTATCTCCTGTTTTTTAACAATCCGTAATATTCACGCGCGGTGTAAATAAAAAAAACGTTCACCTGCCGTTTAATCCCGCATTGCCCAAAAGACAATACGATAAATCCCAATAGATTAAACGGTAAGATGAACGCCTTTGTTCACGGCTTAACAGCCGGATTCTTTATACAAAAATTCAATACTTTTGTCAATATGATGCTGAAGATTGGTTACAACTCTAGATATTCGTCTCTGCCCGCGCCGACTGACACATAACGAATGGGACACCCGACGGCTTTTTCAATATAACGAATATATTTAATCGCGGCTTCCGGCATTTCATTCGCTTTTCTGCATTTTGAAACATCTGTTTTAAAACCGTCAAGGTATTCTATAACAGGTTTCGCTTTAACAAGTTTGTCTCCGGACGGAAAATAATCTGTCTTCACTCCGTCAACTTCGTACGCGGTGCAAACAGGAATTTTTTCCATGTAGGAAAGAACATCCAGTTTTGTAAGAGCGATTTCATCCGCGCCTTGAGTCATCACGCCGTATTTGCTTGCGACAACATCAAACGCGCCTACCCTGCGCGGACGGCCTGT
>JGI24695J34938_10002536_pt1 | contig 13813 bp, 9 predicted proteins | sample TergutCo191P3_FD_34938 | JGI IMG/M metagenome (IMG submission 34938) | reverse complement strand
AAATTCCACCTTGTATCCTCGCCTCCTTCTATATACCAGCCTGCGAATCCGTGTGTGGTATTGTATGGAACAGGAGTAACAGGCTGAACAACTTTACCGTGCAGAGCTACATATTGATTCGGAAACTGGCTCGCTATTTCCGCCGCGCTGATCGGCGGTGTAACCGGCGAAGGATACGGAACAAATTTTACCGTGTAACCGTTTTCCACCCATTTAATTATAAGAGTGATAAAACCATCACCGTCAGCATCGTCTGCTTTTTTTACAAGACGCGTCTCGACGTCCCACAGCTCACCTTTTTCATCAAACCAGCCAAGAAAGCCGTCAGTTCCCCTGCTTATCGGTCTCAGTCTTCCAATAACATTTTCCCATGCAATTTTTAATGCTTTAGGCTTAGGCGTTCCGCCGTCTGTATCAAAAATGACAACAGCGAAATTATCGCCGCTTTTTCCGGAGTTTCCTGAATCACCGCCATTTTGATTACCGTCTTGAGTACGATCCTCAGGCCACCATGTTTTCATAATCGGATTATCACAAGAAGCAAGGCATATGCACAGTAACGCTATTAATATAGAAATAATTCCAATGTTACAATTTTTCATTATTGTAACATTATACTATTGCTAAAATGAATAAGTCAAACACAGTTTAAGATAATTGTTTCTCCAGTATTGTCCAAGTTCTCCGTCTTCGCTGCCGGTAAAGAATCCGGTTGAAACTTCTGCAGTTAAATTGCCGTTAATCCAAACAATAGCGGGAATAATATAAAAATCTACATTCTCAATGTCCCAGATAACAGTCGCTTTAGTTTCAAGATTATCTCTTAAGAATTTTTTAGATAACTGTACGCTGAGTCTTGTGGAAGTCATGTTTGCGCCTGCTTCCGCATCAATAACAGGATTACTATTAACCTTGTCGTGGAAAAGACGGACTGTTCCGATTCCAATCATGTTCAGATTAATTCCCCAGAATAAATCCCTGTCAAAACCAAGCGACCATCCGATAAATGGATTCTGCACAGAACCGTCATCGCCTTTTAAATCTTCTGTCAGGTGAAAAGCAAGTTCAGCTCTTACATTTAATGTAAGGAGCACCTGCGCGTAATCAATTCCAATTTGATGATAACGGTTGTATTTTATTACGGGAGCCAGCAGCTCAGGTTTAAATGAATAAAGACCGCCCATAATCGCCGTGATATTATTAGCTATATCGTCAAAGAAAGCGTCAACTCCGCTAAGAGTAAAACTTGGTCTGAAAAAACTGCCGTAAAAATATTGAACGCCGATGTCAGCGGAACCTATCGTAGTAGTGTAACGAAGTCCTGCCTGAAAAAAATCTATGGTTTTTGTAGACGGATAAGCGACAGGATTGTTAGCAAAATAATTTAAAAATGAGGTTTCTGCGCTGCTGAATATTGTATTAAAAAGACCTGAAGGAAGCGATGGATCATTAATCATACCTTCAAATTTTTCATAAGCTCTGTCGATAATTCCGGTTCTTGTTGTATCCATCATATTAGTAAACTGAGAAGGAGCCCATCGCCCGCTTTGCGCGAAACGATGCCCTGAAAAATTTGGAATGAAAACGCCTTCCAGTTTTGAAAACGTTCCGGCGTTCCATGTAATATGAACCATCGGTCTTGCGATTTTATTTCCCATAATGTCAGTGATGTTTCTTAAATCAGAAAAATCGATTGGGTTTGTAATATCAAGAGGTCCGTTTGAATCCGCTCTGCCCCATGTCAGTTTTCGATAACCTGCTTCTATATTTACAGGACCGGCGTAAGCGCGCACAAAAGCTTCGTTAATAATAAGCGGAGTGTAATTTGATTCTTTCAATCTTTCGCTTCCTGACCACAACTCGCTTATTGAACCCGCGTTAAAATTGAAACTGGTGTAGACGTCAATATAGGGACTTGTCAGTTCAAGATTCAGCTTGGTGTTCCATGCAGAGATTTCGTCAATGTTTTCATTTTCTAAAAAGTCATCATAATACGGCGCCGCCTCAACATAGATTTCGCCGCTTGCGCTGAACGCAGCGCCGGATTTTGCAGTTTCGCTTTCTTCATCAAACCCAAACCCAAAATCCTGCGCCCAGCCCCCTCCGCACAAAACAAAAACCATCGCTAAACATATAAAAATCTTTTTCATTTTTTCACTCCTCCTTCCTCACTCCTCACTCCTAACGCCACACTCTCCTAACTACCTAGCCCTTCCTGTTTCCAGAAACTCAACGGTAAAAACCTGTTCAGGAATCGGATCATCGTATTTTGTGATTTCATTTGTTATAGTTGTTGATGTTCCGGCGGCATGAGTTGTCATTTTCATAACGGTAGGAGTCTGACGTCCCTGAATGTTCTGGACATTTGACATCTCAACTGTTTTAACAAGAGTGTTTCTTCTGTCATACAATTCAATCTTTACCATTATAAGCGTATCTTTGGCGATCCATTGAACCATTCTGGAATATTGAAACGAGCTGTCCTTCGGCGCAGATTGAATTACATAACAAGCGGCGCCGCCTAAAGTCTCTTCGCGCAGAATTGAATGATTGTCAGCGTCCGCGCTGCGGCTTGTCGCGGAAATATCATCATAGGAAAAATCCGTTCCCATAAAACTTCCTGAACCTTCGGAGGCGGCAATGCGTCTTACTCTTCCAAGGCTTGGAAGATAAATCCAGCGATCGTCAGCGCCGCTGGGATTTTCCAGAGTGAGAAACCGCGAGCCTGCGACAGTTGACGGCTGCTGGAAAACAATTACAGAACGCGATCCCCTGGGACCGTCCTTTGAATATTGATCGATGAGCCGTTCAGTGGTTGAACCGTCTCTTGCCGTGATTACCATTCTTGATCGAATGGAAACCGTCTGCGCCTGAATCCTGTCTCTTGAAGCGCGTACAATGGCGTCCGCTGTCTGCTGCGCATAAACCGCCGCTACAGTTCCGATAATCATCAAAGTCAATAAAATTTTCTTTTTCATACACATCTCCTTAATTATAAATAAATTTAGGTTTAATTAAAGCAAGCATTGCCGGAAGCACTGTAATGCTTACAAGCATGCTTGATACCATTGTAAAAGCAATCAGAAGCCCAAAGTCTCCGAGCATTACAAAACTTGACAGCAGCAGAACCGCGAATCCAGCGCCGACTGATAAAGCGTTAATTATAATCGCTTTGCCGGAACTGATAAAANCCCGCCGCAGAAAATCAACGCCTTTGTCGTCACCTGACGCTTTAAACTCACGCTTGTACGCTTCAATACAGTGAATTGTATAATCAATCCCGACGCAAATAGCGACAGCTCCCACCATTGACGTTCCAAGGTTGAGTTTGATTCCCGCAAACCCCATAACAGCAAAATTGAGCAGGATGGATATTGACAGCGGAGCCATCGCGAGGAAACCCGCCGCAAGTGATTTATTAGCAATGGCGATGATGATTAGTATGCTCAAGACAGAAAACAGCATTGATGTAATCTGCGATTGAACAATCAAATCGTTTAATGAACTTTCTACCATTGTAGTGCCGCCGATTGTGACTTTGACATCATCCGGAAAATTCGCCTTAACATACTTTTCCATTTCGCGGATAACCGCGTGACTGTCTTCCATTCCAAGAGTGCGAAGCTGCACTGTAGATTTTATGGAGGTCGGTTCCAATGAATTGTTCGCGTAATCGCTGATGTTCCCTGTTAACAGTCCCAAATAATTAGCGATAAGCATCTGTAATTCTTTCGGCGTTTCCTTGCCGTAGCGTTTTGGATCAGAAGGAATTTCGTAATAAGAGGCGCCTTCAAAATTTACCTGCCGTTTCAGTTCCCAGACAAAATCATTCGCGCTCATGCCGCGGTGAAGACTGCCCGCGCGATCAAATATTTCAAACAACTCTTTTTGGTTATAAACTTTTTCATCCCGCTGTCTTTGCATCTGCTGCCGTTCCAACTGCGAATCATACGCGGAGGGTGAAGCGGGAGAATCATCAAAAATTAAATCACCGAATCCAAAACCACTAAAATCAAAACCAATATCGCCGCCTCCGGTTACATCTGCATTGGCTGCGCCCGACGAAGTTACAGGCAGACCATCCGGGCTTTCATCGGCATTTAAAACTTGATTGATCCTTTTAATGATGTCTGTAAAACCCATGACCTTTCCTGCGTTTGGAACTTTCTTATGCAAATACGAAGACAACCCGTCCATGGCTGTGAGAGTGTCAGGTCTTAAAATAATATCTGTGCTGTCCGCCTGCGCCACTATGCTTACAACTTTTGAACCGCCGAACTGCCGCCTTATAAATTCATCAGAGCGGTAAATGTCCGTATCCTTTTTAAAATATTCAACCATAGCGTTATCGATAATCAACTTTGAAAGACCGTACACTGAAAAAGCAATCACAATGAGCGCGAAAAATATTACAGTCTTTTTTTTCTGCGCGAGAATTACAAGATTGTCCGCGAGGAATGTATCAAAGCCGGAAACTTTACTGCCGTCAGCAGCGGAAGAGTTCTTAACTTTTCTTGGTCCTCTTATAATAAGCAGCGCGGGGATGAGCGTCATTGTAACAGAGAAAGCCGCTATGACCCCAAAACTCGCAAAGTAACCGAACTCTCTGCAAGGAGCGACGGGCGTAAAACAAAAAGACAGAAACCCCGTAAAGGTTGTTATCGCTGTAAGGAATACAGGACGGAGCATTTTCTTCATCACGCCAATGACAAGTTCAGTATGTTCTTCGCGGCTTATATCATTTGATTTTCGTTCATTCAAATAGTGGGTAATTACATGAATACCGTAAGCGCTTCCGACAGCGACAAGTATTACGGGAAGAACTGTAGATATAATGGAAAGTTTTATATCAAAAAGCGGCATAGCTCCAATTGCCCATATTACAGTTATAATCACAGTAAGCAGAGGAAGAATTACCGGCGTAAATTTTCTGAAAGAGAAAAATAAAATTGACAGCACTACCAAAACAACGACAGGAATTAAAAGTTTTAAATCCGCGTTCATCGCTTCGTTGACAGTAGCGGCGATTATTGGAATTCCTGTTACATAAACTGACGCGCTGTCCTTGAATAAATCGTGCGCAAGATCTCTAATTTGTAAAAACTGTTCTGTCGTTTCTTTTGAACTTGCTTTATCGGAGCTGATATTAAGCGGAACAAGTATCTGAGTCGCCGTGAAGTCATCGGAATAAAGCGCGTGTTCATACATATCCCACGAAAGCAGGCGGCGTTTTAATTCGGTAATTTCTTCATTGGTTCCTTTAAAATCGCTGCCGACAAGTTTTTCAGCGACGATGGCTCCGTCCAGTGACGTAATGTAATCAGTGTTTATAATGGAAGAAACCGATTTAACAATAGAAATTTCTTCTACCGCTTGCGTGTAATCCCTGATGCGATTCAGAAAATCGCTGTCAAATACTGTTCCGTATTGACGCTCAAGTCCCACAAGAATGAAAACAGAACTGCCGAATGTGTCGTCTATCCATTGAGACGTTTTAAGCGCAGGATCATTAGGCGGCACAAAACGAAAGTTATTATTTTCAAGTTCCGCTCTCGGCAACTGGACGCCGAAGAAAACAGTGATAAGCGCAATTACCAGAATAATTATCCAAGGGTATTTATAGAGTTTATACATAATGTGTATTATAATAAATACGTATAAATAATCCAAGGAGATCAATATGAAAAAATTAATATTTTTATTTATAATGCCGTTTTTTGCTCTTGGGCTTTTCGCTGAAAATAACGGCGGTCTAACAATGTCAAGCGAACTGGTCTTACAGATTTCTTCCCTGCCGGAAGCGAAACTCGGCTTTACGCAGAGTTTTTATTTTCCATTATTGCAAGGCGATAATCCGCTGACGGAAGGCAACAATTTAAAACTCAATTTAACAGCGGAAGCGTCTCCAATCTCGGTTAACGGTATATTTAAAGCTGTATTGACGCCGGTCGCTTTTATAGAACTGTCAGCGGGCGGAAGGCTTGGCGCAGGCTGGCCTTTAAATCTTTTCGGCGGTGATATTTACGGAACGGGGCTTAATCTTCCAGCCGCCGGAAACGTATCAGAATACAAAGGAAGCGCATTTGACGCGCTTCTCTGGAAAGCGTTTGCCGGCGGAACTTTTCAGTTTGACTTAGCCGCGATCTTTCCCGGCGATTGGAATCATGTTGTCTTCCTTTCATATCACGAAATAAATATTCACGGCAACACAAGCGCGAAGCCGGGCGAAGGCTGGTATTATGAAAATGACGACGGCGAAAATTGCAACGGTCTTAATTATTACGGCAACTTTGTGCTTGGATACCAAATGCCGGTTTTTTTAAGCATGGCTGCGATCCTCACAGAAATGAATTTGAATCTATATGACACTCCGGGACGAAGCGCGTGGGGAGACGATTTAATCCGATGGCATTTCTCGGGAATATTGAATTTTACAATTAATGAAAAACTCAGTGTCGCGCTGATCACGCAGTTCAGAACACGCAGAAACTTTATCAATTTTGATGAACACAAAGAAAATAAACCGCATCTTCATTACCAGAGCCGTATACTGGATACTTCCAATCCGCTGCGCGTTGAGTTTTACCGCGTCGCGGCGGCTGTCTCTCTTAAGTTATAGTAATTTAATCCCCGCGGCGGCGCAGCCTTCCTGCGTTTCCTTGTCCCAAACAGAAACCTGTACTTCGCCGATGTGCGCTTTTTGAAACAGGAGCATACACAATCTTGACTGCCCTATGCCGCCGCCCATTGTAAGCGGAAGTTTCCCTTCTAAAAGCATTTTGTGAAACGGAAGCTGGCGGCGGTTATCGCACTTTGCTTTTGTAAGCTGAGAGTCCAGCGCTTTTTCATCAACGCGAATTCCCATGGAAGAAATTTCAATCGCGCATTGAAGCGCGTCATCCCAGAACATAATGTCGCCGTTGAGTGTCCAGTCGTCATAGTCAGGGGCGCGTCCGTCATGTTTGACGCCGGATTTTAACAAGTCTCCAATCTGCATGATGAACGCTGTCTTATGTTCTTTTAAGTACGCGTTCTCTCTTTCTTTACAGTTCTTTCCCGGATACATGTCTTCCAGTTCCTGCGTTGTTATAAATTTAACGTTCCGCGAAAGACAAACTGTCAGTTCCGGAAACAGTTCGTCAATTTTATCGGCGGTGTCGCAGATTGCGTTTACAATCGCGGTAACTGCCGCCTTCAGAGTTTCTTCGCTGCGCGATTCTTTATCAATTACTTTTTCCCAGTCCCACTGATCAACATATATTGAATGAAGGTTGTCCATTTCTTCATCGCGGCGTATGGCGTTCATGTCTGTGTAGATGCCTTCGCCGACAGGAAAGCCGTAACTGTGCAGCGCCATGCGTTTCCACTTTGCAAGCGAGTGTACAATCGCGGCGCTCGTTCCCGTCTCCTTGATGTCAAACTCAACGGCGCGTTCAACGCCGTTAAGGTCGTCGTTGAGTCCGCTTTGCGGTTCAACAAAGAGCGGCGCGGAGACGCGGTGCAGATTTAATGAACGCGAAAGATTATCCTCGAACAGACGCTTGATCGCGCCGATCGCTGTCTGCGTTTCATAAACAGAAAGAATTGATTTATAACCTTGCGGTACGAGTAGTCTGCTCATATAAAACTCCTTGTCGCGTTAGCGGAAAAAGCGGGTAATATTTTGTTTAATATAGGACAAAGGCATTGCCCATACTAGTAAATAAATATATAATAAGTAATGAATAAGTTCAAGTATTTGATCATATTTTCAATCATAATAAGTTTTATTTCCGCAGCATGCGCGTCCAGTCCGAATCAGGGAAGCACAGGAGAGCCAAACGCGGTTATAACAGTAAATACAGACATTAAATACCAGTACGTACGCGGCTTCGGCGGAATGGAAGTAGGCTGGGGAAATTTTCCGCGCACTTTTAAAAACGATACCGAGTTGATGTACAATCCCGATACAGGTTTGGGTTTAAATATTTTGCGCATAATGATAATGCCGTGGAATACGGACATTAATAAAACATTAAGCGAGCTTACAGGCGGAAGCAGACCTGATTATTATGAGAATGTAAAAATCGTAAATAAATACGGCGGTTATGTTTTAGCAAGCCCATGGACTCCGCCCGCCGCGTGGAAAAGTAATAATTTAAATTCTACCGCAAGCGGCGGAAGATTAAAGAGCGCTCACTATCAGGACTACGCGAATTATTTAAAAGCCTTCGCACAGAACATGCGGCAGAACGGAGCGCCTATTTACGCTGTATCAATACAAAATGAACCTAATTATGACGTAACATATGACGGCTGTTTATGGACGCCTGAAGAGATGAGAAATTTTTTCTCGCAGACAGGCAGGTTTACAAGCGGAGTACAGGGTTTCGGCGGCGGCAGAGAGATACCGTCGGTACTTACAATGAACGGCGAATCCGCGAATCATCCGAATATTAATAACGCCGCGCTGAATAATCCCGCGTCAAGAGCCGCGATTGATCTCATCGGCAGACACACATACGGCAACAGACAGTACCGTTACGCGCTCGCCATAGATCATCCGACAGATCCAAAAGAAGTCTGGATGACAGAAAATAACATCAACAGCGGAAACGCGGCGGGATATTTAAATGATTCATCATGGAACTATGTATGGAAATTAATGAACGATATTGATCTAAGCATTCGTTTGAATCACGAAAGCGCATATATCTGGTGGGCGGCAAAACGTTTTTACAGTTTTATCGGGGACGGACAATACGGTACGGAAGAAAGCGTCATTCTTCCGCGCGGTTACGCGATATCGCATTACGCGAAATTCGCGAAGGAAACATACCGCGTCGACGTTACGGCATCCGGCAAGACAGGCAGAATCGCAACTAACAGAGGCGATGAAATCGAAGCTGTTAATTTCAACAATCTCCAGTATTATGCTGACGGCACCGCGGCGAGAACATCCGCCTTTGTTTCGCCTGACGGAAACACAATCAGCCTTGTTTTATTTACTCCGACAACAACCGCAGGCTCAAACGGCGTCAACATGGGAAAAATCAGAATTCAGCTTCCCAAAGATTTTATAATCCGCGAAGCGCAGGCAATGCGTTCAAAAGAAAATAGTTATGCCGTTTGGGAGGATGTAGAAATCGAAGAAAGCAGAACCTCAGCGCTTGTTACGCTGCCGCCGGGGAATATTTTATCAGTTAGATTTATCAAATAATATATTTATGAAAAAAAATTATAAAAAACCTGTGTTATCGGCTTCACCTGATATAAGAACAGCAGAATCGAAAATTTCACCGCTTGTTGCTTTTCTAATTAAGATATTCGGAAGACTCTACCTTTTTTTATTTTTCGGAGTGACAAGAATTCTTCCGCATAAAGAAAAAACTCTCTATGAAGCGTTTGAACGCGCGTTGTCTGGAAAGAGCCGGCTGATAATCGCGTTTCGTCATCCCAACGGAGGAGAACCTCAGCTTTTAACATGGTTCTTTCTTTTTAGACTTAAAAGTCACGCGAGAAAATACGGAGTGCGTTATAAACTCCAGCCTCATACCGTGTTTTTATACGGATACGAAGTTGTCCGCTGGGGCGGCTGGGTTCCAAGGATTATATTGCCCGGCGTTGGAGCCTTGCCGATATATCATTCAAAGATGGACACGAAGGGAATGAGCAGAATATACGGAGCGATCACCAACGGTCCGTATCCTATTGCGATAGCGCCGGAAGGGCAGGTCTCATATACAGCGGATTCTGTCACCCGCCTTGAACCAGGAGTTGTCCGAATCGGTTTTTACGCGGCGGAACATCTTGAAAAGAAAAATCCTGACTGTCCTGTCGAAGTTCTCCCTTTGTCAATTCATTTTCGTTTTGGTTCATGGGGAAAAGGCACTGTTGAATTTCTTTTAAGGCATATAGAAAAATTCTGCGGCTTTAAACGCAAAGAAAAAAAGAATCTGCCTTTTCACGAAAGGCTTAAAAAGTGCAGAGACTACATTTTAAAAATAAATGAAGAACGTTACAATTTAAAAAACGATGACTCGCTTTCTTTTGAAGAGCGGATTGAAAAAGTAGCGAACGCGGCTCTTGAAACCGCGGAGCAAATGCTTAACTTAAAAGCGGAAGGCGACTTTTTCATGCGGCAGCATAAAGTGCGCCAAATCTGCTGGGATCGAATTTTCATTCCTGATATTTACAACTTTAAGGAACTGTCTCCTGTTAAACGCAGCGTAATGGATTTAAAAGCGGGAGAAGCCTGGTATATTGCAAGGCATGAAGAACTCGCGAATCTTTGCTGGTATCTGCGGATTAAACTTCCGGCGGAAGAAACTCCTCTTCATAATAAAATTGAATACACGCAGAATCTCCACGATTTTGCCAACCGTACCATGGGCGGAGCGTTTTCAAACAGAGTGAGTATCTTTCCGCGAAGAGTGATTATCAAAACAGCTCCGGCTATAAATTTAACAGAACGCCTTCCGGCTTACAGAAAAACCAGAAAAGCGGAGATCGCAAAAACATTGGCGGACCTGGAAAAAGCGTATCTTGATAACATCAACGAAATGAACTTAATTGAGCAAGGCTAGAATTTTAATTAATTTTTTTATATGCTGACATATCACGCTCTTGGGGCTTTAAGTCACTTGAAGAGCAAGGAGTTTTTATGTCAGCTATTACAGAAAACAAACAGGGTTTAAAGGTACTGTTTGCAGGCGCATTTCTTCAGCTTTTTTTAGGAATCATTTATGTTTGGAGTGTTTTCAAAAATCCTGTCAGCGCGTATTTTGGATGGAATCCGGTTGATGTCGGTTTAACGGCGTCATTCATGCTTTGCTTTTTCGTAATCGGGATACTCGCCGGAGGGAAAGCTCAAACAAAGCTGAGTCTTCGTTTGGTTGTATTGATAGGCGGATTGATGGTCGCCGCTGGAATGCTCGCGACATCGTTCATACCCAGAGGAATACTAGATATAAAAAAAGTTGTTGACAACACCGTATCGCTTGAGTATGTTTCATCCGCGCCTGTCTTCCTTATATATATTTTTTACGGCGTGATTGGCGGCTTCGGCGTAGGCATGGCTTACAACGCGATAATCACGGCGGCGCAAAAATGGTTTCCAAAAAACCGCGGCTTTGCGACAGGTATTACTGTCTGCGCGTTCGGGCTTTCAACAGTAATCTTCGCTCCTCTCGTAACAAAGATGAATAATATTTTTAATGGAAGTGTTAATAATACTTTCCTGATTTTAGCAGGCGTGTTCGCGGCTGCCGTCCTTTTACTGTTCAGCTTTATAAAATCACCGGAACAAATTCCAAGCGCGGCAGGAAGCGCTCCTGTATTAAAAGGCAAACAGTACACAACGCTTGAGATGATAAAAACGCCGCGCTTCTATTTAATCGCGTTTTCTTTGATGTTCGGCACATCGGTATTCTTTATCATCAATCCCGATCTTAAAGACCTTGCTCAAAACAGAGGGATGGAATCTTTCGCGACATACCTTGTCATGTTTGTCGGCATTGCCAACGCGCTTGGAAGACTCGGCGCTCCGCTGATGTCTGATAAAATAGGCAGGGAAGGCGCGGACATCATCATATTACTAATAACAGCTCTCGGCGCTTTCGGTCTTTGCTTTGCGCAGGGCGTTCTGCTGATTGTCATCATTGCGTTTGTCGCGTTCTGCTACGGCGGTTACTCGGGACTGTATCCGGTTTTGACATCGGAAAACTTCGGTATTAAAAACATCGGATCAAACTACGGCGCTGTCATGATCGGCTTTATGCTCTCGGCGCTTTTATTCCCGATTGTAATTAACAAGATTGATAATCAACAGCTGCGTTTTATGATACTAGGTATTCTTGCCGCAGTTGGAGCTGTCCTTATTATTATTTTGAAAATTATAAATACAAAGAGAGCAAAGGAAACTGAATAATGAAACGCCTTTTGATGGGCAATGAAGCCATTGGTCTTGGCGCGATACGCGCGGGAGTCAGCGTTGTAACAGGCTACCCGGGCACTCCGTCAACAGAAGCGCTTGAAACCGTAGCAAAAAATAACGACGGCAGCATTTATGTTGAATGGTCTGTCAACGAAAAGACAGCGCTGGAAGTAGCGGCAGGAGCCGCGTTCGCAGGCGCGCGCGCAATGGTAACAATGAAACAAGTTGGTCTCAATGTCGCTTCCGATCCGCTGATGAGCTTGAATTATCTGGGCGTTAAAGGCGGCATGGTGATCGTTGTCGCCGATGATCCGGGACCGATTTCTTCACAAACCGAGCAGGACACGCGCCGCTTCGCGAAACACGCCAAGCTCGCGCTCTTTGATCCGTCCACACCCGAAGAAGCATACACGATGATCGCCGACGCCTTCGCTCATTCGGAAAAATACGGCGAGCCGGTACTCTTCCGCCCGACAACGCGAGTCTGCNACAGCTGCGCTTCCGTAGAAATACTAGAAGACCTTCCCAAGCCAAAACCCGGCGGATTTATAAAAGACCCAGGCTGGGTTATCTTTCCCAAACTAACATACGCCAACAAATTCAAGATTGAAGAAAATTTAATAAAGATGAGCGATGAATTTTCCGGGTATGAAAAAAATTTTATTATAAACATTACGCAAGATACATCTTTACAAAACAGTCATGAAGTTTCCGGCATCAAAAAAGGAATAGCGTCAGGCGGCGTCAGTTACACATACACACGCGAAGCCTTGCATAACCTTGAAGCGAAAAACACGGACTGTAAGCTTATAAAAATTTCCGCATACCCATTCCCCGATAACCTTGCGCTAAAATTTTTAGAAGGACTTGACGAAGTCCTCGTCATCGAAGAGCTTGATCCCGTTATCGAGAACGAACTTGTCCGCCTTTGCGGTTTACATCACCTCAATATAAAAATATTAGGAAAACAAAGCGGTCATATTCAAATCGCAGGCGAAAATTCCCCCGACACCGCATTAAAAGCAATCGCCGCTTTCCTAAACGCTTCATCCCCCACTCCTCACTCATCACTCTTAACTCCTAACTGCACACCGCCTCCCCTTCCTGTTCGTCCGCCTGTATTATGCGCAGGCTGTCCGCACAGAGCATCGTTCCTCGCGGTTAAAGAAGCGGCGCAGTTGGAACAGCGGTTAAAAAACAAACGTTCGGTTTTCTCTGGAGACATAGGCTGTTACACACTTGGCAACGCAGCGCCGCTTAATATGGTAGATACTTGCTTGTGCATGGGCGCTGGTATAACGATCGCGCAGGGACTTCAAAGAGTTGAGCCGGACACACACCACTTCGCGTTCATCGGGGACTCTACTTTTTTTCATACCGGTATCCCCGGAGTTATAAACGCTGTGTACAATCAAACTGACATCATCGTTGTCATTCTGGATAACTCAACAACAGCGATGACCGGAAACCAGCCGCATCCCGGAATGGGTATCACAATGATGGGCGGCTCGCCGGAAAAAATCAGCATTGAAAAAATTATAAAAGCAATCGGCGTTTCCGCTCTTGTCAAAGTAAACCCGTTCGATCAAAAAGCGGCAAGAAACGCCGTACAAAAATTGATGGCGCAAAAAGGCGTACGCGTATTGCTGTTTGAAGCGCCGTGTATCAATGTGAAGGGAGTAAACGTCAAAGCTCACAAAGCCGGAACAGCGAACATCAATTCAGCAAAATGCACAAACTGTAAAATCTGTATCAGCAAGTTGGGCTGTCCCGCAATCAGCCTTGAGAACGGGAAAGTTGAAATCAATGATTCTCTTTGTACCGGCTGCGGCATTTGTATAGATAAGTGTCCAAAGAGCGCTGTTAGAGTTAGGAGTGAGGAGTGACATTTAATTTGAT
>JGI24695J34938_10002533_pt1 | contig 13826 bp, 14 predicted proteins | sample TergutCo191P3_FD_34938 | JGI IMG/M metagenome (IMG submission 34938) | reverse complement strand
CCCTCCCTTCTCATGTGTCCCAGTGGGGCCGCTATGGAGAGAGATGCTCTGTTTCCAGAGCCCTCCAACTATCAGAGTTCTCGGTGAATAGACACCCCCCACCCTCATGGGTCCCAATGGGGCCCCTATGGAAAGAGATGCTCTCTCCAGAGCCAATAGTTTATCCATTCATTGTTATTCATCAGAGTCCCTAATTAAGGAGCTCTCCGACAAAATGTGGAAAATATACAGTCACTGTCCACAGAGCCCCACGTGGACGGAAGGCCTGCGTACTATTGGGTGTGGCCTGGTTCCCCAAGGGGATTATTCGCAACACTACTATCACTACCCCAGTGCCATGCAGCCTTCAGCATGATACTTTCCACATTGGCTTGGGTAGACCAGAGCCCTGTTAGCATGTGTAGTAGTAACCCTCTACAGGGTACACACTGCACAACTGTTACTGCTTCCCACTTGACCCAGGGTAGAGTAGAGTTTGAATCTGTGTGCCCGTGCAGTACGGACAAGGGGTTGGATTTATGGGAGGCATCAATTGTCTTGGTATTAGTAGCTGTAATTCTTGTGCAGTCTTTGCATAGTGTATAAAATGAATGCATAATGGGGGTGTTGCACATGCCGAACACATTTTCATCTCGAACATTATTCAATAGAATTTACTGAAGCTTGTTGTTTGGTTAATTTAGTTTGGGGTGTGTATCTATTTCTGCTTTACGTGTAGGTCATTTGTACAAAAATATTGGCACAAGACAAATAAAACAACTTTATTTGAAACATTTTTGACATAGTTAACATTTAACAAAGTACAAGAAAAACTACTTCTGACACTGCAGTGTGATATCTGCATTGTGATTAACTTTGTAACAGTTGGGTTCTATCTACTCTAAATGAATATCAGTACCATAAACCTATTTGTAACATGTCTGATTCAGAGTCAAGTACGCCTTCCCACTGTTGTTTGTAATTTTGCACAATAGATCTTGTCAGTTGTCCCAATTGTAATGATAGTACCTTCCTCAAAATCTGGACTTTTACTGATAAAAGACATACTTCTGTAGTTCAGAAGTAGTTGAAAGTGAAGGGACATGCTTGCAGTAAATATGAAGTGGTGACTCTGCTACCCATGGCTAGTTTAGTGTGTGATTTTTCTTGTACTGAACAGACAGTTTCACTGTTTGAAGAAACTTTTCTACCTGAAAAGTTGTGAATCTCTGCCTTGGTTGGATAAGTATAAACAGTGGATGTTGTGCTGTTGCAGGTGGCTCAAAAATGAATATTGTGTCTGNCTTTTGTGATCACTGTAAATCCACATGTACTTATGGAGCACTGCAGATAAGGCACAAAAATTATCTGTTGTGTCAATACTGTTTCCAGAAAGGTAACTCAAAACTGTTGATATTATTGATACATATACATGTGCATGTCTCACCTATGTTTTTTATCACGAAGATGGTTGTGACTTCTTGGAACCAGCTGTTGTCAAATTTTGTGTACATTTGACAGTTGCTCTTCAATTTTCTTTTATTTACATAGTAAAGCCTAACATGACTACAGTCTGGGTGTATGATAAGGACAGTTACTTACCTACAAAGATTATAGGTAAGAAGTATGAACACATTGTTAAAAATGTCATTACTCCATTATGCACTATCATATAGGCAAGTGCTTAAAATGTGGATGAGTGAGTTAAAGCTTTCGGAGATTTATATTCATTGTTCTGATTTTGTACATGTAATCACTGGAGTTCAAGAACTGCAATTAAAAATTTTGTATATATTGCTTTGGCTAACAAACATGATTTTAAAGTGATGGACATAGAGCAGAAAATGGGCACTGAAAATGCAGTGTTCCAGGAAACAGAAGAGAATGGTAGTTTCCAGCCACACAGCGCTCTACAACGTGATGTTAGAAGTGGCTGATCAGTGGGATGTCTCAGTGCAAAAGATCGTTTTCTAGCGGTCTGAAAACATAGTTAGATAACTGTCTGCCAGCGTTGTTTGCAAGTGTTTACTAGCCCCTTAGAGTATACAGGCCGTTACGTAGTAACAGAGTTCGTGGTGTTATTGTAGACATATGGCAATATAGCTTTAATCATCACTGGTGCAAAAGTGCAGATTTAATTAGTTTTACCTTTGTCATCAAAATATGCACAGACTGTACCCAAAATTCCTGAATGTTTTTGTTCAGAAAAGGAAATTACAGAAGGTTGCAATTAATGTTTATCATCTAGGAGTAGGAATTATAACTGTCCAAGTACCTTGGGTTTGGTGACCCAATTTTAATAATAGGATAACAATTTATTGTCCAGGAATATAGCATATTCATTTTCCTAATTCTACATATTTTAACTTGAGGTAATGTTATTCCTGTTGCAGTGTGATATTCGTGCAGGTGATCTTAGCAATTGACCAACTTAATGCACAAGTTCTTGTTTTATAATAAACTTATTATAAAACAAGAATTTGTGCATTAAGTTGGCCAATTACTAAGCTTATACTGAGATGCACGGTCAGCAGAACATCAAAATTCCTGCAGGTGGGCCACACAACAAAATCTGGTGGTCAGATTTCCACAAATCAAATAAATTCTCCAAGTGCAGATGTTAATTTGTAACACATATGTTACTTGTGTTTCCATTGAAATTTTAAGGAACTTCCCACTGTAATTGATTTTCTTACCCCCAATTATTTTCAAAATATAGGGTTGAAGAAATTGGGTGCTTCTTTTTTTCAGGAAAACTGCATGAAGAAAGTATTTTATCCTCATAGTTATTTGGATTAGAGAGGTAGTTTTCTTTGTGGAGCTCTGTGCATTTTTAACCTCAGCGGTGGATGGCAATATTTGTTCAACTTCACAGTCCAGCTTTGTTGTCCTGGGGAAAGAACTTGCAGTATTCATTAGAGAGCCAGAACCATTGTAGATGGAGCTGTAAAGGATATGTTTGTGATATTTCTGGCCTGTGGTATATATTCAACCATTCTATTGACTGAGCTATCCCAGCTTCAGTATCATTAATGTTACAGTAACATTACTGATGCTGCAGGCTAGCCTGGCAGTAAATAGTCATTTTATTGACTGAGGTATTCCAGTTTTGACATAAGTAATGTTACAATAACAAAGAAATGTTTCAGTCTGTGTTCTTCTGGGATGTGGCACTTTGTCACTGGGTGACTGGTGCACATGTCTTGAATCATCAGGCACCAATCACCCAGTGACACAATGCCACATTGCAGAAGAATGGAGATGTCAACTGAACCACTTTGAAAGCCTAAAAACTTGAAAAAACCGTTTCTTCTACCTGCTATAAGTAGTTGGTATGAGATGTATTAAATTTGCAAATGGTTTCCAGGACGGAAGAATCCTGTTGTACTACAATTTCTGTTGCGGCTGCACCTCATAGATGAGAATGATGATGAGCTCCTTGTGACAGTGGCTACAAATCACAGTGTTGAACTGTTAGGTGAGTGGTCTTTCTGTGAGTTTGCCGTATCATACAAAATTCCTCGATTTACATACTGGTAACTAATAATGATTCCAATGGGAGAGGGAGTGTTTGTGCAGTTAAATGGATGTTTCATATTGGCTGTATTCATATACTGATCAATATATTGCNCATTTTTGCTGTGTAATGAATTGTAGACTAATGTTGTGGGATGTTTTGTCTAGCAGTAAGTGAGAATTATTAGAATTATGTTTGGTGCCAAACCCAGAAATTCATGTAGAAGTCTGTGTAAGAAACAGTGTGTTTACTTCTTCCATGTGAATAACATTTTCATTAATGACTTCAGTCATAAATAACCACAAAAATTCTCAGACACATTCAGCTGTAAAGGTAAAGCAATCCCATTACATGCCTGGACAGGCCCTGAGGGTTCCAGGAGGTTGAGGCTCCCAGATTTCAAGACACTTGACACATGAATGTGGTAGAGTTGTTATCCGTACGCACTGGCCACCTTTACCCTCCAGGAAATATTCCTGGTGCTCATTTCTGTTAGAGATAAGTCAACCCCAGGGCCATAGTGCAGCTGGAAGGATTATGTCAATGAAAAATTCCAATGACACTGTCAGGAAGCAAACCCACAACCTTCTAGCTTGTAGCGCAGTACCTAAACCAACTGTGCCACCGCATGCCCCCACATTCAACTGTACACATTGTTAATACAAGAAGGAAGTATGATATTCATAAACAGTTTGTCAGCAGCATGTGCGTACAGTGCTGACATCAGAATCTTTAGCAGTCTAGACTCATAAGTATGATGGCGAGAAAAGAAGACAAAGAAGAGAAAAAACTCATTTTGCAGTAGCATTAAACACCATACTTTAATACAAACTTCACTTCTTTAGTCGCACGATCAGTTATTAATGTTTGCATATGACTCGTATGATCTGGTTGTTGTATGTCAGTGCAGTATGCCAGTAGTATTATGGGTGTATGTTTTGTATTTTATGACTTAACACTGCAGTCATTTCTAACTTCTGGATCCACAGGGTTTATGAAAATAGTTATGTGTATATATGTAATACTTATCCATAAATCTTAAAAGTAGATTAGACCCTGGATTTAACAGCCTAACTGAGGGGAGCAGGTGCCAGTTACACCCAAATGTCAATTACATTCAAAAGTATATTTAAGAAACCATAAAAGTGCCCCCATATTAAAATTTTTTTTTTTAATTGAAAACAACTTGAAGAGGAATGTAATACAATTTGTTTATAAATGTTCATTATTAAAAATTATAGGAAATTGCAATAACTCGAATCCTCACAGAGGCCCTCTGCTTGACCCCACTCTAAGCAGCCCTCTCTCCCCCACCCCCTCTCTCTCTGCCCCCCCTTTCCCTCCCTGTTCAACACCCCACCACCTCCCAAAGGGTAGATGCACTGTGAAATGCAGTGAATGTGCACCTATTTGCAGTACCATGTCTCTTTGAAACTTGACAAATTCAACCATCACTTGCTCTAAACTGAATTCCGTATACCTTCCCATTATACGAGTATCAGCAGCAGATTTTGTCTCTACACTACTTACATTCATACTGCACCAGTGTACCTGTACATACCATTTCATCACAGCTTCTTCTAAATTTACTGTGTTGCTGGCTTCATGTGTTTTTTTTACCACCCTTATAAAAAGATAATGCATATTTCTAAGATCTGACTTTGTTTTTCTAATGTCAGACACCTTTTGCTTTTCCACCCCATACTCCATACTTGCACTGCCACACCTACACCAGATTCTACGAGGGTTGTACCGAAAGTCATGAGCAACTTTTTTTTCCATGCAAACCGGGAACAGCAGACAAAGGAGAGTATGGTGGTAGATGGAACCAGCTGTTCTGTTATCCTTGAGTGTCTTGTGACGTCAGTAGCTTCGATCACGTGACCAGTATCATTCCTAACAAAATGGCCGGCAACAATATGTCATTTCGCCAGCATGCTGTCATCGAATTTCTTGTTAAAGAAGAAATCCCTGCTGCAGAAATTCACCAGAGACTTCAGCATGCTTATGGAAGTGTGTGCATGGGTGCAAGCAGTGTTTGAAGATGGGTGAAACATTTTAAATATGGGAACACGAGCATCCAAGATCAGCCTTGGAGCGGTCACCCTCGAACAGCCTCAACTGAATGCAACAGAGAGAGAGTGGATGAGATCATTCAAGATGACAGACATGTGACAGTGGACACAATAGCCCGAACACTTGGAATAGGGCACAATGCAGTACAGGAGATGATTGAAAGCTTAGGCTATAGGAAAGTTTGTGCTCGTTGGGTCCCACACTTATTGGCCGAAGACCACAAAGTTCAGCAAAAAACCATCACCTCAGAACTGCTGCAGAGATATCGACACGAAAGTGATGATTTTTTGCTCCGTATCGTGACTGGTGACGAAAGCTAGTTTCACCATTTAGAGCCTGAAACAAAACGGCAGAGCATGGAATGGCACCATTTGCATTCTCCATCAAAAAGAAGGCAAAGACAGTGTCATCAGTTGCAAAGGTGATGGGCACAGTCTTCTGGGATGCAGAGGGGTTGATTTTGGCTGAATTCCTGGAACCTGGGCAAAACATCACTGCTGCTTGTTATGTCCAGACACTGCACAAGCTCCATCATGCATTGCGCGATAAACGTCTGAGACGAAACATCATCATCCTGCATGACAACGCTCACCCCCACGCTGCTCGCCTCACATCGGAAGCAATTGCAAAGATGGGGTGGGAAGTTCTTCCACACCCCTCCTATAGCTCTGATCTGGCACCTTCCGACTACCATCTTTTCAGATTTGTGAAGGATCAGCTACACGGACAACGTTATGAGACAACATAGGCAATTCAGAAAGCAGTGCATCAGTGTCTTCGGATGGCTGGAACGGAATTTTACAGAAGGGGAATTTTCAAACTTCCAGAACGCTGGGAGAAATGTGTAAAAGAAGTGGCGATTATGTGGAAAAATAAAGAAATGTCTGTAGATTAAGGTGGTGTGTTTGGTTTGTCAATAATAAAGCATGTTACTTTATAAAAAATTGTTGCTCATGACTTTCGGTTCGACCCTTATAGTTTATCAGTTAACTCTGGCTTTTGCCTTATGCTTCAAGACATTCAAAATCCGTTTCCTGCTGGGGTTAAGAATGGATGGAGTTGTATCTCCACTCCCCAGTATGCCTTAATGTCATGCACAGGGACAGCTTTACTTCACTTTCCGACAATTGTAATTCATATTGCTTCCTTCCATAAGCTTTTACAGATGTAAAATAATCACATTCAATTTTGACTTCTGTTCACAGGTTGCACTGTCAATGCTTATTTGCATGATAGCCTGGCAAATAGAAGAGTGGTAAAGATACTGACTGATCTGATAGCAGAGAGGAACAATGTGCCACTACAGGACCGCAGTCCGATGCTGAGGCTTATGGTTACACCAATACATACCTCAATGGGCACAGAGTACATTGCCCATAGCACATATCTCTATACCACCCATAATTCAGAAGAGTAGAGGAACTAAACTGTGGTACAGATACAAAATTGTTGCAATAATAAGCCATACTTATACACCTTTAACACAACTTTTTGTTTTTATTGTTAAATAACTAGTCACATTACCTCTGGCAACATGTTTTGACTTAGCTATCTTCAGGCTAATCTAGTAAGTATAAAAATATGAGAGTTATAAAATTGTGTACATTATGAGATGTCATGTGTCAAATTTGGAATTAGATCCCAGTTCCTTACAAAGGTAATACAGTACACATTGCATGGAGTCTTGCTTCAGTATTATGTCAGTGGTTTTCTTCTGTCTTAAAAATTGTTTTCCATTTGTATTGGTTATAATAATATTTTGTTTTTGTTGAAGTGTAATATCTTCCATGTTTCTTTTTTCTTGTCTTTACTGGTAAAGTGTGTTGTTCTATTTTTTAAATAAATGGTGTCATTCTCAAAATAACTGGAAAAAATTTGTTACTTATAACTGATGCTTACATAACTTGCTATAGCTGTGCTGCTCAGTTTGGTCAGTAACACAGTGAAGAAATCAAGGAAGGTTGTATGCTGTGTTTATGATATCACTACATAATGTTATTAAATTTGTGACAAAACTATTTAGATCTTATTAAGTGCCGAAAACTTGGGTAAACATGTTGGGTCTTGAACATATTTATATAATAGCATCCATTAAAAATGACATAGGTACACACACTTTACCAAGGCATTCTTTACTTTCAAAACATGGTTTTGCTGTGTGAGAAAAAATGTAATTTAATATACACTTGTAATGGAAGGATGACCTTCCATGCACCCATTTTCACAAAACTAACAAATGCTCAGCAATATTAGTATGTGCAGATGTCATGTACTGAATTTTACCCAAATGGGACAATAAGTATGGAAAGTGTGAAAATTTATGTCCCCTAAGTAATGCATGACTTACATTGTGCCAATTTTCGCAAAGTTATAATTGTTCAGACATTTTTATTGACATCTTCTATACCAAATTTTATTGAAATTGGACCCAAAATGTAGAAAATAGGACAAAATACTTGTATGCCATTAAGTAAAGCACACTTTTAACTGCAGTGGTTTTCACAAAATTCACACAAGCTGAACTGAATAATCCTGTGTGTAGGTTCTGTTTATAGAATTTCACCAATATCTGTTGATAAAGTTAGAAATTACAGGTAGAAGTTGATTTACATCTCTAACTGTAGTACAAGCATGTCACTGTGCCGGTTTTTATGAAATTAGCACGTGATCAACAATGCTTTACAAGAAATGCCTGTAACGAATCATGAAAATCATACAGACTTGTTTGTTAGGAAGTCACGGATGGATGGACATGGTTTCCACAAAAGGAGTTTGATGCGTTTTGTGGGAGATAGGCAGCTCAAGACTATTGAAGGTTTTCTGATGGACTGATATGCTGTCACACTCGTCATGTCGTATTAGTGCCAATGGTACTCGGGGGTTGTTGGGGGTGAACCATCATCTGGGGGCATGTCCACAAAACAGAGATGGCAGCACAACATGATAACGGCTAAGTGGTCACGGTTGACCTACATAACATCATTGCGTTGACTTGTACTATAGCCAGTTCTTTGAGGGGCAGTCTGACAGAATATTAATGTGTGTCCAGGGCATTGACCAAGCACGTTGCATTATATGCTGGATGTAGTGGAAGTAAGAAGTACTGACAGTTGTTTGATATTGTAAATGGCTGTGCTCAGGTTCTTTTTCTTTGACGTGGAAAATTCGTTGCTGGATTCGGTGCTCGGATTGTTAGTGATACTTTTGGGCTAATAAGTATGGTTTTAAGATGTACCTATAAAGTTTAATTGTATTTCTTCCACGTGTTAATCTGGCTTGGACATTTTCCCTCTGACTTAATTTGCTGTAAGTGGGAATGGTGTTTATTTGATAATTGAAAAGTTATTGTTGTTCTTATTCCGATATTAAAGTTTCATTACAAGGATCAAGTACTGAGATAGTTAGGGTTCTAGATGAACATTTCTAGCAGGCTTAAGTACTCATTAGCTGCCTGAGAGATACTGTCGATGGTCTTCATTAAGAACTGATAAGACCTCTTGTACTGTTATTGCATGTAGTAATTGTGTTACCGAGCATAAAATACTGTTCTTAATGTGTACTGATTGCTATAATAAACTTATATTGTGCTGTGTTTTGTGTTTCCATGTATTTGCTGTGTCGCATTTGTTTTTGAATCTCAGCATATGTCCATTTAGAATATGCACACTGTGTCTTTGCAGTACTGAAGTTTTCTGCCTAGTTGCTTGTTTATTGTAACAGCTGCTTCACATGTAGTGACACGTGTTGTGAACAGTTGTTATCCTTCAGTAGGCACTGCTGTAGCCCCTTTTTGTCTTTCCTGTGCACTTTTTGGATGTGATCAGAATAGGGATCATATTTTGTGGTCAGCTTCATCATATTACACTCATCACTGGTATTAACTCCTTTTATACCTGTTATTTACTGATGTCCTACATGCTCAAACTGTTTGTATTTTTTGGGTAATGGTGACTGGTTCATTCCATGTATTATAGAGCCAAAACTCACCAGTTTATGACGTTGATCCGGTGTGTGTGTGTTTTGGATTGCAAATGTCATTCTGTAGTTTGCTGTATGCGTAGTTGGGAACGTTCTGTCCGTATGCAACAATTCACCTTCCTGCCCTCATACCAGGCCTGTTAAACTCGGAAATGGTTGCGAGTCAAATCTGAAGTCCAACTTGGCACCTTGGGCTGCCAGGTACTGGATGTATATAAAATGTTTGAACAAACTTTAAGAGCGAGTTCCCTACACCAGAACAAGTTCATATCAATGTATGTTTTCTAGGGTCAGCCCCCCCCCAAGTTCAAACTGCCTCAATTCTTCAGATTTTTTCTGTGGGGATATTTACAACCCTTAGTGTGTTCAGCACAAATTGAAGATGGACACTTTTCCAACTCGTATTGTATGCCTGTTAGACCATTTGCAACTGCCTCGGTACTTTTGAAAGGATGCCCATCCGTACATAGGTTCAGGTGGAGGACATCTTGAGCAGTTTTTGTGAATTGTGACTTGATAAACCATAAGAACTCGCTGCCTATTAAATTGGGAACGTGTATTGTAAATGNGTTATGTTAGTTGTGAGTAGAATATTGCATAATTCAGGAATTTATGGTTGAACATAATCTGTCAAACTCAAAGACCACTCATATCCAGACTATATTTACCCCATGTGAAATGTTTGCTTTNTTTTAATNTAAAGAACTCACTGTTGAAGTCTGTTCAANCATTTTGTATACACAGTGTGGTCCAAAAGTTCTAGGACTGATTTTATTAAAAATTGAAGACACATGAGGAAGACACCTTTTTTTATTCAAAATAAGCTCTATTGGCATATATACAGGCTTTTGCATGGTCGTACAGTTCCTGAAAAGCTGCTGAAAATTCCTGTTTTTGGACCTTCCTTAATTAATCAGTTAACGGCTTCTCAGCAACATCCGCAAAGTGGAGGCCTTTTAACTGCATTTTCGACTTTGGGAACAGAAAATACGGAGATANATATGGAGAGTACGGGGAGTGATAAAGGGCTGTAACAATTTTGGGGTAAAAAATTGGCATACACCTGCAGCTTTGTGGGCAGGCGCAGTATCATGCAAGAAGAAAAAATCTTGAGAGCGGAACACAGCTGGACGAACCCGTTGAATGCACTTCAGGAGGAGATCCACTACTCCTTTATAAAATTCTGCATTTACTGTTTTTCCCCTCTTGTACGAATTCTTTGTGTACAATGCTTTGAGAGTCCAATAAAATGGTCAACATGGTCTTGATGTGGGACCTTTGGAATTTCAGTTTCTTTGGCCGAGGGGATGTCTCACCAACCCATTGAGAACTCTCGCTTTGTTTCAGGGCTATAGGCTTAACACCAGGTCTCATCTCCCGTAATCATTTTGTTTAAAAAATTTTTGTCTGCCTCAGCCATCGCGGTAATGTATTGGCAAGATGTGACTTGATCTTCCCTTTGCTCAGGTGTCAAGAGTGTGGAACAAAAAGTGCACACAACGTTGTCTTTCAGAATCTGAAGAACTACAGTCTTGGGGANGGTCAAAGATTCTGCTATCATTCTTGATGNGATACGACGGTCATTTTTGACCAAATCAGCAACAGCAGCAGTGTTTGCCACAGTTCGAGTCNATTTTGGANGGTCACCTCTTTCGTCATCTACCAGCTCCTTTCCGACTAGAAATCGAGAATACNACCTAAAAACGTTTGATCGGTTCAGAGCCTCGTTCCCATAAGCCTTTTGCAACAGTACTGGTNTTTCTGTCGCAGTTAGACCGGCTTTGAAACAAAATTTTATGNCAACTCGGTTCATTTTCGCCATCCATGACGTATAAAGAAAACTGACTTTACAAGGCAATTNATAACTTGAGCACTGTCGAAAAAAACAAGCGAAACTCGGTGTGTGAACGGGTGTTGGTTGATAGTACTTAGTGGGTAGGTTGATAGATCGCTCTAGTTATTTACAAAAATCACTCCTATAATTTATGAATCGCAATGTGTACTGTTACAGTTTCTCGTAGTTCTTCGCNCGTAGAAAATTCGTTGACNTGAAGTGATCCCTGTATTTAATGTTGGGTGTATTTTTCCAAGATGCAGAAATCCCGGGCGCTCGGGACAATAAATTTTGTACAGCGACGCTAGTGTTAATGGATTCTCAGTATGGGTCTTGCTTCATGTACCCTTCTGGTGGCAGGAATTTTGAGGTAGCTTCTACATTTTTGAAAACGTTGTGCGCCCATATATTATGCAATAAAAATAAGTTCATGTGTTGAAAAGATATTTAAATATTGAATGACAGAATAACATAGTTCTTCAAAACACTTTGTTTATTTATTGGGCTCTATGGACCCTGAAAACTGAACATTTCTATAATTAATACGTGACTTTGAAATGATGACTGGGTGAGAAAGTGAGATAACGTATAGGAAGAGTGTAGTTGGGATGCTTTTATAATTTATTTACTGTAAAATGTCACATTAAAACTTTGTAAATAACAAAATATGAGATTGCTCCAATCTACAGTTATGCGGACCACGCATTAACAGGCCTGCTGAAAACTACGACTTTCGCGGGCAGCAGTGTGGTTGGAGTGGGGAGACTGCGTACGCTGCCAGTCGTAATTCTTGTTATAGCAGTTCGCCAGAGGTACCCCCTCAGCATGTTAAGGGGACAGTGAGAAACGTGCATCAGCGACATCTCACAGCCGAAATCCGCGAACTAACGGCACGTATTTCCCAAGTGTGACCAACAGATGTCAGTCATACGCACAGATTATCTGTTATGCGTACATAATTCCGTGCTCGTAACGGACATAGTTTTTGCTGATGTGTGCTAACTGCTCGTCGAAGCGAAGGTACGTTGCAAACACAGGTCGTCTTAGTTACATTTTTGGACCTTTGGAAAGTAATGTGAACGTTAAGTTTGTACTGAAATATTGAGCGTAACCGAAATCTTGTTACGTGTATATATAAGTGTGTGTGTGTGTTACGGTTGCGTACTTTGAGGCTTTATCCGGCTAGCCAACGTGCTTCATACTGTGCGTTTCTGTGCTAAATGAGATAAGTTGTATTGTGAACAGTAAATTTCTTACGTATGTCTTCACCGTAACCAAATCATGTTATATATGTAATCATGGGAGTGCTGCGTTCCTATCAAAGCCACCAAACACAATGCTCTATGTCNTCTGCTAGACGTCACTTTTCTGCACTAGATCCAACGCGGCTAGACCATGTGCTGTGTGAAGTGTATTTGTGCGTGACGTTAATNTGAATTTTAGTGTGGACGTTTGGTTTTTATTGTGAATGTTATGTTCGTAATTCATCTGTTGAACGTAACCTTAACCATATCATTGTTCATTCAATCTTCTATGCATACTTGTGTTGTGTTTGCAGTGCACGATGGTGAAGTGTCATGCCTTGGGGTGGATGTATTTGATAGTCACATTCAGCTGATGGATAAGAGTTCACTACTATGAATCATTTAGTATTGCTCTTTTCTAGGCAGCTGTGCTTCTTACCGGGATAAATGCATATTTATATTTGTATACTTTTAAATTCATCAAATGTAGGAAAAAGTATGTCATGCCGATGTCACAAGCTGCCACATATAGCGGTATTTGTGAGGTGGGAATTTTGTAACACTTGACACTGTAGGTTTAGTAGAGCTACTGATGTTGGTGCATGGTGTAATACACCAGTGTTCAGAGGTAATGATATTCCTGCTGGACATTTTGACACATAGGAACATGTTTCAGAAAAGGGATACTGAACATAAGGTGCAGATGTAACTGTTCTTATTGGCATAATGTTGGAGAGTTGGAGTAAACAGCTATAACTTCTTTCTTTAGCTATATGAGGACTATACATGTTCTAGTAATGCTACTGCTNTTTGAGGAACATGAGTGTTGTTAAANATTAANTGACAAAGCATTATACAATCATAATTTGGCAGTTACTAGCATTCAAAACAGAAACAACCATTTTGTAGGCAGTATGATTCTGTGCCTGCACAGTTATGTACTGTCTAATTCTGCTAAATTGGAACTTGTTGGGTGAGGAAGTGGTGAAAGGAACAAGCAACAGGGAGGATGAGAGTTCGAGGATGGTACCCATTTTATGGCACTGGATATCAGTGAAAAATGCCAGTCCGAAATACAATGGCCACTAGAATGTTTGGACATTTCTGTAGCATTTAGATGATCTAAACGTGGTGAACTGTGCAGTGTTGCTTGTATTCACTATGTATATATATATATATATATATATACAGGTTGTAA
>JGI24695J34938_10002528_pt1 | contig 13848 bp, 9 predicted proteins | sample TergutCo191P3_FD_34938 | JGI IMG/M metagenome (IMG submission 34938) | reverse complement strand
TAACCCATTTCCATGTATGGGGAGGACAGGCGCTGTTGTTGGAATCATCATTTGCGAATAAAAAATCGCAACCGGAAAACAATAGCGCGCTGACAGCAACCATTGCGAACATTGCAAATGCAAGCGCGGTAAAACTCAATTTCTTTTTCATATATTATCCTTATTTTTAATATGTTTTATGTTTGACTGATATTTATATACTTAATATATTTGCTTTTAATAAAAATTTCTATATATTTACCTTATATATTGAAAAAAATTATCTGATGAAAATAGCGCCACCATGTATAGCATGATTCCGCAGACGTGAAATATCTCTCTCATTTATCCTGAAGTGTACGCTAAAAAATCTACCGCCAAGGCGCGAGCGCAAAGCTCTGACAGCGTCTATGGCTGCTTTTAACGCAGTCTTATAATACAGTTCGCGAAGCGAAGGAGCTACGCACACTTTTATTAAATCCAGCAATCCTAGCCGGCAGGGCTTTGCGCTCACGCCTTGATGGCACCTTTAAGCATACACTTTGAAACACTTACCAGATCAGCATTTCCGACCCTTCCGGCACGGCAGCTCCGCTGTCAGATAGAATGGCAAAGACTTTTATGCCGTTAATATCTGTTGGAGGAAAAGCGTAAGGTTCATCGCCTTTGTATTTAATTATTACAATGTAATTTACTCTGTTATACGCCCACACAGCATACGACCATGTTGAATTCTCTATCAAGTTGACGGTATATGTGCCTCCGACTTTTCCTAAATGATTATACAAGCCGACAAAGCCGTGTTCAAAACTGTCTTTGCCGAGTTCCAAATCATAAGGAACAGCTATCCGGTTCAGTTCCCTGTTATTCGCAAACGCGAAGTCGCCGACAGATTTAACGCTTGCGGGGATTGTTACGCGTCTTAAAGTTCCCTGATAAAAAGCGAAATCGCCTATGTATTGAATCGAAGACGGAATAATTATTTCTTCGGGTTTAATCAGCGCGTCAATTATGCCGATTTGAACGCCGTTATTAACCGGTTTCCTGGTTTCTATTCCGATAACAGGATCACCTTGAATATTATCCGGTATCATTCCGGGAAGATAATCGCCTACATATTCAGTTATGACAATGCCGTCGTCATAACTTTCATATTTCCATAACTCTGCCTGCGATAACGAGATGCTTGCAAGTCTCAGAATAACAGCTTCCCTCTCACGCCCTGACTGCTGCGTAACAAGAACAAGCCCGATGCCTTTCGCGAAATAACTTTTCTTTACATCAAACGCGTTTCTGCTTACGGCGACTCTTTCTTCCAGCATGATGCAGTCAGCATAATTATTATTGCCGACAGAACACGCTGCTTTTGCTGTTTTTAATTGAAAAATTCTTCCCTGTTCATCATGATTCCATTCCTGATTGGGAGGAGCAAGCACAATAGGATACAATCCCATTACAGGGCGCTCTGTGCCGTCCGCGTCTCTTGTGGAAATAATAACTACCCTGTTATTTTTTATACTGTATGTTGTTGCTGTTTTAACGGAGCCTGCCTGATTCTCCGATACGTAAAGAATTGTCCCGTCATCCGCAATTTGATCCGGTCTTTGATTCACAATGATTCTTGTTTCTATAATCCTGCCCTGACCGTTGGAATAAACCCATCTATCCCCGACATTACAGGGGAAATAATCAATTATATTGAATTCATCCGCGGACACGCCCGTCAAAGTAAAAGAAAACATAATTAAAAAAAACAAAAAATTATTCTTCATTATAAATTCCTTGCTTATTTTCTCTCTGTATAGAAGCACATTGTCATTATAACGTAAAATTCGTTAAAAGTCAATCTACAACCTCGCCCTGAAGGGACGAGGTATGTTGTTCTCATAAGGTATTGGTCTCGGGTTTAATACCCTTAAGAACGCCCTGACGGGCGGAGTATTAAACCCTCGTCACGAATAAAAAAGCCTGACCGCCGCGCGGCAGTCAGGCTCATAATACATATTCTATCTAATGAAGTTAATTTTTTAATTGTAACCCATGTCGTTAATGCGCTCCATCGGAGACACAATCTCTGTTACGCGAACGCCGAAGTTTTCATCGATAACTACAACTTCGCCTTTAGCGATAAGTTTATGATTGACAAGAATGTCGACAGGTTCACCCGCGAGTTTATCAAGCTCGATGATTGTGCCTTCGCCCATTCCAAGGATTTCTTTAATCAGCTTTCGCGTGCGGCCGAGTTCTACGGTCATCTCCATGGAAACGTCCATGATAAGACCGATATTGCCGGCTTCGTGCGCGCCGAGACGCGGCTGCATAAGGTTCGGGAACTGTACAGGCTGTACGTTGGTAGGTCCCATTCCAGGCATACCTGGCATCTGCATGCCGCCGCCCATCATACCTCCCATTCCGGGCATTTGCATGCCGCCCATCATTCCGCTCATATCCATACCCTGGCCTCCCATATTCATTCCCATATTGGGCATTCCCATATTCGGCATCCTCATGTTCGATGCGCCTTGAGCCGCTGCCTGAGCTCCGCCGCCGTTAAGACCATTGGAAATATCTGCAGCGGAAGCCGCGCCCAATATTTCCCACATTTGATGCGATTGACCGTCTCCGAGATCAAGATTGTAGCTCATAACGGCGAACTCACCCGAAGGAAGCGCCGCTGTCGCTTTGGGAACATTCGCCGCGCTTGGAGATGCGGCGGCTATTGATTTATTTCCGGTTTTGTCGGTCAGTGACGTTATTTGAGTCCCAACCATCTGGGAGACAGCTTCGCCGATAACAGACATTGCCATATCGTCAAGTTCAATATTTTCTTCGTGATTCATTAAACCAGCGATTGCTTTTGACGACTGTTCAGGAAGTATAAAAAGATGTTCTCCGGGGAAACCGGATGTGTAATTGGCGTTTACGACAGTTACCATGTCGGGAAGCTGTCCGAGGAAATTATCCCTGTTTGAAGCCGCTACCTGCGGTCCTACAAGAGTTACAGAAGCGCCTGTTAAAGCGGAAAGATTTGAAGAAAGAGCGCCTGTGGTGGAAGAAAAGAATCTTTCAAGCGCGCCTTTATCAAAATTAGGACCGGCTGGAGCAGCCGCGGTAGCCGCCGGAGCGCCGCCCGGGAGACCTGCCATTGACGAAGAATCTACACCTGATAACAATGCATCAATTTCATCCTGCGAAAGGGCGCCATCGCTCATCATAATAACCTCACTTTTACGCAGCCGGCTGGCTGCGCACTATAATCGAATATGATACGAAGTATCATAATTCTTCTCCTTAGCGCGGCATGGATGCCGCTTAAAACAAATAGTGAAGTTTTTACGCAGTTAAAACTTCATGTTAAAAACTGGCATGGATGCCGGTTTTTAGCTATAATTCTTCTCCTTCGGATACGAGCTCTTCGAATTCTTCGTGTCCAAGCTCGTCAATCTTCTGCGTTATCTGCACCGCGATTTTCTTCCCGATAATGCCGGGGCGGCACATAAACTTTCTGCGTGAGCCGATATTTAATGAATAGGGATCGCCAATGCGGGTGTTATAAAGCCGTATTACATCCCCAATCTGTAAGGAAAGAACGTCCCGGACAGGAACATTTATCTTTCCAATTTCGGCTGTTACATTAACATCGACTGAAGAGAGCTTATCCTTTAGAACATTGAGGTTTTCTGTGGTCGCGTTTCTGCGCACCGATGAATACCAGAATTGCGCTGAAAGTTTGCCGATGATTGGCTCTATGGTAAGGTACGGAATACAGAAGTTCATCATGCCTTCTACGTCTCCTACCTTGGTTTCTAAAGTTACAAGAACAACCATTTCTGTGGGCGGTACGATCTGCGCAAACTGGGGGTTAGTGTCGATTTGTCCAAGGCGCGGGCGGAGGTCGATAACCGTCGTCCATGCTTCGCGCATATTTCCCAAAATACGCACGATAATGCCTTCCATTACGGATTGTTCTATATCTGTTAATTCATGCTGCGATTTGGTTCCTTCGCCTGTGCCGCCGAAAAGGCGGTCGATTATTGAAAAGGTGATCGCAGGGTCAATTTCTAAAATGGCGTTTCCCTTTAAAGGGTCCATGTTGATAATAGCAAGAGTTGTCGGTGTCGGAATCGATCTAATAAATTCTTCGTAAGTGAGCTGATCTACAGACGCAACGTGAACGTGAACCATGCTTCTAAGCTGCGCTGAAAGCGAAGTCGTTGTAAGACGGGCAAAAGTTTCATGCATGATTGAGACAGTGCGAATTTGTTCCTTGGAGAATTTGTCGGGACGTTTAAAGTCATATATTTTGATTTTCCGGCTGTCCGCTGCAGGCCTGAAATCTTCAGGCTCGGTATCACCTGCGTTTATCGCGGTTAATAGCTGGTCTATCTCATCCTGGGACAGGACTTCTGTCATAGTAACTCCATAGTAAACTCATCGGGCGCTCTTGACAAGAGATTAATAAACTTCCATTCTATCAAGTTTTTTAAACAGAATTACGCGCGCTCTTGCTTTATCAAGATAACGCGTATTAAGCACTTCACGAATATCTTTTTTCAGGCTTTCTTCTTTATCAGGGGCCAGCTCCGAGGCGGACTTACCTGCAAAATACCTGCGGGTAAAATCGATTAATTCCAGTCTGCGGCTGGCTAATTCCGCCGAGGCTTCCTGGTTGTCCAAATCATATCCTATCACCATATCTACGCTGACATTCCAGACAGGAAAATCATTTGTCCTTACAGTTATGGAACCAAGATCTTCGTAATAACTATATTCAGGTCTCTTTCCGACATAAGGCGAGGTTGGATCTTCTATTACAGTTTGATTACTGCCGCCTTTATTTATAATATTTACAGTTATAATACAAACGGTAACAATAAAAATCATCGCGCCAAGACCAATTGCTACAAATTTAAGAAGCGTGGGTAATAAATTACCAAGGCCGCCGCCTTTTTTTTTGGCAGGACCGCTGGACTCAGGAACATCACCGCCGTCGAGATCAAGATCATCACTATCAGCCATTTTAAAACCTCCCTTTTACAGTTATTCACTAGATCATCGGCGAATTTATATCAAATTTTAGTGATTTATACTGATAAAATCCTCGATTAGAGCTGTCGCTTTCTTAAAAGAGCTGTGCAGTATATTCATTGAAATTTCATCCAAAACGGACACTATATGAGACGGCCATTGTTTTTGCCTTAAATCATTTAATGTATCTTTCGCGGCGCTTCTGTCATACGACACGCAGGCATCCTTCATAACGATCAGTTTATCGTGAAGGTAAGAGAGGTCTTCTTTTGAAACCTCTTTGGTTTCATTTCCTTTTTCAGGCTGGAATTTCATCGCGAGGGATTTTAATACCCTTAAGAACGAGAATGTGTCGTTTGCGATAACATTAAAGTCACGCTCAAGCCCTGCCTTCTCAAGCTTGTAAGCGACAGAGGAAAAATCTTTCTCGCCGATGTTAAAAAGCGCGCTCTTCATTCCGTGAATTGTTACTATGTATAATTCCAATCCGGCGTCATCCAGGTTTGTGAAATCCAGGTTTTCAAGCACATTCATGGCGTTTTCGACATCATGAATAAAGAAGTTTCTTAATTCCGCCGCGTTCGCGATATTTCCAGAAGAAGGAGCATTACTCTTCTCTCTTTCTTTCTGTTCTTTTCTCGCCGCGTCCACAACTTCAATCGGTTTTTTATTCCGTATAAAATCATTCAGGCACTTGTTCAGCTCGCGCGAGTCAATCGGTTTTGATATAAAACCGTCAAAGCCGTTTTGCATGAACATTTGAGCTCTTCCAACCAGAGCGTTAGCTGTCAGCGCGACTATATACTTACTGTACCCCATATCGCGTATAATTTTTGTGGCTTCAATGCCGTCCATTTTCGGCATCATGTGATCCATAAAGACAATATCATATACATTGCCGTTCTTGATTTTATCGATGGCGGCATAACCGCTCGTTACGGCATCGACTTTTAAGCCGTAAGGAGAGAGCATTCCCTTCGCGACATATACGTTTGATTCAACATCGTCAACGACAAGAACGCTGCCATACGGCATATATTCACGCCTGAAACTTGTCTTTTTATTGATTGACGAACTGTGAAAGGTAAAATTGCGAAGCTTTTCTATTAAATCAGGTTCGCATATGCTTGCGCCTATTCTTTTCTGCGGAATACGCACAGTAAAAATTGATCCTTTATTTAATTCGCTTTTAACAGTTATAGCGCCGTTCATCATCTCTACAAGGCGTTTGGTGATACTCATGCCAAGACCTGTGCCGACAGTAGTCCTTGTGTTATCTGAATAAAAACGCGTATATTCGTCAAAAAGTTTTTCAAGCTGCTCTTCCGTTATGCCCTGCCCCGTGTCGCTTACAGTAAACACAACCTGCACATTTTCATTGCCGTCGCATGCTTCCCAGGAAACTGTGAGCTGAACATTGCCTTCATACGTATATTTAAACGCGTTACTGAGCATGTTGTTTAAAATCTGTTTAATGCGCAGTTCATCTCCCATTAAATCGTGAGGCATATTTTCATCAATTTTTAAAGTAAACTCAATCGGCTTGCTGTCATAACGCAGACGGTTTAACTGCGCTGTGTCATTTATCAGACTTGGAATGTCATAATGAACGGGAACGATTTCAAGTTTGCCGGCTTCGATTTTTGAAAGATCCAAAATGTCATTTATTATGTTAAGCAAAAGATCGCCCGATTCGTAAATTTTCTCATACGCTTCTTCGTTATCAGGAGTAAGCGTTTTATCCTGAAGACGAATTTCAGCAATGCCAAGAATCGCGTTCATCGGGGTGCGTATTTCATGGCTCATGTTCGCGAGAAACGAACTTTTATATTTACTGCTGCGTTCGGCGAATTCTTTTGCGGCAACAAGCTCTGTAGTATCAACCGAGTTCTGCATGTGAACTTTTTTTCCGTTAGGCCAGTCGATATATCTGTCAATATTGCGGTAAATACGGTTTGTTAAACTGCTGTGCTCTTCCCAAACAACAGGCGTAGCGGGATCTTTATCCAGTTTGAGAGTGGGACAGAAAGTGCATTTCTCGCTTTTATTTTTCTGTAAAATTTTATAGCATAATTTACCGACGCAATCGCCTTCGATATTAAAATGCTTTTTCATGCTGTCGTTAATAAAAAGAATTTTATTAGTTGCGGGATCGGTGACATAAATCATTACATCAAGCCCGTTCATAATATCGCCTAAATTACTCAGCATGTTTTTATCTTCGATTGCTTTATGTTTCTCCCTATGCAGACGTATAAGAACGATGCTTAAACCAAGCGACAGAAAAAGTCCCATGATGACAAGAAACCACAGTATTATGGATAAATTGTTATGATAGTTGTCTTCAAGAGTTGACACGCCAAGATACCAGCCGTTATCAAGTTTTTTAAAAGAGCAAAATCTCTTTTCGTTAAGATGATTGGTTACTCTGCGGCTTTTAATTTCTTTTCCCTTTTCAAGATCGGCTGCCAATATTGCAAGATCTCCGCCGATATCACGATAATATTTTCCCACAATGTCATTGTCAAAATGCGCGATGATTTTTAAGTTTTTATCGAGTAACAACCAGTCATGTTCAAACTGATCGCGGTTTCTCATGGAAAATTCATGAAGCCTGTCTAAAGAAACGTCAAGGCAGATAATGGCAAGACGGTTTCCGTTGTCGTCAAATATGCACCTTGCGTATGTTATTGTAGCGCCGGGAATTAAATCATCATAAGGTTCTGTTACGCCGATTTCGCCGTTTTTCTCGACTGCGACTTTATACCATTCGCTTTTTTCAGCCACAAATCCGCCGTCGTTAATCAATGCCGCGATGTCCATATCAGGCATACTTCCGTTAAATCCGGCTTGCTCGGGATATTTAAACGTTTCAAATTTCGCAAAAACAGTTTGAAAACCCGCGATATGCGCGTCTTTGCGGCCAAAATCGGTAATGTATGTTATATATGACGCTATTTCGTCGAAACCGGCGCCCTGCATAAGCAGCCGTCTTATAGTTTCGCTGACGACATTCAGCATTGTCTCAAATTCTTTCAAATCAGAATTAAGCTGAGATTCTATGTACACGGACATTGCTTCAGATTCTTTTTCCAGATGCACGCGTTCAATTCTTACTGCCAAAAAATAACTTACAATACCCATGAGCGCGAACGCGAGAAAAACAAATAAAACCTGCGTTGAGGGAAGACCTGCGGAAATTATTCTTTTTAGAACCGAACGTTTCTCTGGCATAGGATTTACCTTATTCTACCATTTACATAGTCTTCAAGCAATAAATGAATTCTGATTCGATTTATTAAAATGGGTCTTGAGAACGGTTTGGAGATAAAATCCACGGCTCCCATCTCAAGGCCAAGGGTTTCGGTCGGCTCGTCATTACGGCTTGTCAGGAAAATGACAGGTATATCTGCGTTTTTTTCATCGGCTTTTAAAATTTTAAGCGCTTCAAACCCGTCCATTTCAGGCATTAAAATATCCATCAGAATCATATCGGGTTTAATATCTTTCAAAAGCTCAAACATGCTCATGGAAGACGGCAAAGTGAAAACGCGGTAATGTTTCGATAAAGCTTCATCGGCTGCCATCAGGTTCACATTATTATCATCAACAATAAAAATCGTCTTCAATTTTCATCCTCCTTCCCTGAACCGCCTGCCGGCGGACGCAAGGGATTGACATTAATCGGAATACACAATAAGATGGCTCTCATAACCATCCCCGGTTGTGTAATGGTAGCACGGCAGACTCTGGATCTGCTTGTGGGGGTTCAAATCCTCCCTGGGGAAACTTCTGTTGCTTGTTCCTGTTCCTTCTCTCCTTCAGCGGAATTCGATTCCAGCTCGCTCTCTATAATGGTAAAAATTCTGTCGCAGAGCGCTTGTTTCTTTTCTTCAGAAGGCAGCGCCGACGTATCAATAACCTCTAAAAAAGAGATGTTTACAGTTGTGCTTACAACTCTGTTATTTTTTTCAAAAACATCGTAACTTCCCTTTATGGCGACAGGCACAATAACCGCTCCAGCCTGCGTTGCCAGTTTAAGCGAACCGGCATGGAAAGGCAAAAGTCCCCTTCCCTTTGATCTGTGTCCTTCGGGGAAGATAACCATACCTCCGCCTTTTTTTATGCGCGCAACACCCTTGTTGATTGTGCGTATGGCTTTTCTGACATTTAAACGATCGATAAAAAGTCCGCCGAGCATATATATCCACGCGTTCAGAAACGGAACGAAGAGAAGCTCTTTCTTGGCGACAAAACCAAAAGGCCGCCCGCAATAAGCAAGAAGGAGCGCTATGTCGAAGAAACCGCAGTGGTTGCCTACAAAACATATTCCGCCTTTTTTAGGAATATTTTCTCTTCCTCTAACAACTGCATTGCATCCTACAAAAAATATTATTGCGATTGCCCACCCTTGAGCTAATCTGTAGATAATAAGCTTCATGAGTTTCCTGAGTCCCAGAACATAAAAAATAAGAGACAGCAGCCCGAAAGGCAGCAGAAAAATCATCGAGACGATTACATAAATAAAACTCAAAACGGTTTTTATCATCGCTATATAATTATCCATAATTTACGCTAAATAATCAACTCAGCCTTGACATTTCTTTGCTGCCAGACCATTATCAATCAATGTCAAACATAAAGAAATTTGCAGGCACAGACATAGAAATTGCCCAGACAGTGTACCCCGATCATGCGCTCCACATAAAGGAAATAGCGAAAAAAGCCGGCATCTGTGACGAGTACATCGAGTACTACGGAAAGTACAAAGCAAAAGTCGATTTTAATTTCCTGAAAAATAACCTTGATAAAAAAGACGGTAAATTAATACTCGTAACGGCGATTAATCCGACTCCGGCGGGCGAAGGCAAAACCACAACTACTGTCGGCGTCGCGGACAGCCTTTCTTTAGCCGGAAAGAAAACAATGGTCGCGTTACGGGAACCGTCGCTCGGACCTGTTTTCGGCGTAAAAGGCGGAGCCGCAGGCGGCGGATGGGCGCAGGTTATTCCGATGGAAGACATCAACCTGCATTTTACAGGCGATTTTCACGCCATTGCCGCAGCTAACAATCTTTTGGCAGCCATGATTGACAACCACATTTTTCAGGGAAATGAACTAAACCTTGATACTAGAAAAATCCTCTGGCGCAGATGCATGGACATGAATGATCGTCAGCTTCGTTTTGTAACAGACGGTCTTGGAGGAAGAACAAACGGCTATCCGCGCGAAGACGGCTTTGACATAACAGCCGCTTCGGAGATAATGGCGATTTTATGTCTTGCATCTGATATAGATGACTTGAAAAAACGTCTTGGGCGGATCATCATCGGCTATACTCACGGAAAACAGTCTGACGAAAAACCCGTAACGGCATCTCAGCTTAACGCGCACGGTGCGATGGCAGCTCTTCTTAAAGACGCGTTAAAGCCGAACCTTGTACAGACGCTTGAAGGAAACCCCGCTTTTATTCACGGCGGTCCTTTTGCGAATATCGCTCACGGCTGCAACTCGATCATGGCGACGCGTTTCGCTCTTAAATGCGCTGACTATGTTGTTACAGAAGCCGGTTTCGGCGCAGACCTGGGAGCGGAAAAATTCCTTGATATTAAATGCCGGTTTGCGGGGATTAAACCGTCAGCGGTAATAATTGTAGCCACAGTCCGCGCGCTTAAATCTCACGGCGGAGTTAAAAAAGCCGATCTTGACGCCGAAAACCTTGACGCTCTTGAAAAAGGCATGCCGAATCTTTTGCAACATGTTGAAAATATAACAAAAGTGTATAAACTTCCCGCTGTTGTCGCTATAAATGCTTTCCCTAAAGACACAAGAGCGGAACTTGAGCTTGTAGAGAGAAAATGCAAAGAGTTAGGTGTAAATTCCGCCGTTTCCGAAGTTTGGGCAAAGGGAGGCGAAGGAGGCGTTAAACTCGCCGAAGAAGTCGCGCGTCTTTGCGAAGAACCTAATAATTTTGAATTTTTATACGATGTTAACCTGTCCATAAACGAGAAGATAGAAACAATCGCGAAAAAGATTTACCGCGCGGACAGCGTTGTAATTTTGCATAACGCGCAGAAGAAGATAAGTCAAATTGAGAAAATGGGTTTTGATAAAGTCCCAATCTGCATGGCAAAAACCCAATACAGTTTTTCTGACAACGCTTCTCTTTTGGGCGCTCCCAAAGGATGGCGCCTTGAAGTGAGAGATGTAAAAATTTCTGCGGGAGCTGGTTTTATCGTTGTTTTTACGGGAGAGATAATGCTTATGCCGGGTCTTCCTCTGGTTCCGTCAGCCGAAAAAATAGACATTGACTCAAACGGAAAAATATCAGGACTTTTTTAATCTGCTATGAAAACGTATTTTTATTGAAACAATAATAAAAACGAATGCCATATTCTTTTAAAAATATTTCCTTTAACGCACTCTGTTTTTGTTACAAGAGGTATTTTTTTTAAAGGACCTATATCATCATAAATCAAAAGATAACCTACTTCCGTTCCTTTAGAAATCGGAGCGATTAATTTCCGAGGAATTACAACTTCATATTTCATTTCGTCAGCTCTGTTTAAATATGAGGTAAAATTCAGCATTTCATCTTTTTTAATTTCAAGCGCGACAGTTTTATTTTTTCCTTTCCAAATTTTAACAAATTCCATTTGATATTTAATCAGACTGTTTAATTCAGGATATACTGTCTGAAATTTTTCAAAAGCCCATGTCAATACTGTTTCGCAGTCTCTGTCCCGCATACCGGCTCCACCCTGTTCATTCGGGCCGCCTAAAATTACCAGAATAAAACGCGTATAATTTCTTCTTGCCGTAAGCGCGATGTTAAAGCCCGATTCGTCAATAAAACCAGTTTTTAAACCGTCTACGCCTTCATAGCTTCTAAGAAGATTATTTCTATTGTATTGCAAAATTGTCTGCACGCTGCTGCGGTACCGCTCCCGCACATTTTCCGCGAGAGGGAAAGACATTTCGCGCACAGAATGAAAATCGCTGATGCTGTTAGGGTGCAATTTTAAATAATGATAGCAAAAAGAAGCGAATTCATACGCTGTAGTTATATTGGAACTTGAAATTCCTGACGATTCAACAAATCTTGTGGATGTTAATCCCATTCTCCTTGCTTCAGCATTCATCATCTCCGCGAAATCTTTCATTGAAGGCGCGATATGCAAGGCAGCCGCTACCGCAGCGTCGTTACCCGAAACTACAGCAAGCCCCGTTAATATTTCCCGCACTGTAACATATTGTCCCGGAGCCAGAAACATTAAACTTGAACGCGGCGGCTGACTCAAAGCCCAGCTCTCCCTGGTTATCGGAACAAATTCATTCATGTTTGTTTTACCTTCCTTAATTGCCGTCATGACAATATGCATTGTCATAAGTTTTGTTAAGGAAGCAGGCGGAATCGGATCATTCGGATTTTTAAAAAAAAGCACAGTGCCTGTTTCAGCGTCAACCAGCACAGCGGATCTGGAAACTATATCAGGTGCGTTTGCAGGATAAATATTGTCAGCTTTTCTGTACGGAATCTGCGCAAAAAGCATTACCGGAGTAATAAAAATAATAAACAAAACAAATAAAATTTTAACTCTCATAGAAAATGCCTTATATAAATAAAAAGTAATCGTAATTCAAAAGACAAACCTCATAACTCCTGACTCGTCATTAAAACTCAGCTTGCCCAACCGCTCTGGGATACGGAATTACGTCGCGTATATTCGCCATGCCTGAAACATATTGAATCAGTCTTTCAAATCCAAGCCCGAAACCGGCGTGTGGAACTGTCCCGTAACGGCGAAGATCGAGATACCACCAGTAATCTTTCGGCTCTAAATTCATTTCTTTCATTCGATTGACCAGTTTTTCATAATTGTCTTCGCGCTGCGAACCGCCAATAATTTCACCTAACCTTGGAACAAGAACGTCCATGGCGCGTACGGTTTTGCCGTCGTCATTCTGTTTCATGTAGAATGCTTTAATTTCTTTTGGATAATCCGTTACAATCACAGGACCGCGCGCGGTTTTCTCGGTTAAAAATTTTTCATGCTCGCTTTGGAGATCACATCCCCATCGCGGCTCAAATTCAAAAAGCCCCTTGTTTGAAGCGTAAGCCTTTTCAAGTTCCTTAACCGCGTCTGTGTAAGTGATATGCGTAAATTTCGCGTCCGCGACCTGCTTTAAATTTTCAATTATTCCTTTTTCAATATGAGCGTCAAAAAACGCCAATTCGTCCGCGCATTCATTAAGAGCCGCGTTTAAAACATATTTAATAAAATCTTCAGCGAGCAGCATGTCGTCTTCCAGTTGCGCGAAAGCAACTTCGGGTTCCACCATCCAGAACTCGGCGAGATGACGGACAGTGTTGGAATTTTCTGCGCGGAAAGTCGGACCGAAAGTATAAACGCGCGAAATCGCCGTGGCGTATGTTTCCGCTTCAAGCTGTCCTGAAACCGTTAAATAAGTTTTCTTTCCAAAAAAATCCTTTGACCAGAGCGCGGCGGAATTATCCTGCATATCTTTTACAATGACTTTTGGATCCATCGTCGTTACCTGAAACATCGCGCCTGCGCCCTCGCAGTCTCCTGCTGTGACAATGGGCGTGTGAAGATAATGGAAATCATTCTCCTGAAAATAACGGTGAATTGCGAAAGCCATTCGGCTCCTTAAGCGCGCAACCGCGCCGAACGTATTGGTCCTTGGGCGAAGATGCGCAATCTCGCGCAAAAATTCCATTGAGTGCCGTTTCTTCTGAAGCGGATATGCCTGTATATCTCCTGTTGTTTCCGCGGGCGCATCGCCTAACATTGAAAGCGAAGAAGCCGCTACTTCCAC
>JGI24695J34938_10002525_pt1 | contig 13859 bp, 12 predicted proteins | sample TergutCo191P3_FD_34938 | JGI IMG/M metagenome (IMG submission 34938) | reverse complement strand
AACTCTGCCCGCTTCGGCGGCGGCGAAAGCTGGCGGCACAACCGCCAAGGGGAAGGCTTCCCGCCGTTGGCGGGAACGGCTCTTCGAGCCGCCGACATACGTCGGGCCTGGGTGCAAACCGAAGGCAATCGCGTAACCTTCCACGACCACAACGTCACCACTTCCCGCAATCGCACCTATTTTTATTACGCCCGCGTCACAACACCCGGCACATTCACCGCCGAGGGAACACTCGTCCAAAGCCAAGGCGCACGCGAGTACATGGCAGTCGGGCAAAATCAGGTTATAACCATTGAATAGAGGATGATGCCCATGAATGTGCAAGACCTGTGCAGGTCTTTAATTGATAATATTGTTGCGGCGGCGCGTGGAGATGAGAGTATACGGGCTGTGTATATTTTTGGCAGTCATGTGCGGGGCGAAGCGACAATTTTCAGTGATGTGGATATCGCGGTTATTCATGAAGAAAATCCTGATGTGAACCGTGCGGCACTGAACGAGGCTACTGCAAGGCATGACGAGGATGTTCAGTTCACGTATGTACACAAGGCGGTGTTTGATTCGGACGACCACCCGCTTCATGTGTCGTCGTCGATAAAAAGAGAAGGGGTGCTGTTATGGCAGAGATAGGCAGTTTTTTGTATATCGCGCAGAAGGATTTGGAGCGCGCACGTCTTATGCATGACGTGGACGACTTTAATGCGGCGGGGCGGTTTTGCGAGCAGTCTGTGGAGAAGTGTCTGAAATCGTATATCGAGCTAAAGGGTGACGCCAGCGACTTTCGGCTGATGTCTTTGCATAAACCGCGGCGGCTGTATGAGCGGTGTATCCAGCTTGGAATGTCGCCCCTGCCCGACAGAGACGTGACGGTTTTATCCAAGCTTGCGGATTATTATTACGACACGAATTACCCCGGCAATTACTATTTTGAATTGACGTTTGAACAATCCGTAGAGGCGTTGGTGCTTACGGAAAAAATATACGAAATGTTTGAAAGCGGAAAAGCGTATGGAAAATGATACGGGCTTTTCCGCCGATTACCGAAGGGGCTTGCTGTATTTTGCGGGGCTTGCGCTTTGCGTTTTCGCGTTCTTCACCACCCCCGACGGGTTGTCTATGTTTCACAATTTCTTGGGGCTTTTTGGCATAGCCCCCGGCATTCAAATGCGGGGCGGCGGAACGCTTTACATTTTCATGCTTGTGCCGCTTATTGCGGGGATTTTTTGCTTCAAAAAAATGCGTATGTATTGGAAGAATTTTCGCGAGCGGTTCAATTTGCTTGAACACTTAATTGCAATTGGCATTGCCGTTTTTGTTTTGTTTATGTCAAATTCGGTTGTCACGCCGTCGGGCATAGACCGCGCCTTTTTTGCCATACAACGCCAAAGAAGCGGATTGCAAGCCATAACTTTTCACGATATCAACAGCGGCTTGCACGGCGTGAATATCGGCGGGTTGCCCGGTCTAAGCTACAAATCCGCAGGGGACTACAGAATTTTCTATTACAATTTTTGGTTGCAAAACCACGGCAGTGAACCCGCCGAGTTTTACGTGAAATTACGCTTTGAAGATTGGAATTTGTCTCGTGACGGCTCTACCGAACGCATACCGCAGGAAGTTTTCGTTACCGACAGCTATGGAGAGCGCAAAGTTTTCACCGTGCTTCAGCGACACCAAAGGCATTTCCTCGGCGACTTTACCGCAGAAAACCCGTCCCATGGAATGACTCACGGCTCGGTTTTCCTACACGATTTTTCCGTAGTGCTGGTAAATGAAAACGACCAACACACGCCGCGTGTGTTGGTACGTAGGGGTTGGTAGTTAATATATAAACTTGTCCGGCAAAAGACTTGCAATCGTTTTATGCGGGAAGGGATTAGGACGCGGGACAGGATACGCGCCAAGCAATAATTTAAGCAGATGCCAGTAGCAAGTATGTCGGCAATTTGCAACTGTATCGCAAGTGGCGCACCAGCCATAAGTGAGGCACACATTATTTGATGTCACGGCACAGCGCATACCATCGCTTGGCGTATCGCCAAAACAGCACATAAAGTGAGCGGGTTCGCGGGTAGGATTGAAAAAAGGATATTTTACAATTGGTGCGAATATATCGCCTAAGTTGTTTCGTATTAGCAAGTCACGGTCTAAAAGCATGGCTAATCCCCGTAGGGTTAAATCATGCAATTGCTTTTTTGTTCTTATGCGGGAAGCTATGCTAAGTTCAACCAAATTATCATAGCCCCTGTTTATCCCCGGTTCTATTTCGGATATCGGTATCCATTCAAAAAGCAATTCAACATCGTATGGAAACGGCTTGGATTCTATGGCGGCAAAGTCGTTTTTTGCTTTGTTAATGTCATTGAGTAACGCAAGTTCAATCTGCTTTGTATTGGTTTCTTCGTCACAAAGGGCGGCAATTAGCCATTGATGAGTAGGCATTGTTATACCTCACGTTTGTATGCGTTATTAAAATTAGTGGGGAAAGAACCATAAATCCCCGTGCGAAAATCCAGTTCCATATTGGGATACGCATGAACCTCCGGCATTTCGGAAAGACGCTTTATCTCAGAGATGGAGTACTTGCCTTTGTCAATTATATGAACCTCGTCACGCCGCATAATGTCGCTGTCCAATGCGATAGTATCGTGGGCGGTAAATATTAGCTGGGCGTTTTTGTCGTTTTCTTTCGGGCAATTGAATACTTTTACCAGTTGCTTGAAAACCACAGGATGAAGCATTCGGTCTAATTCATCGCAAACAAAAGGCGTTCCATCCTCAAGAGCTTTGTATATTTGCGGGAACTGCTCAATTAGTTTGCGTGTGCCGGATGATTCCTTTCCGATATAGTGCGCCCATGAATCTTTATATTCAGGCATATTTTCATTGGCATTATTGTGATATACTCGAAGACTGTGCTTGCCGCTTTGACCTTTTTCCCCCGCAATACCTGATACTGATACATCTAAACATTGCAAAAAAAATAGCAATCTTTTACGAAAAGGCTCGTCTTTTTCATCTGCAATACGTTGCGCTATTTTTTCAAATTCGATTATTTGATTATTCGCTTCTGTGTCGTTGAATGTTAGCCCGTCACGCACACATCTGAACCATTCAAAAAAAATATTCAATTTATCATGGGCAGGTGCAATCAAGGGAAACCATAATTGCTTTTCCACTCTTGTTTTCATTAAATCAATATATTTATTTATAATAGGGTCTGTACCCTCGGTCGGATTATTTCGGTCATACATTATTTCAGGTATTGCGTCTCTTTTTGTGCTTCGCTTGATTACTTTTTCGTCAACTACTCCGTTGCTCCCAATAGAATACTCCAACGCGTATTCATCTTCGCCCAGAACAACACATATATGATACCACGATACAGATTTTCGTTCGCCTACATCCAATATAATAAACTGCCGATTTTCTATCAGTTGCGCAAACGGGGAACTGCCGGTTGCTTCCGTAAAGGATACGCCCAGTGCATCTTTTGCGGCATCGCCTAATGATTTTAGCAAATTAGTTTTCCCTCCTGCATTTTTGCCGTAAATTGCGGCAACAGGAAGAATACCGTATTTGCATCCGGAAACACGTTTTCGTACAACTTCGTAAAGTTCTACGTCTTTTGGCGCGGGGTTTCCGTTTTTGTCAACTGCATCCGAAGATAGTTCTGCCGACATATCGAATGAAACCTTGTCCAAATATGAATAGCTGTTTTTAAATTCAAATTTTTTCAACATAAGACCGAAACCCCCAATTTGCATAATTATAAACACTCCCTTGTAATGACGCAACACCTTTTGATATGTTTATATTATGCGCAGTTGTTACTGATATGTATAAGCTACTACGGTTTTAATTTTTCAACCGTGTAGCCAGTTCATCAAGCGGGACGCTTTCCGCTTCGCCTGTTTCCATATTTTTTAGGTTTGCGGTATTTTCTTTCAGCTCGTTTTCGCCGAGGATTAATGTGAAACGGGCATTTATTTTGCTTGCGAATTTCATTTGCGCTTTTACGGAGCGGTTTAGCAAATCGCTTTCGGCAGAAATTCCGCTTTTGCGCAGGGTATATACGAGTTCTTGCGCTTTGGCGAATGCGTCTTCGCCCATGTTACCTATGAAGATATCGGGGCCGGCGGCAACTTCGGGTACGGCGTTTTGCTTTTGCAAGAGGAGAACCAGCCGCTCTATGCCCATGCCGTAGCCAACGCCGGGGGTGGGCGGGCCGCCCACTTGCGAAATAAGCCCGTCGTAGCGGCCGCCGCCGATTACCGTAAGCCCGTCTTTTATGAATTCAAAAACCGTGCGCGTGTAGTAATCCAGCCCGCGCACTATTTTTGCATCAACGACAAACGGAATGCCCATGAGGGTTAAGAGGTTTTTCAGCCCCTCAAAGTGGGCGCGGCATTCGTCGTCCAAGGCGTCCAGCACAGACGGCGCGGATTTCAGCAATTCTTTGCAGCCCTCCGTTTTGCAATCAAGGGTACGCAACGGGTTCTTCTCAAAGCGTTGCTTGCAAAGCCCGCAAAGGCTTTCCATTCTTTCGCCCAAGAAATTTTTGAGGTTTTCGTGATAGACCTTGCGGCAATCGGGGCAACCTATGCTGTTTATGCAAACGGCAAAATCTTTCACGCCCAACCGCGTGAGAAGTTCGTAGCCCGTGGAGATAACTTCGGCTTCTGCCGCGAAACCGGGCGCACCAAAAAGCTCCACGCCAAACTGATAGTGCTGGCGATACCGCCCTTCCTGCGGCCTTTCGTATCGAAAGTTCGGCCCGATATAAAAAAGCTTGGTTGGTTGCGGCTTGTTAAACATTCCTCGCTCTACAAAGGCGCGGGCAGTACCCGCCGTTTGCTCCGGCCTAAGGGACAGGCTTCGCCCGCCCTTGTCCTCAAACGTGTACATTTCCTTTTGCACAATGTCTGTCGTGTCGCCCACGCCGCGCAAAAATAATTCCGTATGTTCAAAAATAGGCACACGAATCTCCGTGAAATTGTATGCGTCCGTTATTCCGCGAACATGGTCTTCTATACACCGCCAAATTTTCATGTCCTCGCCGTAAATATCTTGTGTTCCTCTGGGTGCTTGCAACATTTTAATTCTCCTTTTTTGAAACAATTTCTTAGACCTGCCCATTATAGCGCGTAATCACACTCTCGCCAAATAAATCTCCGAATTCTTTGCGTTAAATTCGCGGGTTATTTTGTTGCCGTCTACAAATTTGCTTACCGCGCCCGCGCCAATACCTAAAATGGTTTGCACTTCTGCCATCATGCCCACGTTGTACAGGCATTCGTGGGTTGGCAGACTGTAGCCTATGTTTTCGTGCAGTGCCGCCATATTTTTTTGACGGTACAGATAATACGGGCGCAGTCCCATTTCCGCGCAGTATCTTTCCGCAATGGCTAACATTTCGGGAACTACCACCAACGCAGAAGCCCCAACCGCCCGTGGAGGAACTTCCCCACGACGCGACTTTTCTTTTGGCGGAGCGGAGGGGGGAAGTTCCTCCGCGGGCGGAGCCTGAGCGGAAAGCCGAAGTTCGTTGAGTTTGCTGGCACGTTTTAGCGCGAGGGTGTGGATGGTGATGTTTTCGGGTGGGAGGGCGAGCCGCGAAAGGGCGTCCATATTGCGGCGCATATCGTCGGGGGTTTCGTTTGGCAGGCCTGCGATTAGGTCTGTGTTTATGCAGGGGAAACCGATTTCGCGGGCGCGGTGGAATGCGGCAAAAAAGTCTGCGGCGGTGTGGTCGCGACCTATGGCGGCGAGTGTTTTGTCGTTTAGGGTTTGCGGGTTTACCGCTAGGCGGTTTACGCCGTATCTTTTTAGAAGCTTCAGCTTTTCCACGGATAGTGTTTCGGGGCGGCCTGCCTCAACGGTAAATTCTACGGGCGGGGCGCAAAAAATGTCTGCGAAATTTTCGCAAACGGCATCCAGTAATCGTTCCAGTTGTTCCGCGTTTAAAACCGTGGGCGTTCCGCCGCCAATGTAAACGGAGGAAACGGCCGCCCCCATTTCACTCGCCCGCTGTGATTTTTGGCGGCATTCGCGAATTAGTGCGGCAACATACCGCGCCAAAAAGTCGTCGGTTGCGGGCTTGTGCGCCGTGTTAAACGAGCAATATACGCACCGCGACGGGCAAAACGGAACGCTTACATACACGCCAATCGGGCGAGTTGCGTTGCCGCCGCGAGTCTCTATTTCGCGGAACACCCGATTTTCTGCGTGTGCGACTTCAAGTGCAAGCCGCGCTTTTTCTTCGCTTACGCAAAACGTATTCGTCAACCGCGAGAGGATTTCGGCGTTGGTGCAGTTTTCGTCCATCCATTCGCGCACCAGCTTAGACGGGCGGATTCCCGTAAGCGCGCCCCACGGCGTTTCCACAGAAAAAACCTTTCGCAACGCACAAAAAAGCGCGAGCATCACTGCCCTGCGCTCGTTCAGATAATTTACATCGGGTACAAATTCAAAAAAATGACGGGCAATCTCAACTCCGTCTTTGTAAACAAAACCAACCGCCCCGTGGGCTTCCAGCACAGACTCCACACTGTATCCCGTTTCCGCAATCGTGTCCGCAAAAGAAAACTTCTCCCCCGGGAAAAAAACCTGCGCCGTAACCTGAACTTCATTTACAAATTCATGCCTTACAGCACACGTAATCATATAGACAGTGAATTTACCCTTGCGACTTCACAAACGCCTGACACATTTTTAATTTTCATGGAAAGAAATTCAAACTGTGCGTTGTCTGCAACTTCCAAACCGATAAGCAAAATCGCCTCGGATTGTATGGTGCGCGTATTCATGGCTGTTACCTTCACTTTTTCCTCGAAAAGCACACGCGAAATGTCTGCAATAAGACCAACGCGGTCGTTACAGGTAACGCGCATTTCTGTATGGAAGCCTGCAACACGTTTCATTTCGCCGTGCCATTCCGCTTCTATTAAGCGGCGGCGGTCAAGCTCACTCATTGATGCAATATTTATACAATTTGAAACATGAACCGTTAGACCGCGCCCACGGGTTACATAGCCAATAATTACATCGCCCGGCAACGGCTGGCAACAACGCGCAAAACGCACCGCCGTGTCACCGATGCCCTTTACAATTACGCCGCTTTGACGCTTGTTTGTTAGCTTTTCGCCCGCTTCAATCAGGTCGTTTATAAGCTCCTCGTTGCTTGGCGGCGGAAGCGTCTTTTCGTATTCGCGCTGTAAGTGGTTTATAACAAGGCGTTCGCGCAGGCTGCCGACGCCAATGGACGCATATAAATGCTCCATTGTTTTACACTGGAAGCGTTCCAGAACGTCTTTTTCGCGCCCGTCCGAAAGAAGCATATCCAGCGGAATAGTGCCTTCTGCCGCAACGGTTTCCATGGATTTGCGGCCTTTGCGGATATTTTCTTCCCGCCCTTTATTTTTGAACCACTGTGCAATTTTTGTACGTGCCGTATTTGTTCTTACTATTTTAAGCCAGTCACGGCTGGGGCCTTTAGACGCGGAACTTGTAATAATTTCTACTTGGTCTCCCGTTTGAAGCTCGTGGTCTACGGCAACCATTTTGCCGTTTACCTTCGCACCCGTAAGGCGATACCCAAGTTTGGAATGAATTATAAATGCATAGTCTATGGCGCAAGAGCCCTTCATTAGCTGGATAAGGTCGCCCTTTGGGGTGAAGCAATAGATACGCTCGCTGAAAGCGTCAAGGTCGGTACGAAGCGCGTCTATGAATTCTTCACTGTCGCTCATGTCGCGTTGCAGATTCATTATTTCATTAAGCCATTGGTCTTTTACAAGCGCGCCGCCGCCCTCTTTGTATTTCCAGTGCGCGGCAACGCCATACTCTGCAACGGCGTGCATCTCAAACGTGCGAACCTGCACTTCAAAAGGCTCGCCCGTGCCTTTGCCCACCAACGTTGTGTGCAGGGACTGATAGCCATTTTGTTTTTTCATGCTGATATAATCTTTAAACCGCCCCGGCATGGGCATATACATTTCATGCACCCGTCCAAGAACTTCGTAACAGCCACCAAGGGTGTCCACCAAAACGCGCACGGCATAGATATCAAAAATCTCTTCCATCGTTTTTTTCTGGCTTTTCATTTTCTTCTGAATAGAGTACAGCTGTTTGGGGCGGCCTTCCACGCGGGCATTAATGCCGTCGGCATCCAGCCTTTCGCGTATTTCCGCCATTATTCTTTCAACTACTTCGTGCCTTTCGGATTGCTTTAACACAACTTTTTCTTGAAGTTCTTTGTAACCTGCGGGGTCGGAATATTTGAAGCCCAAGTCTTCCAGTTCGTATCTTAATTTTGAAATTCCCAAGCGGTGCGCAAGCGGCGCGTAGATATCCAAAGTTTCCTGCGCGATAACGCGCTGTTTTTCGGGGTCGTCATGACCACCGATGGTACGCATATTGTGAAGCCTGTCTGCAATTTTAACAAGAAGAACCCGCACGTCTTGCGACATATGAAAAAACATTTTACGATAGTTTTCCGCTTGCCGTTCCGTTTTGGAAACGTATGCAACTTTTTCAATTTTGGTAACGCCGCCCACCAAAAGCGCGACTTCTTCACCAAAAGCCTTTTCGATATCCTCACTTGTATAATCCGTATCCTCTACAACATCATGCAAAAGCGCGGCGGCGATAGACTCCATATCCGCCTTGATTTCCGCCAAAATAATTGCAACCTCTATCGGGTGCGTAACATAGGGCTCGCCGGATTTACGCGTTTGCGTTTTGTGCGCGTCACACGCAAGCTTAAATGCATTCTCAACCATCTCCAGAGACTTCTCCGGACGGTACTCTCTTATTTTACAAATCAAATCTGTATACAATTCCTGCACTACGCCATCCATCACGCTCACCTCCCGACAAGAAGCTTTATTCATTGACCGAAATGCCGAGACAATTTTTCGCCAATCAAGGAAGTAGCGACGACGCGCACGTAGAGCGTGCGCGAGGAGCAACCGACGCAGAGTGGCGGAAAATTTCCCGCCAAGGCGGCGTTTTGGGCGATGAATATAGCTTCTAAGGTTATCCCACCATTATAAATATTTCCCGCGAAAATTGCAAGAAAATTACTTAGAACCTGTGTTCAATACCCGAAATGCCGAACGGGAATGCCGATTTTTCGCCAATCGAGGCGCACCTGACGCCGCGTACCCTTGAGGTACGCAAGGAGGGCGCAACGAAGAGTGGCGGAAAATCGGCATTCCCGGGCGGCGTTGAGCGGTATTGAACACAGGTTCTTAGAAATTTAATGCCCCGCAGAACTCTCCGCGGGGCATTTTTGCTTTGGTAGCTTAAAATTTTATATTGCGTTGTGAGTAAAGCTTGCGATACTTTCGCAAGGAATAACGGTTACAGAACCTAACCAGTTCCAACCGCCCATGCGTCCGCGTTCAAAGCCGCCGCCGCAACGTCCGCCGCAAGCTCCGCCACAGGGGCCGCCGCAAGCACCGCCGCAACGTCCGCCGTCCATTACGCTTCCGCCGAATTCGGGGAAGCCGCCGCAGCAAGAACTGCCAAGGGGGCAAGCCGGTGGTGCGCCCCCGTGCCATATAGTTTTGCGACCGTAAAATTCGGGTGTGAAACATAGAAAACCCCGCATTTGCAAGCAAAATACGGGGTTTCGAGTTTTGCTGATTTTCACGTTCTTTCACCGAGTAACAGCATTTGCTGTCTCGCAGAAGCGAGTTTTTTCAAATCTGTGTGGGATAATTCGTCATAAAATTTTCGTCTGCACATCCAACATGAGCAATGAATCTTTCTCTTTGAAAATCTACCGTATTGCCCATCTGTCCGCCATTCGACTTCTGCACTACCGTCCCTGCGCTTTAGAAAATTTACCTTACGGCGAATAACACGAAACCTGTGCCATCGGTAATATGCGCGACTTCTTCGCATTTCTTCACTCCTCGACATAACGAGCAACCTGCAAGGAGCGTCGGGGTGGAACTCCTTCCTCTATTTTATGTAAGTCGTATTTGAACGTAATGTCAATGGATTCGCGAGAAATGTGAACGCTGTCAACTATCATTGTGATTAGCTCTCTTTGTCGTTCGGCATCAGCAGAGGCTAATTCCTTTTTCCATGATACCGCTGGTTTTCCAAATGCCGCAAGTTCATCAAGCCGCGCTGTTATAGCTTCGACTTCGGCAATGATGGAATATTTTTCTTTTTCCAATTCGGATAAGGCGTTGGCATTCTCTTTCATTATCTCTGAAAGTTGCTCTTGGGTAAGCGCAGATTCACCCATCAAACATTTCATTATTTCGCCTTCCAACCGCACGACCTCTTTTTGCAAAGCGGTTATTTTTTGTTCAATGGGCTTCAGCTTCTTCGCCTGTTCTTTTTCAAATTTTGCTTTATGTACTGTCGCAAGCCGAGACACATTCATTTTTTTAAGGCTATCCAAATACATATATATCTCATCCAGCACAACGGCTTCAATTCTTTTTACGCCGTATTGGATATGCCCGTCACAATCGTCTTGCCGCGCATTTTTGGGGCAGAAATAGTATTTTGAGCTATATACTGCTATTTCGTCCGTGCCTTTTAACCGCCGCTTGGAGCGGCAAATTCGTGGGTGCATTTTGGCATTGCAAAAAGCGCAATAGGCAACATCGGGCAACAAGAATCCGCTTTTATCGTGGGGAACGGCATTAGTTCTGGTGTCGCGCTGGTCTATGTTTGCATTAACTTGTTCCCACATTGCCTCGGGAACGATAATCAAATCTTCCACAAGTTCCTTAGAATGTACCCACGTTTCCTTTTTAGATGCAACGGGTTTTCCGCGCTTTCTTCGCACTTTCCCGGCTACATAATCGCCTTTGTATACAGTATTTCTTAGCATTCGCACAATCGTTGGCACAGTCCATTTGCTTCCATGCCGAGTTAGCAGACCTTCATCGTTGAGAATTTTCGCCACCTTGTAACTACCCATGTCCAAATCTGATGATAATTCAAAAACTCTTCTTACAATCACCGCTTCCGGCTCATAAATCACCAGTTTTTTACGTTCATATCCCCTTCGATTAAATTCACCTGAATATTCAAGCCTGTACCCAAAGGGGGCAACACCGCCACGGAATTTCCCGTCCATAACCAATTGATTATGCTTTTCAGCTACACGCATAGAGGTGTGTTCGCTCTCGCCACTAGATTGCCAGTAACGTATGTAGTTCATCAGTTTGTCGGTATGGTCATCAAATCGCTGTTGCCCTTCGTTCACACTCCAAACCTCGACACCATGATTTACAAGCCACTCCACAATAAATGGCGTTTCATCTTCGCGTCTACCCAAGCGGTCGAACATGAATACCAACAGTGTGTCAAATTTCCCATTGGCGGCATCTTTTTTTAACTGTACCAGCGCATCTCGTTCACTTGCCGATTTATGGTAGCCTGACACCCCTTTTTCGATGTACTCTTTTTCCAGTTTCCATGTCTTTTGTCTTGCGATAAATTTTGCACAGGCTTTTATTTGCATGGGAATATCATCGTCAATCAACTGATTTTTGGTACTTACACGATATAAACAAGCAACGCGTTTAATCATCAAATCACCTTATTCCAAGTCAAAGAGGTCAAACTTAAAATTCACATCAATGCCATCCCTCGAAAGCACTACCGATTCTATCAGATTAGATAAAAACATTCTCTGCACCTCCACTTCGGATGATTCGAGTTCATTTCGCCAATTTGCAATCATTTCTTTCCGCTCGACAAAGGTATTTACTTCTCTCAATCTGACAGACAGTTCTTTGTCCAGTTCTTTCTCGGACAGCTTTAGTTTTTCTATTTCATCCTCTTTTTTAGTAATAATTTTATAAAGTTGTGCTGAGGTAAAGTTGCTTTCATTGGTTAGTGTTTTTACGACTTCATCATTAAGTACGTCTAACTCCTTTTCGGCTTTGGCAATTTTGATTTTTATTTCCTTCATATCGACTTCAATATTTTTTTGAATTTTCCCCTGCATGGCATCTATTTGGGGGGATAAATCCACCGTTTGTAACGTATCCAAGTACGAATAAACTTCCTCCATTATCACAGGGTCAACTCTTCGTTGGCTGAATGACCGCTGTCCGTCACATGGAATACTTGCTCTGCGCCCGTGGCAAACGTATTTTGGTTGAAGGTATCTAATTTCAGCATTATCCGTTTTGCGTGACCATTTTTTAATGGCATGTACTGAACCCATCCTCGCTCCGCACGAGCCGCATCTTGCCATGCTTGTGAATAGCATTCGTCCATTTGTTTGTATTGGATATTTTCCTGTTTTGGCTGTTCGGGAGGCTCTTATTGCTTCTGCTGTATCCCAAAGATGGTCATCAACAATTATTAGATGGGGCAATTTATCTGAATGAATCCAATGTTCCGGAGACGCGCGTTTACTTTCGCCACGGGTGGATGGTCGCTTGCCCGACACATAGTACCCTTTGTAAATTGGGTTTTTCATCAATCCCATAACTGAGCCGGCTGACCAATAATTACCCAGTTTCGTTTTAATTCCACGCTCGTTCAAATAATCGGCTATTCGTTTGCCTCCATACCCTTTTTCGCAAGCCAAATTGTATATGAGCTTAACAACTTCGCTTTCTTTTTCGTTAATGACGATTTCTTTAAGCCTGTAGCCTTTTTGGTTTCTTCTTTTATCCGAATCTATCAAATCATAGCCATATGCAGGTGCGCCGCCCCGATATATCCCGTCTTCAACCATTTGCTTGTGTTTTTCTTTGACGCGCATGGAAGTTTTTTCGCTCTCGCCACCGGATTGCCAAAAACGTATGTAGTTTATTAATTTGTCAGCTCTGTTTTCAAAGCGTTGCTGTCCTTCCTTAACACTCCAAACCTCTATTCCCTGCCCCACAAACCATTCAACAATAAATGGCGTTTCATCTTCGCGCCTTCCCAAGCGGTCAAACATGAACACAAGCAAAACGTCAAATAATCCGCTTTCAGCATCTGCGCGGACTTGTTGCAATATATCCCTTTGTTCTGCGGATTTGTGATACCCGGAAACGCCTTTTTCGTAATACTCCTGTGCTAATACCCATCCCGACATAGAGTCTATAAATGTATTACAAGCATTCTTTTGCATTGGAATGTCGTTTTCCTCTACCTGCTTCTTTGTTGAAACGCGGTAAAGACAAGCGACTTTTGTTAATTTAGCCATATGCCATCACCCCACTAATAAACGATTATGCAATGCCATTAATCGCTCAATCTTCGGGTGAAAGCAACTGGAGTTCACGTCCATTATCTTGGGTATTTCGCGCTATGTACTGATTTGAAAGAAGCTCTATAATGTCCTCTTCGATTCGTTTTTTCTCATCCTGTTTTCCCTTTGGGAGGTGGAGATTGACTTGCATTTTGTGTGCTTCGTTATATCGTTGCAAAATTATTTTTTCGGACTCTTCCTTCATGTTATATATCACACCATTACGTTCAATCGTTTCGCCCATGTGTTACCATCCTTGCTAAAATTGAATGGTTAAATATATGCGAAACAAGGACAGCTTAGAAACTTGTCACACAAAGTCGCTTAACGGAGTTTACGGAAAAAATCGAAGGACAACATTTTTTCACATATGCCCTTGCATGATATTTATGCAACAGGGCTTTTTTTGTGTCGCGAGGGAGGGCTTGCCTATGCCATGACTACCCGTCCAAATCTTAACGGAGCATTTTTGGGGTCTGTTATTCTGTTTACGGAGTTGCCCTGCGGACAAACCAATAATTGCGTGTTGGACGAATTATCCGAGCGTTTTCGCCACGGCAGATAATTTGTCCATTTGGGAAAAATACGATGATTTGATAACCAATCTACATATGAGCAAGCTAAAAAGGAT
>JGI24695J34938_10002524_pt1 | contig 13864 bp, 10 predicted proteins | sample TergutCo191P3_FD_34938 | JGI IMG/M metagenome (IMG submission 34938) | reverse complement strand
GTGAGAGAAAACCGCACAAAGCCGTAGGCGACTGCGGTTTTTCGAACCCCGAGGGCGCGAACAGCGCCCGTAGCGCATACTGTTTGTTATATGCCGTGCCGCTTGCAATTTAATTCCTAATTTTTCATTGTCTTGTATAGGTTGTTGCACCCCATGTAAGTTTATTTCCAGACACTGTAGCTGTTCTGGTATATCCCGATGCCTCTGAAGATGTAATTGGTCTCCAATCAATTCCATTATTAGTTATTTCTTGGTAAGTTACAGTTGCGGTATTATCTGAATATGTATATATACCTTTAAGTCCAACGCCACCAGAATAATGTGGAACTTCCCATGAATAATCTTCAAAAAATGCCATATAACCTTCACTTGACCTCCAAGTACCTTTGAATGGATTTTTATCACCATCCAAATCACATGAAACTATCAGTAAGGTCGCAAATACCAATACTGACACAATCCAAAAAATGTTTTTAGCCTTCATTAGAGAGACTCCTTTTTGATACCTGATATTTATTTCAGGTAATCATAATTAGTTATCCACCCACAAGGGTGGGTTTATAAAAAGCAGAATATTTAGTAAAAATACCCGCATTTTTATATAAATCTTATACTTCTATAATATATAGAAGTATAAGATTGTGGTCAAGTGCTTTGAAAAAAGATTTAATTAAACTGGTGAATAATTAAAATATAACTTATGGAAGAAAAGCAACTTAAAGGGATATTGGGAGAAAATATAAAATTTTTTCGTTTACGTAGGCAGTTTTCTCAGGCTGATTTAGCCGAAAAAGCTAATATTTCAGTTACCTTTTTATCAAACATTGAGCGAGGAAATAATTATCCACAAGCGGGGACACTCTGCAATATAGCAAATGCACTTGGAATAGAAGTTTGGGAATTATTTAAAAAAGATAATACTTTTAATGAACAAAACGCAATAATTGATCGTATTTCTGAAGATTTTACAAAACACGTAACCATTGCTCTTGAAACAGTTTATAGAAAATATAAAATTTAGTATCCATCTATTTTATAATCTTTTCGGCATGTCACATAACTACTTTTGTACACACAGAGTGACAGTCACCAAATTCATCTGGCGTCCCATTGCACCTAACACCACCGTATATAGCGTAACACCGCAGACATGAACCCCCGCTCTCATTTATTCTGAAGCGTATGCTCAATAATCTGCCGCCAAGGCGCGAGCGCAAAGACCTGACGGCGTCTATGGCTGCTTTTCACGCAGTCTTATCAACGCCGTTCGCGAAGCGAAGGAGCTACGCACACTTTTATTAAATCCAGCAATCCTAGCCGGCAGGGCTTTGCACTCACGCCTTGTTGGCACTTTTAAGCATACACTTCAAAAGTGATCCGATAGGAATTTCACACGTGCGCGTTATCTAATATATTCTACTCAACAGACACCAGCAGCTTCTTAATCTCTTCGGCAGTATCCATCTCCATCGCCTTTTCCGCCAGTTCTTCGGCTCTTCTGATTGTAATTCCTGAGATGGCGCGTTTAACAGATGCGACAGAGGCTGCTCCCATGCTGAGTTTTCTCAATCCAAGACCGATTAAAACAGGCACTGCGTGAATGTCGCTCGCAAGTTCGCCGCAGATTGATATTGGCTTTCCTGCGTCTGTAAAGGCTGTAACCGCCTTTTTAATCAGTCTGAACATCGCAGGATGATACGAATTGTAATATTGATCTACAGAACTGTTCATTCTGTCCGCGGCGCATAAATATTGGCAAAGATCATTTGATCCTATGCTTGCGAAATCCGCTTCTTTAGCAGCGGCATCGGCTGTAAGAGCGATACTTGGAACTTCTATCATAATGCCGGTTTTTATATCATTGTAATCGATAGATTCTTTATCAAGCTCATCTTTTACTTCCTCGATTATATCTTTTGCTCTTCGTATATCATCAACAGAACTTATCATCGGAAGCATCATGTAAAGATTGCCGTAAATACTTGCGCGAAGCGCGGCTCTTATTTGTGTTTTAAAAATTTCAAGATTACTGAAGCAAAACCTTATGCCGCGGTTTCCAAGAAACGGATTCTCTTCGCGTTTAAAATCGATGTTTGACATTTGCTTGTCGCCGCCTATATCCAGAGTGCGAAGATATACGGGTTTTTTTTCAAAACTTTCCAGTACCTTTCTGTAAGACGCAAACTGTTCTTCTTCAGTCGGCAGGGTATTTTTATCCATATACAAGAATTCTGTTCTGAACAAGCCGACAGAATCGGTAAATATTTCTGCTTTTAATTCATCATCATTTGCGCTTGAAATGTTAATGCCTATATCTATTTTTTCGCCGCAGGCAGTCAGCGCTTTGCGGATTTTAAAGGTTTCAGCATCCTGCCTGTCATTGCGGAAAACGCGGCTTTTTTTATTAAATTCTTTTAATGTTTCATCATCGGGGTTAATGATAATTGTTCCGTCTTGCGCGTTAACAGCGGCAATTTGTCCGAATTGAACAGTTTCCAAAAGACCTTCTACGCCCAAAACAGCGGGGATTCCGTAACTCTTGGCGATAATCGCTGTATGAGACGTGACTCCTCCGGTTTCTGTAAGGAGAGCTAAAACCATATCTTTATTAAGGCCTGCGGTATCGGAAGGTTTAAGGTCGCGCGCAGCGATTATTACAGGCATTTTTAAACCAGACAATCCCTCTTTTTCATGACCGTACCATAAACGAAGAAGCAGCGCGCGAACATCGTCAAAGTCAGCGGAACGCTCTGATATCAGCGGATCAGGGGTTTTTCGCAGCACATTCATTACAGTTTCATAAACTTGATAAATAGCCCAATCCCCTGCCCATCTATCGCTTAAAATACGAGCAGGAATTTCTTCATTGATTATAATATCTTCAACAATTTCTTTTTGAGCGTCAAAAATCGCCGCTTTGCCGGGATCAACTTTTTGAACGGATATTTTAATCGTTTCAAGTTCATCCAGAGCTTGTTTCTTTATTTCATAATATTTTTCAAGCTGAGACTGTTCCTGCCCCGACCTAACAATTTTTTCTGACGGGATATTAAATTTTTCATTGTAAATATATATACTGCCCACAGCGGCGCCGGGAACAGCTCCTTTTCCTTGTAGTACCATATAAAGATAAGGCTGCCTGTTCAGGCAGCCTTATTCATTTTACCAGCCGTCGACCATGTCGTCGGGATCACGGTGGCTTTCCGAGAAAAGGTCTGTTTCAGCGCGAAGATCATCAAAGTAAATATAATAGCTGCCTCTGGCTTCCAGCGGATCACAGTCAATTCTGAAACCCATTATTTTAATGCCAAAGTTATTATTATAATTGTAGCTTCTCTGTACAACGCCGCTTAAGCCGTCATCCGGAGCGGGAGGAATGGCTACTGTTAATTTCTGCCAGCCCATGAAATTAAGTTTACCCATCACAAATTCATAGTTCCTTCCGAAAAAGTCTTGAATTAAAAGTACAAGTTCATGGTTAAAGTTACGGCCTGCTACCCATACGGAAATGGTCTTTGAAATACCTTCAACCGGAATGGGGCGGGTAGGATAAATTGTAAAACTTGAATAACCTCTGCGAAGATAGTCTATTCTGGTACCAAGAACGTATCTATCCGGAATATTAAGACCTTCTTCTTCAGGAATGGGCTGTTTTCCGGCAGGAGCGCCTGTAAACAATCTGGATGTTGTATAACCTTCGTCACTGGACATTGTAGATCTCCAGAAGCCGTCATGTTCAAACTTGTCAACAGACACTTCTTTAATCATCTGCTGGGCTGATTCAATACCAAGCCTCTGTGCATTCGGGGTGCCGATTTCCTGCTGCTGAGCAAAAGCAAATCCGCCAATAAATAATATTAAAGTAATAGCTAAAAACTTCTTCATTTTATTACTCCTTAATTGCTCGACCAAAGTCTGTCAACATGCGACGGATCGGCTAAATCATTGCCGTCAAATAACGGCTCAAACATATCTGTTAAGACCTTGAACTGTTTAAAATAAACATAGAAATTATCGACCCTTTCAACTGGTTGTGTCCAAATCCGGAATTTAACAAAGGTCAAGCCGGCATAAGAAGGCAATGTACGTCTTGCCTGAACAACGTTTGTGGGAATATTTACGCGGAGATTTCTCCAGCCGGGATACGCGATGTCGCCGAGTCTCAGCGGATAAATTACGCCGCGGTAATCTCTTAGGTATACTTCGATATAGTATCTGAGGTTTGCGCCCCATACCCATACGTCCATATTGGAAACTCTGCCCGGAATGGGTATCTCATACGGTTTTTCATCAGGATCATTAGCCAATACCGGATATAAATCGATCCAGTTATATCCCTTGCGATCGAATTGACCGTGCAAGCCTAAACTCCTCAAAGCCGGAGCATCAGGCTGTCTGGCATATCCAAAAACCGCAACCGGCCAAGCCGCTACATAACTGGTCAGAGGATAATAGGAAGCGTTTCCATCATTATCGTGAACTACTTCGCCGTTTTCACTTCTAACAGGTGATATAAACCTGCTAGCCTGAGTCTTCCATTTATACGGAGCGTCGTCGTCTCCATTAAAAGATTCAAGAACCCTTGTTTCCCAGTTGATAGCCTTTTCCTGACCATACGCTGAAAAAACCGCTATACATGCCCAAATAATCAGGCAGATAATTTTGAAACTACCGTGTTTCATCGATTACTCCTTTATAAAGCCTTAGTCTCAATTATATTTAATTGCTTCCTATTTGTCAATAAACATGGTTTACATTCTATATTTTACTCTATTTTCCTAATAATTTGCAATAGGGAATTGTTAAATATTTTTCTGTCAATAATAATAAATTTTGACTTAATAAACCCCTCCTCTTCCGCCGCTTTAGCCATCTTTACCGCTTGTACAGCCTGAGCCAAAGGGGAATCGTCAATTACCAAAATCACATTATTTGTCATCATTGACGGGTCAAGCCAGGAGAATGTAATTACAGGGATTTCCGGGATTTTATCGAGTATTTCACCGCCCAAACCGGCAAGTACCACGCATGCCAAACCGGGGGTTTTTGATATATCGGAATATGTTGCATAAAAAAGGGTTTCTACAGGAAGTTCCTGTTCTGTTATACCCTTGGTAATCACTTCCCTGTAGCTGTTATTAGGCATAAAAACAACTATTTTTCCCTTGATTTCCTCATTGGAGACTGTCGCGGCTATGTTTGCCGCGGCGGCTGCGGCTTTATAGTAATCACTCTCAATATCTGTCCTGTATACGAAAAAACCGGAAGTATCGCCTGTGATTGGCAATTGACCTTCCAGTATGACAATATCAACATTTGGGAAAAGCTCCTTGTAGAGCCGGGCGGCGTTTAAAAATCTTCGCGGAAACAATACACAATACGGGTTTGACGATATGCCGGAAACCGAGTATGGGACAACATCTTCTCCGGCTTTATTGTCAATTAAAGCAATTTTAACAGGACGAAAAAGGGTCATTGAAGTATTAAATACTTCCTTCTTGAGCCTTTTTTCTCCATATATATCTATAAAAAATTGCTCCGCTACAATAATTACAGGATTGCGCAGATTAAAAATAGCAAATAAGGTTAGAAAAGCGAGCGCGGCAGCCAGCGCTAAAGACACCGCTATAATAAACCCTTTCTTTTTCTTCTTCATTGATCGACCTTGATAATATCACTTTTAGGCAAAAATTATGAGTATCACTTCTCCCAACTCTAAAACCTCTTATTGACCAATATATAAGAAACCATATAGTATTATATTGATAGTATTAAATAAAACCTTCAAGGAGTAAAGAATGACTAGTTACAAAGAATTGGGTCTTGTAAATACCAAAGACATTTTTAAAAAAGCAGTTTCCGGCGGATTCGCTATTCCCGCGTACAATTTTAATAACATGGAACAAATGCAGGCTATTATTCAGGCTTGTGTAGAAACAAAATCACCTGTTATTTTACAGGTTTCCTCAGGCGCCAGAAAATACGCCAACCAGAACATCCTTCGCAACATGGCGCGCGGCGCCGTTGAATACGCCCATGAGCTGGGTTATGACATTCCCATCGTTCTGCACCTGGATCACGGTGACAGCTTTGAAATCTGCAAAGACTGTATCGAAACAGGTTTTTCATCGGTCATGATTGACGGCTCGCACTTTTCCTACGATGAAAACGTCGCTCTTACAAAGAAAGTCTGCGAGTTCGCACATTCACAAAAAGATTACGTAACAGTTGAGGGAGAGCTTGGTGTCCTGGCAGGCGTTGAGGACGACGTATCATCAGAACACAGCCATTATACGCAGCCAAGTGAAGTTGTCGATTTTGTCAATAAGACAAAGGTTGATTCTTTGGCGATCTCAATCGGCACAAGCCACGGCAGAGCCAAATTTAAACCCGATCAATGCACAAGGGACGCGAACGGCATTTTGATACCGCCTCCGCTGCGCTTTGACATTCTTGAAGAAATTGAAAAACAAATCCCCGGTTTCCCAATTGTATTGCACGGCTCGTCTTCGGTGCCTATTGAATACGTACATATGATCGAAAAATTCGGAGGAAAGCTTACTGACTCTGTCGGCATCCCCGAAGATCAGCTTAGAAAAGCCGCAAAGAGCGCAGTCTGCAAGATTAACATCGATTCGGACGGCCGCCTCGCGATGACAGCGCTAATTCGCAAGATTCTGGTTGAAAAACCGGATGAATTTGACCCGCGCAAAATACTAGGCCCTGCAAGAGACGAACTTAAAAAACTCTACGCACACAAAAACCAGAATGTTCTAGGAAGCGCAGGACAAGCTTGATAGTGAGGAGTGTCGAGTGAGGAGTGAGGAGTAATGAGACGGTAGTATCACTCCTCGCTTCATCTTCCTCACTTCACACTACCCTTCCTCTTTTCTACTCCACACTTCTCACTCCTAATTCCTCACTACACACTACTCACTCCTAACTCCTCACTACCTAAACCCTGCTTGTAATTTTATTACAAAATTAATATAATAGTCCAACAATCTTATGGAACAAGTAAAGTGGGTCTGGAATTACATGAAAGGGAAACGCGCTGTTTTTTTGTGCGGTATTTTCCTTACGCTTGTAATGAATACAATGCGCGTTATAAACCCGATGCTGGGTTTAAGAATAATCGATGAAGTTGTAATTGCCCGTAACACAGAGCCGTTAATTCCTCTTCTTGTCACAATGATGATAGTGCAGCTTGCGCGTCTTGGAATAAACTATTTAATGATTATTTGCATGGAAATCGCAAGCACCGATGTCATGACACGCCTTAGAAGAGATATGTATGAAATGGTTCAATGGCAGGATTTTGTATTTTTAAGTCTCTTTCCCACAGGAAATCTCATGACCCGCATGACCCAGGACCTTGATCGTCTTCGTCATACGGTAGCGTGGGTTTCATATCAATTTATAGGAGCAATCGCGCTTTTTGTTTCCACATTCACTTTCTATATGATTATAAACTGGCAGCTTGCGCTTTGCCTTGTAGCGGTTACTCCTTTTATTCTTTATATATCACGAAGGTTTGTAAAAAAAATAAGACCGCGTTTTATGCTGCTGCGCCAGAAACTTACAGACCTTGGAACCGCTGTAACGGAAAATATTGACGGTAACCGCGTTGTGCGGGCTTTCGCGCGGGAAGAGCATGAAAAAGAAAAAGTTGAAAAACACAACACGGAGTTCCGCGATATAAGCTGCGAAAACGCGCTGATTTCCGCGAAGTATCAGCCGTTTCTGGAAACGTTCAGCCAGTTTTTAATGGTAATAATGCTTATTGTAGGCGGATTATTTCTCATTTATGAAATGATGACGCCGGGAGAATACATGGCGATTTCTTCCCTCACATGGGCGCTCTCAATGCCGATGTGGATGCTCGGTCCTCTGTTAGCTGATCTTGAACGCTACACTTCCGCGGGAATTATGATTCGCGAAGTTGTGGAAGCTCCCAAAGGAATCAGCGATATATCAGGAGCTGCGGAACTTACAGAGCGCCCGGCGGGAAAAATTGAGTTCAGGGACATCAAACTTACAATAAACGGAACAACCATTCTGGAAGATATAAATTTTACTGCACAAGCCGGTTCCACTATAGGAATTCTAGGCAGCACAGGATCGGGGAAAACTTCTCTTGTCAATCTTCTCGCTCGTTTTTACGAACCTGAATACGGCGCGGTTCTTCTTGACGGCGAGGATGTCAGGCGTTATACGCTGTCTTCTTTAAGACGTTATTTGGGGCTTGCGATGCAGGATGTGTTTTTATTTTCCGATTCTGTAAAGGGAAATATCTCTTACGGAAGACCGGACATGGATATAGAAAAAATAAAACTCCGCGCAAGGCAGGCTGACGCAGACAGCTTTATTAATGAAATGTCCGACAGTTATGATACGCTTGTAGGCGAGCGCGGCGTTGGCATATCGGGAGGACAAAGACAAAGAATAGCGCTCGCCCGCGCGCTTGCGGTGGAACCCGCTGTTCTTGTGTTAGACGACACTACATCAGCTGTGGACAGCGAGACAGAACAATATATACAGCAGCAGCTTGAAAATCTTGATTTTCCATGTACGAAAATATTAATCGCGCAGAGAATTTCTTCTTTCAGAAAAGCCGATTTAATCCTTGTTATGGATAAGGGACGGATAATAGAGCGGGGAACGCACGAAACGCTTTTGGCGTCCAAAGGGTATTATTATAATATTTGGTCATTGCAGAATAACGCAGGTTTGGAGGCGTTCAAATAAAACATGCTTAAGAAGAAATCAGACGAACAGAAAACCGCGAAAGAAAAAAACCGCTATGACGCTGACGAATACCTTGATGAAAAGGTCAGTCTTTTTAACGTAAAGAGAGTTCTTGGGTATTTGGTAAAAGCGCAGGGACATTTAAAATTTTCACTTGTCTTCAGCATTTTAGCTTCGATAGCGAGCCTTGTTGGTCCGCTTTTTATTAAAACAGCGCTGGATGACGCCGTTCCCAACAAAGATATTCGTCTGCTTGTCATGATGGGCGTTTATCTGACAGCTTCAATTATAGTAAGCGTAGCGTTAAGCACAATACGCAATATACTTGTGGCAAAAGCCGGGGCGGGCATTATTCACGATATAAGGCAGGATCTTTTTTCACACCTGCAGAAATTGTCCTTCAGTTTTTTTGACAGCAGGCCTCACGGAAAAATTTTCGTTCGCGTTGTTCCCTATGTAAACAGCGTGTCGGACGCGCTGTCAAACGGCATCATCAACTTTGTAATTGAAGTTTTAAACATATTTTTTATTATTTTCTTTATGTATCAGGTGGATCCTCACCTTGCGACAGTTACCGTTATCGGCCTTCCTCTCCTTGCGCTTTTTATCTGGACTATAAAACCCGCGCAAAGACGCGCCTGGCAGGCAGTCAGTAATAAAGGCGCGAATTTAAACGCGTATGTTCAGGAATCTATAGACGGAGTGCGGGTAACTCAAGCCTTTGACAGGCAGAAAAAAAATCTTGATATAATGAACGACCTCTCAAATCAGCGCAACCGCGAATGGATGAAAGCGATATACATTTCAAATACAGTCTGGTTTTCCACTGAATCAATAAGCCAGCTCGTTTGGTCGTTTGTATACATCATGGGCGTATTCTGGATGTATCCGGCAGCCAGCTTTGGAATGCTTCTTGTTATGGGAAACTACGCGTGGCGTTTTTGGCAGCCTATCATCAACCTTGCCAATATATACAATACATTTATCACCGCGATGGCTTACCTTGACAGAATTTTCGATACAATCGCTGAACCTGTTACAATTAAAGATGTTCCAAACGCTGTAGAATTTCCTTTCGTAAGAGGCCATGTCGAATTTAAAAATGTAAGTTTCAGTTATGACGGAAAACGAAAGGTTTTAAATAACATCAGTTTTAACAGTCATCCGGGACAGAGCATCGCGATTGTAGGTCCTACAGGAGCGGGCAAAACAACAATCGTTAATCTTCTTTCCCGTTTTTACAATATTGAAGAAGGACAGGTTCTTATTGACGGTCAGGATATAATGAATGTAACCATGCACTCTTTAAGAAACCAGATGGGAATAATGCTTCAAGACAGTTTTTTATTTACAGGCACAATTGCAGATAACATTCGTTACGGGAAACTGGACGCCTCGGATGAGGAAATCCGCTGCGCCGCTCAGCTGATAGGCGCTCATCACTTTATTGAAAAACTGCCTCAAGGGTATGACACCCGCATCACAGAGCGCGGCGGAGGCATCTCGTCGGGAGAGAGGCAGTTATTGGCGTTTACGCGGACGCTTATATCCAACCCGCGGATATTAATTCTTGATGAAGCCACAAGCAGCATAGACACCGGAACAGAACAGCTTGTACAGGAAGGCATACATACTTTAATGAAAGGAAGGACATCCTTTATAATCGCCCACCGTCTTTCTACAATCAGAAACTGTACGCGCATAATGTTTATAAATGAAGGTGAGATAAAGGAAAGCGGCACACACGAAGAGCTTATTGCCCTTAAAGGACGCTATTACGAACTATGCCTTGCGCAGTACGAACAGTAGCGTATAAAAATCAAAACTTAATACACAGTAATTAAAATATTTTTATTGACAATAATAATTTTGAAGTATAAAATTTAATAATTGGCGCTTAAACATGAAATATAATAGAATAATTACTTTGCTTTTTATGCTTACATTGATGAATTCACACGCGTTTCCCGTGAATGATCTTGTTTCCGGCATGGAATCCCTGACCATCAGAGACTTTCTAATATATTCAGGCAGATCTTCTGACAGAGAGCGTCTTATAGCGAATGATTTCAGCTTGTCTGAGTTCCTGGCGTATAATAACGGAAAACTTGTTAATAATAATGACGGCGATAATTATCATGTGTTTAAAACATTTTTTTCGATATCGGATGAATTTATAAATAAGAATCTTACTCTTTACATCTGCCGTTTTGATATGCCTGTAATAATCAGCATAAACGATATTACCGTTTACAGAAGAGGATTCAGAAAGGAAACCGATATTATTTATTCAACGGGAGAAACCGCGGCTTCGCATATACCGCTTGAACAGGGTTTAATTAATTACAACAAAAAAAACACTTTACTGATTGAAGTTTTTCCTCAATATGAAACAAGCTCCCTACCGGAAATATCGATAGCGGAATATAAAAACAACGCCGGCAAAGTTTTTATTAAAAATTTATTAAACGTGTATCTTGTTCTAGCGGCTCAGTTTCTTGGAATACTTGTCGCGATTTACCATTTTGGCTCGTTTTTCGCGAGAGGATGCAAAGATCCAAAATATATTTTCTTTTCGTTTTTATCAATGTCATTCGCTCTTGCTTATTCCAATATCGGTTTTTCTTTTGACACAAAACACTATTTAACGCTTGTTAAAATGACGAGGAGCTTTCAGCTTTTATCTATAGGTTTTTATTTAATGTTTATTATTGAAACGGCAGGGCTTTTCGCAAGAAAAAAGAAATATATTATCGGCGTTTTTCTTTTCTACAGCATTATATGCGCAATGTACGTAGCTGTTCAAAAAGACAAGGCATTGGTAAACTCGGCGTTTTCCTTTATGACAAATATTTATATGATACCGACTTTACTTCTCTGTATTATAATTCCTGTCGTATCAATTATATTAAAAAAAGGCTATATGATGATTCCGCTTTTATTTACTACGCTGATTGTCGCAGGAGCCAGTTTACGCGACATGCTGCTTTTAAGCGCCGCAGCGCAGCCGCTTTTTTGGTTTGCGCCTTACGCTTTCCTTCTTCTTGTAATTGTTATTTATGGAATCCTTGTATACGAAGAAAGCAGTCTTTTTAAAAATTTCAAGCGTTATGTTCCCGCCGATCTTGTAATTCAATTAATCAATCAAAATATCACAGCGGATCTAGGCGGCAAGCAGCAGGAGCTTACGGTTTTTTTCAGCGATATTTCCAAGTTTACATCTATCGTTGAAAAAATGGAACCTGACAGACTGGTACAGGATCTTTGCGTTTACTTTGAAAGCATTTCAAAAATTATTTTATCGAATAACGGGACAATTGATAAATATATAGGAGACGCCGTAATGGCATTCTGGGGAGCGCCTGTACCCATGGAAGATCACGCGAGCAAAGCATGCCACGCGGCTATTACAGTTCAGAGCAATTTGCGCAGCCTTTTTGATCAATGGGATGATTTAGGTAAAATTCCGTTCCTGACGCGCATTGGCATTCACACCGGCAATGTCCTTGTTGGTAATCTTGGGTACAAAGAGAGATTGAATTATACGGTTATGGGTGACACTGTAAATGTTTCCTCAAGGCTTGAAGGCATAAATAAAGTATACGGAACCGAAATCATCGTAAGTGAAAATGTTTACAAAAAGTGCTCTGATGAATTTGAATTCCGTTTACTGGATCGCGTTTCTCTTCTTGGCCGCAACGAAGGAACAAATATATACGAATTGATTGCTTTTAAAGAAGGAATTAATAAAAGAGAAAGGAAAATTAACGAAATTTACGAAACAGGTTTAAAATATTATTTTGATCAAAATTGGCTTGAAGCGCTGAAACATTTCAGTACTGTAATAAAGTACCGGCATGGAGACAAACCTGGAAATCTCATGTTAAAACGCTGCCTCCTTTACAGAAAAAATCCTCCTTCTAAAGAATGGAGCGGTGTTTTTTCACAAACCGAGAAATGATAATAAAGAAGAAACGCTTTTTTAATTGCAATTTTACAGCTTGTCCTGACTATACTGCAGCTTATAAAGCCCGGAATACAGACCTTCTTTTACAATCAGTTCATCATGATTCCCTTCTTCAATAAGGCGGCCGTTTGATAAAACAAAAATACGATCCGCATCTCTTATTGTGGAAAGACGGTGAGCGATAACAAAGGATGTTCTTCCGTCCAGAACTTTTTTTATCCCAAGCTGAATTAATCTCTCTGTCTCGGTATCAATGGAACTTGTCGCTTCATCAAGAATGACAATGCGCGGGTTATGCGCAATAACGCGGGCAAAACTTATAAGCTGCCTTTGGCCGGTAGAAATATTGGAAGCTCTTTCAGAGAGAACTGTCTGGTATCCCTCAGGAAGAGTTGAAATAAATTCGTGAGCGTGAACGGTTTTTGCCGCCTTAATAATTTCTTCATGAGACAATTCAAGCCCAAGGCTTATATTCTCTTCAATTGTGCCTGAAAATAATGTTACATCCTGAGTCACAGGCATTATGGAACTTCTTAGCGTATCAAGCGGAATATCTCTTATCGATCTTCCGTCAAGGCGAATATCTCCTGAGTCGATGTCCCAAAGGCGCGAAAGAACATTGATGATTGTCGTTTTCCCGGCTCCCGTATAGCCGACAATAGCAGCCATCTCGCCCGGCTTAACGGAAAAATTGAGTCCCTTTAAAACATCTTCACCCGGTTTGTAAGCAAAACGCACATTGTCAAATTCAACCAGGCCGTTTACGGCAATAGACTGATCTCTATCGCTTTTTTTATCACAAGCGTGTATATCGGGAATCTGCTCGTTTGTGTCCATCAGCTTAAAAATTTTCTCTCCACCTGCCATTGCCGATTGAAGCATTGTGTATTTTTCCGCGATATCTGTTACAGGATTAAAAAACATTTGCACAAGGCTAATAAACGCGATTAATACGCCAAGAGAGAGCGAAAACGACAGCACCAAATTGCTTCCAACGACAATTACCGCCGCCATTGTCAATGTCGAGAACCATTCAACAATCGGCCTGAATGTCGCGAACACATACATTTCTCCCAGGTTTGCGTCTAACAGTTCCTGATTGCCTTCCTTGAATTCCTCAAGGCTTTTTTTCTCCTGCCTGAAAAGCTG
>JGI24695J34938_10002518_pt1 | contig 13880 bp, 15 predicted proteins | sample TergutCo191P3_FD_34938 | JGI IMG/M metagenome (IMG submission 34938) | reverse complement strand
CGCGCCGCCTGGTGTTTCATAAACACCCCTCGATTTCATTCCGACAACCCTGTTCTCTACGATATCGCAAATGCCTATGCCGTTCGCGCCGCCTATTTTATTAAGCGCGTTTATCAATTGAACACCTTCCATTTTTTTGCTGTTAAGCGCTACAGGAATTCCCTTTTCAAATTCAATTTCGACATACTCAGGTTTGTTAGGCGCTCTTTCAGGCGTTACCGTCATTGAAAGCATTTTTCTGAAAAGCGGTTCTGTTGCCGGGTCTTCAAGTTCAAGACCTTCGTGAGAGATATGCCACAGATTGTCATCCATACTGTAAGAATTTTTCTTTGACATGGGAACAGGAATTTTTCTTCTTGCAAGGTATCGCATTTCATCCTGTCTGCTTTTCAGTTTCCAAGTTCTCCACGGAGCTATAATTTCAATATCTGGAGCTAAAGCCATGATACCAAGATCGAAGCGAACTTGATCGTTTCCCTTGCCTGTCGCACCGTGGGCGATAGCGGTTGCTTTTTCTTTTCGCGCGTAATCAACTAAAACTTTCGCGATTAAAGGTCTTGCGGTCGATGTGCCAAGAAGATATTTGTCTTCATAAACGGCTCCGGCTTTAAGAGCAGGCCAGATATATTCTTCAACATATTCTTTTTTAACGTCAGCGACATAACACGCGCTCGCTCCTGTCGTCATCGCTCTCTTTGTAATCGCTTTCCAGTCCGCCGCCTGCCCAACATCGACGCATACAGCGATTACTTCACAGTCCTGATTTTCCTTTAACCATGGAATGATGACCGTAGTGTCAAGACCGCCCGAATAAGCGAGTATAATTTTCTTTTTCATTAAAAAAACTCCTTAAAAATTATGTAAAATATATTTGTATTATCACAATTTATAGAGTTTAGCGCAAGTATTTTATTAAAAAATATGCCGATATTAATAAAGTTAATATGAAAAAACCAGTAAAACCTAAGAAAAAATCATCTAAAATGCCTAAAAAACCTAAAAAACAGGGTTTTTCAGACGCAATAAAAGCATTTTTTCTTGTCGGCGCAATCGTCGCTTTCTCTGCTCTTATTTCATTCGCGATAATAATGATTCATTCATTGTTAAATAATGATAAAAATATTTCTCAAGAACAAATTAATGATTTTAATCAATTCAATCTTGATGCCGGAACAATTTCTTCAAAAGAAAATTTAAATAATATTGATCCTTTAACATCAATAATTAAAACTGATTCAAAACCTGAAACGAGTATTTCTGAAAATATTTTAAAACCTGCAGAACAAAAAACTAATCAGGTAAGAAACAACTATTCTGGTTCTTCTTCATCAGTTACAGCAACGCCGTCAACGTCTACCGCAGTAACTGCCTCTTCTGTTGTTGTTCCGCTTCCGCCTGAAAAGCCGATTCAAAATTTAGGCACATTGGTTTTTGTAATTGATGACGCGGGAAACAACTTAAGAGATCTTGAACCTTTCTTGAATATTCCGGGTCCGTTAACAATCGCTGTGCTGCCAGGGCTTCCTCATTCAGCGGAAGCTGCAAAGCGTATAAGAGCAGTGGGGAAAGAAGTAATTTTACATCAGCCGATGGAAGCGATAGGAGGGCAGAATCCGGGTCCTGGCGCTATTTTTTCTAACATGAGCGAACTGGAAATAAGAGAGGTACTTGCGCGTAACATCGCAGAAGTAGGACCTGTAAACGGGATTAATAATCATCAAGGCTCTAAAATAACAATGGAAAAGCAAACCATGCAGGTTATTCTTTCGTTTTGCAAAGAAAATAACTTGTATTTCCTTGATTCAAGAACAACATCCGATTCTGTCGCTTCAGAAGTTGCGCGTCAGGTTGGAATAAAATTTACAGAAAGAAATGTTTTTATCGATAACGAACAAAACAAAGACGCGATGTTAAGATACATTGGAAACGGCCTTACAAGGGCTCAAAGAAACGGAAGCGCTGTGATGATAGGGCATACTTGGTCGCCGGAACTCGCGCCTCTTTTAAAAGAACAATTTCCGCTTTTAACAGGACAGGGATACACAATTAAAACGGCATTTGATATAGTTAAATAAAATGAAAGTTCTTGGTATTGAAACATCCTGCGATGAATGTTCTGCATCTGTTGTAGAAGACGGAGTAAAAATTCTTTCCAATGTTGTAGCGACGCAAATACCATATCACGCGCCGTGGAACGGAGTTGTTCCTGAAATCGCAAGCAGAAAACACACAGAATGGATATACGCCGTAACAAAAGAAGCTCTTGATAAAGCTGGATTAAAAGCAGAAGATGTTGACGCGGTTTCTGTTACTAACCGCCCGGGACTTTTAGGTTCTTTACTGGTTGGTCTTTCATTTGCCAAAGCGTTCGCATGGGCGCGTAACATTCCGTTTATCGCAGTTGATCACATGCTCGCTCATCTATACGCTCCTTTTTTAATTTCTGATGCCGCAGAAACGCGGGCAGAGTATCCATTTCTTGGGCTACTAGTCTCGGGAGGGCATACGATAATCTGCCGCGCTGATAATTTTGATGACATTAAAATACTAGGAACCACTATAGATGACGCTGCGGGCGAAGCATTTGACAAAGTCGCTAAATTTTACAATTTTGGGTATCCCGGAGGCGCGGTAATTGATAAAATGGCGCAAAACGGTGACAGTAATGCCTTTCGTTTTCCCATGCCATCTCTTCATAAGGGTGATCACCGATACGATGTTTCGTACTCGGGGATTAAAAACGCGGTTATTAATCAGATTGATATGTTTAAAATAAAAGATGATTACACAAACGATGATATCGCGGCGTCTTTTCAGAAAACAGCCGTAGAAATTCTGTTACGCGCTCTTTTAAACGCCGCCGAAGATACAGACATTACAACCATTGTAGCAGGCGGCGGTGTTGCAGCAAACAGTTACTTAAGGTCCCGTCTTTCAAAAAAAGTCAATGTTCACTGCATTTTTCCGCCGCTTGAACTCTGCGGCGATAATGCCGCCATGATCGCCGGGCTTGGGTATAATTATTTAAAGAGGGGAGAAAGCTCGCCTTTGAATGTGACTGCATCCGCGAGGGTTACAGGGTTTAAGAAAAAGTATCCAAATTAAATATTATGATTCCCCTGTATAGAAACCAATTCTTCCTGTTTTTTTAGGCTGTTCCTGCAGATTGTTTAAAACAATTATTATCTGTTTTAAAGCTTCATCATATTCAGAGAACTTATAATCATTATTCTCTATGTGAAGCATAAGTAGATTATAAAGTTCATCAATATGAAACTTTTTATTAGTCTGTTCTATTGCGTACTTTCTCAATTCATCAAAAACTCTGATTATCTGAATGCTCATTTTTATAGCTTTTTTTGAATTAAGCACATTTGATAACATAAGTACTCCATGTTCAGTGAAAACATATGGGAGAAATCTCACTTTTGTCATGCTATAATTTGCGGTCGCAATTTGCGACCGCAAATTATTCCACTCAGTTTTTCTTAATTGAAACATAAAATCAGATGGAAAGCGTTCAAGGTTGCGTTTGACTGCTTCATTTAAACGCTTTACCTCAACTCCATACAATTCTGCCAAATCTCTGTCAAGCATAACTTTTCTGCCTCGGATCTCAAAAATAAAGTCCTTGATTTTAATTAACCTCTTTTCCATATAATGACCTCCAAATAGGGGTTCCCCCGGGAAATTCTGGAACATAGATTATAATTTTATGCACCAATAGTAACTTTCAAGAAGTTACAACCTATATATGGCGCGAACTAGCCATTTTGCATGACTTAAAAAGAAAAATATTGAAAATATTTTTCTTTTTAAGTCCAGATTACGAAGTAATCTGTAGTTTCGAAGAAACTTAGGCTTAAAAAGAAAAAAATTGGAAAAATGGTTTTTTACTCTCTATCTAAATATTTCGTAAAAAATTCTTCTTTAACGCGCAGCAGATCCTCGCGTGGAAGCATGGTTAAAGTCTTCCAGCCTAAATCAAGAGTGCGTTCTATACTGCGGTTATCGTACTCGCCTTGAGTCAGGAATGTCTGCTCAAATTTATCACCGAACTTTAAATACTGTTTGTCAGAAACAGATAGCTCTTCTTCGCCTATTATCGACGCTAGATTTCTAATCTGTTTTACTTTCGCGTAAGCCGCGAATAACTGGCTTGATAAATCCTTGTGATCCTCTCTTGTCATGCCGGGACCTATGCCGTCCTTCATTAGACGCGAAAGACTTGGAAGCCCTGCGACAGGAGGATAAATTCCTCTTTGACTCAATTCGCGGTCAAGAACGATTTGTCCTTCTGTGATATAACCTGAAAGATCAGGGATAGGATGGCTTATGTCGTCATTTGGCATTGAAAGAATAGGTATCTGCGTGATGGAGCCTTCGGAATCTTTAATTTTTCCGGCTCTCTCATAAAGGGATGCAAGGTCTGAATACAGATAACCGGGATAGCCCTTTCTGCTTGGGACTTCAGATCGAATGGAAGAGACTTCTCTTAATGCTTCGCAGTAATTTGTCATGTCTGTCATTACGACAAGGACGTGCATATTTTTTTGATAAGCAAGATATTCAGCGGCTGTAAGAGCGCATCTTGGAGCGACGAGTCTTTCCAAAGATGGCGAATCCGCAAGGGAGAGAAAAATCGTTACATTGGAAAGTACGCCTGAATGTTCAAAATCGTCGAGGAAGAAACGGGCGACGTCGTTTTTTACGCCCATTGCGCAAAAGACAATTACAAACTGTTCCGATTTTTCCGCGTTTAGAATTTTCGCCTGACGCACAATTTGAGCTGCAAGGCGGTTATGAGGAAGCCCGTTACCTGAAAATATCGGGAGCTTTTGTCCGCGGATCAATGTGTTCATTCCGTCAATCGAAGAAATCCCTGTTTGAATAAAATCTCTCGGGTATGTGCGCGCGTAGGGATTAATGGGAAGACCGTTAATGTCATAAGTTTCAGATGAAAAAATATCACCGTATCCGTCGATGGGTTCCCCAAGTCCGTTAAAGACGCGTCCCAACATTCCTGTTCCAACTCTTAGTTCCATCGGTTTATCAAGGAACTCAACCCTTGAGTCTTCTGTTGATAAACCCGTGCTGCTTCCGAAAATTTGAATGGCAGCCCAGTCTTCGCTTAAATCAAGCACGCGTCCGAGTCTTTTATTGTTATCGCGATCATAAACCGCGACCATTTCATTAAAGCCTATGTTTTTACTGTGAGAAGTGATTACTACAGGACCTTCGATTCTATCGAGCCTTTTGTATTCTATTCCTCTCATAATGTTTTCCTCGCGCGGTAGGTTCTCTCTATTTCTTCAAGTACGCTGTGCATATTCATTTCTATTTCGTTTAACTCATCGAGTGATTCATTTTTTATTATGCTTTTAAGGCGCGAAAGAGTTTCCTTATTGCCTGTTTCAACAATTTTTGTTATAGGCGCTCCCAATTCGATGCAGCTGTGCGCGAGATCGTAAAACTCGGTCATTAATTGCAGCAGACGCACCTGTTTATCGGGGACACAGTACATGTCAACTTCATCAAAAGAGTTTTGCTGTAAAAATCCGTCCTTTATTATCTGCGCGGTTAGAAGAATCAATTTCTGCTCGTCAGGAAGAGCGTCAGGCCCAATTAGACGTACAATTTCAGCTAACCTCTGATCCTGCTTTAAAATGTCCATGCTCTTTCTTCGCGCTATTGACCAGTTTGGATTTACTTTTTCCCACCATGCCTGCACTTCTTCAGCGTACTCAGAATAACTGTCGATCCAGCTTATCGCGGGATAATGACGCGCGTTCGCAAGGTCTCTGTCCAATGCCCAGAAACAGCGGATAAATCTTTTTGTATGCTGAGTGACAGGCTCTGAAAAATCACCGCCTGGCGGAGATACAGCGCCGATTATCGAGACAGATCCTTCTTCGCCGGAGAGCGTCTCAACTCTTCCAGCTCTCTCATAAAATTCCGCAAGGCGGGTGGGAAGGTAAGCGGGGAAGCCTTCCTCCGCGGGCATTTCTTCCATACGCCCTGAAAGTTCACGTAACGCTTCAGCCCATCTGCTTGTGGAGTCCGCCATTATCGCGACGTGAAAGCCCATGTCACGGTAAAACTCGGCGAGAGTTACTCCTGTATAGATCGATACTTCACGCGCAGCGACAGGCATGTTGGAAGTGTTTGCGATTAACAGCGTTCTCTCCATCAGGCTTCGTCCAGTTCTCGGGTCTTGAAGGTCGGCGAACTCTGTAAGAACGTCTGTCATTTCGTTGCCGCGCTCTCCGCATCCTATGTATATGATTACGTCCGCGTCGCACCATTTAGCGATTGCGTGCTGAGTCATTGTCTTTCCCGTACCGAATCCGCCGGGGATAGATGCTGTTCCGCCTTTTGATAATGGAAAAAAAATGTCGATGACGCGCTCTCCTGTGATTAATGGTTCTGTAGGAGCAAGCCTCTGCGCTACAGGACGAGGAATTCTGACAGGCCACCATTGAGCGAAAGTAATTTCCTCTCCAAGAGATGTTTTCGCGGCTGCCTCAAAAATTGTGTAGTCGCCTTCAGCGCTTAAATGAATTATCTCTCCGCCCTTTGTATTTGGAGGAACCATTATTTTACAAGTTATACTCTCTGTTTCTTTAATCGAGCCAAGTACCAATCCGGCTTTGGCTTTAACCTTTTCTCCTGAGGCGATTTTTGCAGCTAACGAAGGATCAGGAACAAAGCGCCACTTTTTACTCTCGTCAAGCTGGTTTCCGCTTCCGCCTGGTTTCATAAAAGCGCCGTCTCTTTCATACAACAGAGCGAGAGGACGCTGGATACCGTCATAGATTGTTCCGATCAAGCCGGGACCTAAAAGCGCGGAAAGAGGACGGCCGGTTGAATATGCAGGGCTTCCTGTTTTTAAACCTGTGTTGTCCTCATAAACCTGAATGACAGCTTCATCACCTTCGATGCGTACAATTTCGCCGATGATGCGATTCTCACCTATTTCAACAAGGTCAAAGAGTCCCGCTGTATCAAGCCCTGAAACTCTTATGATAGGACCCGAGATTCTTCGAATCTTTCCTTCCATTTTGTTAGAAGAACGTAGCTGCATCACGCACCCTCCATAAAATCTTTGCCGACAAGAGTTTCGACCAATTCAACCCGTCTTTCATGAAGGATGGTTTCTATAATGTTTTCTATTGAAGCCGTTATGCGCACATTATTTGATTCGATTATAATGGAAGGGTAGGTTTCGTTTGTGTTGAGTGAGGAGTTGGAAATTGGCAGTGAGGAGTTAGAAGTGAGGAGTGAGGAGTGAGGAATGTTGTTTAGTATTTCCACTGCTTCTTTTTGATCAAGTCCTGAATATTCGATTTTTATTTTGTCAGATGAAAAATCTTCTTTGCATGTGTCTAGAAGTTTTGAGATTTCTTTTGAGAGAAGAGTTTGTATTTGCTTTCTGTTTATAGTTGCGTACCAGGATTCCAGCGCGTTTTTTAGGGAGATTTCTATTTTTTCAATCTTTGCTTTTAGTTTATCAACAGGGAGTTTTGCGGTCATTCTGTCTGTTTCATTTTTTTTCTGCTCATCGTATTTTTTGTTAAGTTCAAAGACGGCATCGTCAGTTTTCTTTTTCCATTGAGAATCCTGCGCTTGTATGGTGACTTCGGCGTCTTTTAAAATACGCAAGGCTTTTTTTCTTGCGTCTTCAAGTATTTCGCGATCAAGTATTTCTGTTGATTGCAATTCTTCCATTAAAAACACCCAAGACTATACAAAAATACACAGGAACCAGTAGAATTTCTTTTACTAAAAAAGAAAACGTTTCTTTTCTATTTCGTCAATGCGTTCAAGGACAATCTGCGACAACCGTTTAAAATGCTGAGGAAGCAGTTCCTGATCAGGTGAATCATAATAAGCAAGTACAGCGTTAAGCTCTTCTTTGGCTTGTTCAAGTTTTCCCTGTTTGTAATGAATAAATGCAATATGATATTCAGCAGTTATTACAAGGTCTGTATTGGTGCGGTTACGATCATAGAGCGCTTGATAATATTGATAAGCGATTTTGTAATTATTGTTGTCCATGGCTTCCTGTCCGCGCTGTATTATTTCCGCTGCGGACATACTGTCTGGAATATTAGCGGTCATTGCGCAGGAGGTTAATAAAAGCGCCGCAATCAGCGCGGTTAAAAATTTATTCATATCCATAGTATATCTAAACAGGGTTTTTTAGTAAAGCGTAACATTGACCATAATTAACTAAAAGTGCATAATTATCAGCATGAATGCCGGCATTATTGGAGCCACAGGATACGCAGGCGCAGAACTTGTGAGGCTGCTTTCAAGACATCCAAAAATTGACAATCTCACGCTTTCCTCTGTGAGTTTTGAAGGTGAAATGATAGAAGACATTTATCCAAATTTTCTGGAAAAGGTCTCCTGCAAGCTCTTAAAAGCGGAGGATGTAATCGCTTCCAGCGATGTTGTTTTCGCGGCATTGCCTCACGCGGTAGGAGAGTCGTTTGCCGCTTCCTGCATGGAAAAGAAGATTCATTTTATTGACCTTTCCTCCGATTTTCGCTTCGGTGATAATGAAGAAGTCTACAGCGCATGGTACGGCAAGAATTATCAATATCCTGATCTGCATAAAAAATCGATATACGGCTTACCGGAATTAAACCGCAAGCAAATAAGGGATGAAGCAACCAATGGTCCTTTGATAATCGGAAACCCGGGATGTTACCCTACAGGAGCGTCCCTTGGCGTTTTTCCCGCATTGACTTGTAACATATGCAAAAATACGCAAAGTATGCCTGTCATTATTGACTCCGCATCAGGCGTTTCAGGCGGAGGAAGAGAACCGTCAAGGTCTTTTCACTACAGCGAATGCGCCGATTCTACAGCGCCGTATAAAATAGCGTCCCACAGACATTCTCCTGAAATTGAGAACAATCTCGCCGCGATGGCAAAAATCGCGAACGTACCGGCGCCGAAAGTAATTTTCACTCCGCATCTTGTTCCCATGAACAGGGGCATTTTAAGCACTATTTATATACCGCTTTCCGATAAATTCTGCGTAACGCCTTCCAAGTCGATGATGCCTGCGTCAAAAGAAATTGAATTACAAACGGAAGAAATCAGAAAGCTCTATGCTGACTTTTACAAGGACGAGCCTTTTGTGCGTGTTCTTCCCTCCGGTGTTATACCCGCGGCAAACAGGGTAAGAGGATCCAACTACTGTGACGTTTCAGTTCAGATAGATATTAACGGTTCTACCTTGATAGCCGTAACTGCCATAGACAACATGATAAAAGGCGCGGCAGGACAGGCGATCCAAAACATGAACATTTTATTCGGTTTTAAAGAAACCGACGGCCTCGACGCTATACCGATGCTGTTCTAGGGAATTACTTGCATGGAACGCGGTTCATGTGAATTGACGCGGATTTCATTTTTTTATTTTTTTTACGAGGTATATGATGACAGTTATTAACGGCGGAGTCTGCGCGCCGAAAGGTTTTAAAGCAGGCGGTATAAGATGCGGCATAAAACCGTCTTCTCAAAAAAAAGATATCGCTCTCATTTATTCGGATAAGCCTTGTTCAGCTGCGGCGATGTTTACTAAAAATAAAGTAAAAGCCGCAAGCGTACTCGTTAGTCAGGAAAGTATTAAAGACGGCAAACTGCGCGCTGTCATTGCCAATTCGGGAAACGCGAACGCGTGCACCGGAAGCGAAGGTCTCTCCGGCGCAAAACGAATGGCGCAGCTTGCCGCAGACGCGCTTGGGATTGACTCACGCGAAGTCGCCGTGGCGTCAACAGGCGTTATCGGCTTTCCTCTTCCAATGGAACCAATCGAAAAAAATATAAATGCGCTTAAAGAAAGCCTTCGCGCTGATGAACAGGGACACGCTGACGCTCTCGAAGCTATAATGACAACAGATACGCTAAAAAAGGAAATCGCTGTAGAAATCAAAATTAAAGGAATTCCTGTGCGCATTGGAGCCATGACCAAAGGCTCGGGGATGATCCATCCTAACATGGCGACAATGCTCTGCTTTATTACAACAGACGCGGTGATTGCGTCTTCTGCGCTGGATGCGGCTTTGCGGCGATCTGTTTCAAAATCGTTTAACCGCCTTACAGTTGACGGCGATACTTCAACGAACGACATGGTGCTTGTGATGGCGAACGGCGAAGCGGGAAACCCTGTAGTTGGGAGTGAGGAGTTAGGAGTGTCGAGTGGGGATGATCTTTCTGTATTTTATGAGGCGCTTGAGTTTGTTTGTGTTTCTTTGACTAAGATGATGGCGCGGGACGGGGAAGGCGCTACAAAGCTTGTTACTGTTACTGTAAGAGGAGCATCAAGCGAAGATAACGCTGAAGCTTTGGCAAAATCTGTAGCTGCTTCAAGTCTTGTAAAAGCTGCCTGTTTCGGCGCGGACGCCAACTGGGGAAGGGTGTTATGCGCCATGGGTTATTCGGGAGCGGATTTCAATCCTGATAAAACAGGCGTATGTTTTAAAAGCGCTGCAGGAGAAATTGAGGTCTGCGCAGACGGACGGACTGTCAGCTTCAGCGAAGAAGAAGCAAAAAAGATACTTTCTGAAGAAGAAATCGAAATATTAATAACGCTCAAGGAAGGTGATTTTTCTGTCTCTGTCTGGGGATGCGATCTAACATACGATTATGTTAAAATAAACGGAGATTACAGGTCATGAACGATATATCAAATAAAGAAAGAGCTGGGGTTTTAATTCACGCTCTTCCGTATATTCAGGATTTCCAGGGAAAAACCATTGTGGTTAAATACGGCGGAAACGCCATGCTCAACGAAGATTTAAAAAAGGCGGTTATCGAAGATATTATCCTCATGTCGTGCGTAGGGATACGCACAGTTCTGGTTCACGGCGGCGGTCCTGAAATCGAAGCCATGCTGAAAAAGACAGGCAAAGAAAGCCGCTTTATAAACGGGCTTCGCTATACAGATCAGGAAACAATGGATATCGTTCAGATGGTCTTATGCGGCAAGGTGAACAAGGATATCGCGGCTCTCATACAAAGAAAAGGAGGCAGAGCAGTCGGTCTTTGCGGAATTGACTCTGGTCTGTTAAAAGCGCGAAGGAAGAAAAGCGAAGACGATTTAGGCCTTGTCGGAGAAATTGAATACATCGATGTCTCGCTTTTAAACTCAGTTTTAAAAGACGGGATAATCCCCGTTATTTCATCTGTCGCTTACGGACTTGGTGAAGATGACGGGAAATCCCTCAATGTAAACGCAGATACAGCCGCCGCAAATATAGCCGCCGCTCTCAACGCGGAAAAATTGGTGCTTATGACCGATGTTAGAGGCATATTGCGCGATGTTCAGGATGAAAATTCCCTGATAAAAACAATCGCGAGGCACGAAATTGACGGTCTTAAAAAGCAGGGCGTTATTACAAAAGGAATGATACCAAAAACTGACTGCTGCCTTATAGCTCTCGACAGTGGGGTAAAAAAAGCCCACATAATCGACGGAAGGCTCCCTCACGCCATTTTAATCGAGCTTTTTACCAACGAAGGCATAGGCACGGAGATAGTGAGGAGTTAGGAGTGAGGAGTGAGGAGTATAAGACGAGTAAAATTGCTCCTCACTCCTCACTCGACATTCTTCAATCGACACTCCTCACTATTTAACCACTAGACATAAAATGTGAAAATTTGGTAATATCAGAAGTAGTGACAACAAAGGAGGCCAGTTGGCGGAAAAAGATTTACGCGTAAACGAGCAGATTCGTTGCCGGGAAGTCCGTCTAATCCGGGATGACGGTGATCAGGGAATTATGTCTGTGTCGGAAGCGCTGGAACTTGCAAAAGAAGCGGGTCTTGATTTAGTGGAAGTTGCGCCTCAGGCGGCGCCTCCTGTGGTCAAGATTTTAAATTACGGCAAGTTCAGGTTTGAAAATGAAAAGAGGCTGAGGGATTCCAAAAAAAAGCAGAAATTACTTAAACTTAAAGAAATTCGTATGCAGCCCAAGATTGATGATCATGATCTTGACTTCAAGTCGAAGCATATCAAGGAGTTCCTTGGCGACGGCAATAAAGTAAAAGTAACGATTCGTTTCCGCGGACGTGAACTTGCTCACACAGAACTTGGTTTTGATGTTATGAAGGACGTTCTGTCCCGTATAGAGGGAGAATATGTCATGGATAAACAGCCCGCAATGGAAGGGAGGTTTATGTCCATGGTGCTTGGTCCTAAAGGCAAAAAATAAATTGAATCGATCGTTTTTTTAGGCGATCACAGAGGAGCGGCAAATGCCAAAAATGAAGACAAAAAAAAGCGCGGCAAAGCGTTTTTCTTTTACCGGCTCGGGCAAGGTAAAATATAAAAAACAGAATCTGCGCCATATCCTGACCAAAAAGTCATCCAAGCGCAAACGTGGTTTGCGTCATGCTGGTATTTTATCTGATGATAATGTACCGGTAATCAGAAAACAGCTTCTTCCGTACGGTTGAGAAGTCAAGAGGTAAATTATGTCAAGAGCAGTTGACGGTTCCAAAAGAAAGAACCATCGAAAGAAAATATTAAAACAGGCAAAAGGTTACTGGGGAAGAAGAAGCACAAACTATAAAACCGCGAAAGACGCTGTAGCCAAATCTTTAACATACGCATACCGCGACAGAAAAGACAGAAAAGGCGAGTTCCGCAAAATCTGGATTATCAGAATTAACGCGGCTTGCAGAGAAATCGGTCTTTCCTATTCACGGCTGATTGCGGGTCTTGAAAAAGCCGGTATTCTCATTAACCGCAAATCCTTAGCCTGGCTTGCAAGCGAAGATAACGCGGCGTTCAAAGCAGTCGCAGAAAAAGCCAAACAGGCTTTAGCTAGTAAATAGTTTTTTGATATTGGGAGTGTGAAAATATGGTCAGCCTTGAACAGGTACGGCTTTTAGAAACAAAAGTTTCCAAGGCGATTGAATATGTTCAGAAGGTAACGGATCAAAATCAAACCCTATTGACTGAAAGATCCGCTTTAATCGCGAAACTTGATTCCAGCCAGAAACGCCTTGGAGAACTTGAGCTCCTTGTTATGCGTTTTAAGGAAGATCAAGGTCGTATTGAGGATGGAATAATCTCGGCGCTCGACAGACTCAGCCAGTTTGAAGAAGCGTTTGAAAACAGTTTAACATCCGCGTCAGATACTCCCAAAAATGAAAAACAAGATTCCAGCGTTAAGAAACATGCTCCAAAGAGCGCTGAAACTCCGCGCGAAAAAAAAGAAAAGACCGCCCCTGCCGTTGATGAATCATCAGATGAGAAAGAATTTTTTGAGATTGATGATAATGAAGATGAAGATGATGATGAAGAGGATGAAAACAAAGAAGCGGAATTAGATATTTTTTAGGGAAGTAGATGATCAATGAACGAAACAGTACAAACCGCTCAGGGAGCGGCAGCTAGTGAGGGGAATCCTTCTGTACTTTGTCTTGATGTGTTAGGCGCTTCTTTTACTATAACTGTTGACGCGGACGAGGAATATTTAAAAAAGGTGCTTGCCCAGTATAAAACCGCGGTTAAAAATACGCAGAAAATTTCCGGTATCTCGGAGCCTTTGAATGTCGCCATTTTAACCGGTTTTATGTTATGCGACGAAATTAACAAGATGAAACAGCTTAAGGATATGATCGAAGATAACGCGATAATGGCAATGGAAGAGCAGGATGTAGAAGCCAAGGAAGTAGAGCAGAGAACGCTTAATGTCATAGACGCTCTTGAAAAAGCGCTGAAATCCTACACCGATGAATAAAATATACAAACTCATTAATAAAATAAAACATTATGAATGGGGATCAAAGGAAATAATTCCCGGGTTTTTAAATATTCAAAACGATAAGGATCTCCGGTACGCAGAAATGTGGAT
>JGI24695J34938_10002512_pt1 | contig 13913 bp, 14 predicted proteins | sample TergutCo191P3_FD_34938 | JGI IMG/M metagenome (IMG submission 34938) | reverse complement strand
TCTTTACCGAATGATTTATGAATAAGCCGCCTGTTACGCGGTTTATATGTACCGTCTTCCATTTCGCGTTCTACCACCGAGGACATTAAATGAAACATTTTTTCTTCCTGAGACTCATCCTTGTAGAATGTACTCCACGCGTAATCATATAGCTGCGAAAGACGCTCTGCGCTTAAATGCTTAGGCGTAAATACAACTTGTCCCGCGTTATAATGATCCCAATTCTTGTCAAAGATACGCCCCTGCCTTTCCAAATCATCCCATGCTTTTGTGTGGGGAAAAGGCGTCATAACCGTAAACTCCGCAAGGTCAAGATTAATTTCAAGTAAAAAGTCGATCAATTTTTTAATATCATCTTCTGTCTGGCTGTCCAGTCCAAGAAGAATTGTTCCTTCTACGCCGATGCCGTTATCGTGATAGCGTTTAACTCTCTCTTTTATATAATCCGATGTATCATAAATCGCCTGATACACATACCACGCTCCGGCGCGTCCTGCAAGCTCCAGCACCTTCGGATCATCTTCGATAGTGTGGCTTATCCATTTCTTTTTTAACGGGATCATTTCTTTAAAAAGCTGCATCTCCCATTCTTTATCCTGAGCCAGAGAATTATCGACAATAAATAAACGGTTATTTTCGATGCCGGATAGTTCTTCGATTACTTTGTCGATTGGGCGCGGGCGGAAATTTCTGCCGCCAAGATAAGAGACCGCGCAAGGGTAGCAGCTGAAACGGCAGCCGCGTGAGGCATGGAAAAGATCGACCATCTGAACACCCTTGTGGTTGTAAAATTCTTTTTTGTATAAATCCCTGCGCGCAGGACCGACAGTTTCGATTAGCGGCATTTGAGACATGAAGTTGTATACTTTTTGAAGCTTGCCTTTTTTCCAGTCGCCGATAACTTTTTCCATTCTGGTTTCCGCTTCACCCAAGAATACCGAGTCTGCGTGTTCCATTGTTTCTTCGGCATGAAGCATCGCTGAGATTCCGCCGAAAATTACCTGTTTGCCTTTTTTACGGTATTCGTCGGCAACAGCCCATCCTCTTTTAACTTGAGTGCTAAGCATCATCGAAATCGCGACAAGATCGCAATTTTCGTCAAAATCGATATCTTCGACATTTTCGTCGGTAAATGAAACTTCGATATCTTTGGGAAGAGCGGCGGCAAATACAACAGGTCCGTGAGGCGGCAGGTTGAATGTTGTCTGACCCGGAAGTTTATTCCATTTGGGGTAAATCAGCTTTATTTTCATATAATTCCGGCTATCTGCATTAAATTATATATTAATATACTTGTCAAGAAAAGTAAAATATAGTATATTTACGAAAATATTTATTACAACGGAATAAAATATGGATAATTTAAAACAGGAAATTAAAGAATTAATTATTAACTCTCTGGAACTTGAGGACGTAAAACCCGAAGATATCGTGGATTCGGAGCCTCTTTTCAGAGACGGACTGGGGTTGGATTCGATAGATGCTCTGGAACTCGGCGTTGCTTTAAAAAGAAAATTCAACGTAAAATTTTCCGCGGAAAATGCGGATAATAAAAAACATTTTGCTTCGGTTGATGCACTTGCCGCATATATCGTAAGTGAGAGAGGACTATCATGACAAAAGAAGATATTTTGAAGAAGATTCAGGATATTCTCGCTGAGCAATTCGAAATTGAAAAAGATGCCGTAACCTTAAAGGCAAAACTTTATGATGATTTAGAATTGGATTCTATCGATGCTGTTGATCTGCTTGTAAAAATGAAGGAATTCATTCCCGGAAAAGTTGATCCTGAGATGTTTAAAAAAGCAAGAACAGTAGAGGATGTAATTGAATTATTATATCCCATGGTTCAAAAAACCTAAGTGTCCCCTGCGAGACTAATAACTACAATTCTAACCGTAATAGCAGCTGTTCTTTATCCGGCGCTTATATACTATTCCCTTGTTATTCGAAATGTTCCGATCAGACATCTTTCACTTATCGTAATTGTTTTCGCGTTATTTGCTTTTATCGCGACTACTTCCAAAAAAAAATCTTTCGCAAAAAATTATCTGATACTTTTGGCGGTGGGTGTTCTGTGTTTATTTTTTAATTCGACTTTAATTTTAAAATTTTATCCCCTTATAATGAACCTTGTTTTTCTTGTATCGTTCGCTGTCACGCTTTTTTTTCCTCCTAATATGATTTTTCGTTTCGCCATGCTGCAGGATAAAACGATTAAAGGCTCCCTCGGCGAAAAATATATCGACGCCTACTGCAGAAAAGTTACAATCGCTTGGGGATGCTTTTTTATTTTCAACGGATGCGCCGCCGCCTTTACGATTTTTTTTACATCCGACGCTTTTTGGGCTGTATATAACGGCGGCATCTCTTATGTTCTAATAGGTACATTTTTTTTATGTGAATTAATAATCAGAAGTTTTGTGCAAAAAAGAATCCCTAACGCAATCGCGCTTTCGTGTATTAAAAAAAATTCCCGCCTTAAGTCAAAAGTTATATGCTACGAAGGAATCTACAGCGATAAAAATTATAAAACATGGAAAGATTTTATCGAAGGAACCGCGAAACTCCGCGTTTTTATTAATAAGCGCGAAAACAAAAGATTTTTACTTTACTGCGAGGATTACTGGCATTTTCTTCTAGCCTTCGCATCGCTTCTTCAATGCAAAAAAGAAATCTTATTAAGCGCCAACATCAGCTCTGATTATATTAAAGAAATTAAAAAAGACGCTCCGTTTCTTACAGATCATGGCGATACAAACGAAGAGCAAAATATTTTTAATATTGCTTCTCTTCTTGCTTCTCCGATCCCTGAAGGTGCGTTAAACGAAAGATTTCCGAAGATAAACGCCGATGAAACTTCTATTGTTATGTACACATCAGGAAGCACGGGAACGCCCAAAGAAGTGCGTCAGAGACTAACAGAATTTGAAAACGACAATAAATTCGTGATTTCCAAATGGGGAGAAGAATTATTAAAAAGAAAATTATGCTCGACTGTGAGTCAGCAGCATATATACGGATTATTATACTCGGTACTTTTACCCTTTACAACGGGCGTTCCTTTTAAAAGAAAAAAAATTGAATATCCTGACGAAATTGAAAAACTTACCGATACTGAATACATTATAATTACGATCCCGGCGTTTTTAAAACGCGTTGCCGAAATCGAGCATGGTAAAAATTTAAATTTAAAATCGCCGTGGATTTTCACATCGGGAGGAGTGCTTGATTTACAGACAGCGGAAAAAACAAATAATGTTTTCGGTTTCTGGCCTTTAGAAGTTTACGGAAGCACGGAAACTTCCGGCATAGCGTGGCGGCAGTCAAAAGACGGACCTGAATGGACTCCTTTCGAAAACGCCGGTATAAGCAAAAACGCGGATTCCTGCCTTGTTATAAAATCTCCTTATATAAAAGATCAAAATGGTTATGAAACCTCAGACCTTATAGAAATATCGGAAGACGGCAGATTCATTTTAAAAGGACGTATTGATTCCATTGTAAAAATCGAAGAAAAACGGATTTCTCTTACAGAAGTGGAAAACAGGATTTTACAGTCAGGGCTTGTTAAGGATGTCTGCGTAATTTCATTGCAGGAAAAAAGACAGTATCTTGCGGCGGCTGTTGTGTTTAACGAAAATGGAATAAAAGAATTTTCGCAGACGCAAATATTTAAAATAAATAAATACTGGAGAGAATATCTTTCAAGATATTTTGAAGGAGTGGTTATTCCGAGAAAATGGCGCTATCCTGACGCGCTTCCCGCTGATTCGCAGGGAAAGAAAAAAAGAGAAGATATAATAAAACTGTTTAAAGAGGTTTAAATGAGCAAAGGTTTTGAAGGATTGGAAGCGCAGCAAATTTTAGAAAAAAATGAAAATTCAATAAGTTTATTATTTACAATTGCGGAATCAAGCCCGTATTTTGACGGTCACTTTCCCGGTTTCCCTATACTTCCCGCTGTAGCTCAGCTTGATATAGTTATAAATTTCGCAAGATGTTATTTTAACACAGCCTCCGCGTTGTCTAAAATAAAAAAAATAAAATTTGTAAAAACGATAAACCCTTCTGTAACATTGCTGTTAAAAATCGAATTAAAAGAAAATGTTATAACTTTTAAAATCGCAGCTCCCGACGAAAGCGAAATGTATTCGGGAGGAACCATTATTTTAACATCGCCAATGGAGAGCGTATGAAACACGGCATTATCATTCCTGTTTATAAACACAGTAAAACAGCCTGCGTTGTCGCGGACAGATTATTAAAATTGTCACTGCCCATTATCTTAATAGATGACGGAAACACTCAGGAAGAAAAAAATATCCTTGAAGACTATGCGTCAAAAACGCAGAACATTACTCTTGTAAGTTTGGCGAAAAATTCTGGAAAGGGCGGAGCGGTAATAGCCGGTCTTCTAAAGGCGAACGAACTGGGGTTTTCACATGTTTTGCAGATAGACGCCGACGGTCAGCATGATGATGAGAAAGCTGTATTTTTTCTTGAAGAATCCGTAAAGCATCCGGATATGGTAATTTGCGCTTATCCCGAATTTGACGAAAGCGCTCCGCGAAGCAGGCTGATAGGAAGAAAGATTTCTACATTCTGGGCTGCGATTGTAACTCTTTCTCTGGAATTGAAAGACACAAACTGCGGTTTCAGGGTTTATCCTGTCGCTCCTTCGATTAGTATAATAAAAAATCCTTTTATCGAAAAACGCATGGGCTTTGACACGGAAATCATGGTGCGCATGTACTGGAAAAAAGTATACCCTCTTTTTTATCCGATAAAAGTCATTTACCCGGAAGGCGGAATTTCTAATTTCCATTTGGTAAAAGATAATATCAGCATAAGCTTAACCTTTACAAGATTATGTTTAGGCATGATTTTTCGTTTTCCCCTTTTAATAATAAGAAAAATTACGCGAAGGAAAAAAAGGAATGAATAAAACAAAAGATTCGGAGCACTGGTCGCGGCAAAAAGAAACAGGCGGCTCAGGTTCCATAAAATTTCTTTTTATTTTGTTTAAGATATTTCCAATGTGGATGCTTCGGTGTTTCGCTTTTCCTGTAGGATTTTTTTATTTTATTTTTTCAAAAAAAGCAAGAATCGAATCTAAAAGATATTTTGATAATCTGCTGCCGTTTTTGGATAACGAAAAATTAATAAAAAAGTGCAAAGGAAATTTTGTTCCGTTAAAACATATTATTTCTTTCGCTCTCGCTCTGCTTGAAAAAATACAAACATGGTCAGGAAAGTACAATTTAAAAAATGTTTATTTTCAGAATGACGGCATAAAAGAATTAATAAAAGAGCTCGAAAGCGGAAAGGGAGTTTTACTGATTATCTCGCATCTTGGAAACATCGAAGTTTTAAGGGGATTGTTAAGCAAAGGAGAGACCGGGGTATCAAGAGAAATTCCTTTTACCGCGATTATGGATATAAAAGTTAACGCTAATTTTACAAAAATGTTAAAAGAAATAAATCCAGAATCGAGCATGGATATAATCGGTTCCGACCAGATAGGACCGGAAACCGCCGTGATTCTTGAGGAGCGAATCGCGCAGGGAGGAATGGTTTTAACCGCCGGGGACAGGACTTCGGCTTTGGATAACAGTCAAAACATTATACTGCCGTTTTTAGGAAAAGACGCGCCGTTTTCTTCGGGAATGTTCTATATGGCGTCAATAATGAACGCTCCTGTCTACTTTGTTTTTGGTTTGCGCCGAAGCGAATTATCGTTAAAATCGGAATATGATATGTATGTCCATAAAAGCAATATTTCCTTTAACGGAAGCAGAAAAGAAAGAAAAGAAAAATGTATCGAATTGGCATCTTTTTTTGTTTCATTATTGGAAACATACTGTAAAAAACATCCGTTTCAGTGGTATAATTTCTTTAACTTCTGGCAGATAAAGGATAAGTCATGAGAGAAAAACCGAATAATGGACCTTATAATATTTTCGCTGAAGAAGAAATCACCATAGAATTTAACGATCTTGATCCGATGCGGATTGTTTGGCACGCGAATTATATAAATTATTTTGAAACTGCGCGCCGCGCTCTTTTGCAAAAATTAAATTACGATTACTACGAAATGGAAAGAACAGGGTTTGTATTTCCTGTTATAGAAATTCAAGCCAAATATCTGGCGTCGCTTCGGTACAAAGACAAAGCGATAGTTAAAGCGATTTTAATGGAATACGAAAACCGCTTAAAAATCAGATACGAAATCAGAAACGCGCAGACGGGAGAAATTACGACAAAAGGAGTCAGCTCGCAGATGGCGATCGATGTTAAAAAAGGCGAATCATGTTTTGTATGCCCGAAAATTTTATACGACAAGGTAGAAGCATTCATTAAAGAAGGAAATATATAATGAAAATTATCTGCAGCTTTTTTTTATTATTATTAATAATCGGTCAGGCGTTTTCTCAGGAAGAAGAAATATTCCGCCATCCGCTGACCGCGCAGACAACAGAATCCTTCAGAGCGGTTTGTGCGCGTATCGCGCAGTATCCTGTAATCCGCGGAAACTTTGAGCAGGAAAAAATATTAAGCCGCATAAACCGCTCGCTTAAATCAAGCGGTAGTTTTTTGATAGCTTCCGATAAAGGAATGGTTTGGGATACTTTAAATCCTTTTCCTTCTACTTTGGTTTTAGGCAAAGATTTTCTGATACAGTCAAGACCGGGAGGGCAGAGGACTGTGTTAAGCGCACAGGGCAACGAAATATTTGTAAGCATGGCGGAAATATTAAGCGCCGTATTTTCCGGTAACGCCCAAAGTCTGGAAAAAAACTTTTTTATATATTTTAAATCCTCTTCTTCCTCATGGGAACTAGGGCTTAAACCCTTAAATACCGCAATTAATGCCTTTGCGGAAAGAATTATAATGAGCGGAGACACTGTAATAAAAACCATCGTTTTGATCGAAAACGGCGGAGACTCGACAAAATATATTTTATTAAATCATAATTTTCCGGGAGCGTTAAATGCAAACGAACAGGCTCTTTTCGTTCTTCCGTAATGAAAAATCAGCTCCTTATTTATGGATATTGTTTCATTTAACAATTCCTCTTGTTTTATTGATTTCCGTTTTTATTTTCGGTCCTGTAGGAATTAACACCTCCCTTTTTGATATGCTCCCGCAGTCTAGCAAGGCTAAATCAGTAATGGAAGCCGATAAAATCCTGGGTGAGCGGAACGGCAGAGAAGCTGTAATATTATGCGCCGCGGAAGATTTTTCCAAAGCAAAACAGGGCGCCGCTTTTTTTTATGAAAAGTTTAAAAATTCAAAAGATATAGAAAGCATGACGCTTTTTTTTGATTCTTCCGTAATAGACGAATTTTACCGTTATCTGTTTGATTATCGTTTTATGATTGCTTCAGATGAAACCCTGAATTTACTCGAAAGCGGAGGAGCGCAGGAGATTGCGTATGACGCTCTTGCAGGCGCGTTCGGCGTTTTTAATTTTTTTCCTTTGGATAATATCGAAAAAGACCCGTTTCTGCTTGCCGAAAGAAGAATCTCTGGGTTTTTAAATTCCACGCTGCTTGCAGGAGCGATGACATTAAAGGACGATGTTATCTATGCCGAAAAAGACGGCATTAATTATGTGCTTATCCGCATGACGCTCTCTTTGGGATCAACATCAGTTCAGGCTGGGAAAAACGCCGTTGCAAAAATTTATACAGCCGCCTCGGAAATAAAAATAGAAAATAAAGAAATTGAATTTTATTTTTCGGGTATACCATTCCACAGCTACGAAAGTTCATCTGGAGCGCAAATGGAAATTTCGGTAATAAGCAGCATTACTTTGGCTTTAATATTACTGTTGTTTATTTTTGTGTTCCGCTCTCCGTCGCCTGTTATCGCATCGATCGCGGCGATCGGCATTTCTATCGCAATGGCGGCTTGCGCCGCGCTTTTGGTTTTCAGGGAGATACATATAATTACGTTTGTTTTCGGAACCACGCTGATAGGAACATGCGTCGATTATTCTGTTCATTTTTTTGTTCACTGGAAAAAAAATAACCTGTTTCTAAACGGAGCTCAGATAAGATCGCATATTATTAAAAATATAACAATGAGCTTTATTTCTACGCAGATTTGTTTTATTGTATTTTTCTTCGCGCCATTTGTTATATTAAAACAATTCGCCGTTTTTTCTATAATCGGTCTTGCTAGTTCATATTTAACATTTTTTTGTATTTATCCAAGATTAAAAGTTAAAAGAATATCTGCCGCGATACAAATCGAAAGCGCAAAAGAAGAAGAAGAATTTACCATTAACAACGCTAACCAAACGAATTTAAAACATAAAAGCGTTTTTATGATTCTTGATATTTTAAATAGTTTATGGCAGAAAAAATATTTTAGACCTGTTTTATTAATTGTTTTTATTATTACGATTGGGCTGGTTTTGGTTTTTAATTCTTCGAATGTCAGAATAAAAAATGATATTTCGTCATTATATACAATGTCGGAATTTCTTCTTGAGTCAGAGAAAAGGGCTGCGCAGGTTTTGGATTACGGTTCTCCCGGCTGGTATTTTATTGTTTCTGGCTCAACGATTAACGAAACGCTTGAAAACGAAGAAAAACTTACTCTAAGGCTGCAGGAAGAAATTGATAAAGGAAACATGGGATCGTTTCTTTCGACAACTGTCTTTGTGCCTTCGCAGGAAAAACAAACAAGAATATACAGCGCCATGCAAAATTTACTGCCTCTTTCGCCGATTCAATTTGAGTATCTGGGCTTTCCGCCTGATACATCAGATAATTATGAAAATGAATTTAAAAGTGCGTTTAACATCTGTCTTCCCGATGACGCTCCTTCTCAATTCGGAATTTCAAATTTGTGGATAGGAAAAAGCGGCGGCAGATATTATTCGTGCGTTATGCCTTTAAATCCCAAAGACGAAAGCATTTTCAGATCTCTTGCAGGCGATTTTGAAAATGTTCATTTTATGAATAAAGCAAAAGATATCAGCGCGGATATGGACACAATTACAAGGACAATGCTCTTATTATTTTTAATCGCTTATATTATTGTTTCTGTTATTATTTTTAAAGTGTTCCCGTTACGTGACAGCATAAAAATATGTTCGGTGCCGCTGCTGCTTGTAATGTCGGCAGCCGCTGTGTTAGCTGCAAACAATATACCGATCGGGTTCTTTTCTGCGGCGGCATTGGTGCTAGTGTTCGGATTAAGCCTTGATTATATTTTTTTCATGACAGGCATTAAAGGCAAAGAAGAAAGAAAAATCACCTTTCTCGGCGTAACATTATCATTTTTAACAACATTGCTTTCTTTCGGAGCGCTGTCTTTGAGCAGTTTTATGCCTGTTCATTTGTTCGGACTTACTGTCTGCGCAGGACTGGGAGCGGCTTTTATTTCTTCGATCATTTTACAATCAAGAGAAAAATCCGAAAACCAAAGTAACTCAGGCTGAAGACAGCCGCCTTCGATAACTTCGGATAAAAAAAATCGTATTTTAAGATTATCAGAAAGTTCATAAAGCCTGAATGTAAGCGGTTTAAAATTCTCATAACTTGACTCTTCGCTTAAAGGCGCGCAAAAAGAAAATTCGTTTTTCTTGTTTCGGGTGTTTTCTTTTATAAAAGACGGTACTTTTATCATGTCAAAAATTGACAGTCCTTTTAATTTTATATAACATTCTTTTAATGTCCATATTTTAAAAAAATTAACTTCGTTAAAACATCCGCCAGAAAAAAGATAATCGTTCTCGCTTTGAGAAAATTTGTCTTCTGCGATTTTCGCAGTCCTTGAACGCGGGCGTACCTGTTCGATATCGCAGCCGACGCGGTATCCTTTTTTATTTATGTACGAAACCGCGACAGCCTCCGCGGAATGTGAAATATTAAAATCAGCATCGCTGTCTTTAAAAAACGGCCGGCCGTTTTCTTCTTTAAAAAAATCGCTTTCTTCAATTTGCCTGTTTTCGAATTTCGATAAAATCCGCCTTGATTCTGTCTTTGTATGTTTTCTGAACTGTCCTTCGATATTTGACAAAACAGATAATCCCATATAATATGACATATTAATTATTTCCGGGAGATATTATTATTTTAAACTGCGTTAGAAAATTCAATATTATTTTCCTCGTTATTGCTGTTGTTTTTGCTTTTTTTTCGTGCGCAACGGCAGACAAAAAAGAGCCTCCGTATGTTTGGCTTTCAAACAATTCCAAATACATTTTATTGCCTGCGGGAGATATTGAAAAGCCCCTTGACGGGTTTCAGAGAATGAGCGCTCTTTTCGGAGGAAGCGAATATATTTTAAGCATGTGGGTTAAAGCTGACGGAAACGGAATGGATATCACCCTTTTAAATGAAATGGGCGCCAATATCGGAGAGCTGCTTTACACAAACGGAAAAGTAACGCTTTCATCCGCTGTGCTTCCGCCTGCGCTGAACGCGGAATATATTATCGCGGATTTTCAATTTTGTTTTTATAAAAAGGAAGCTCTTGCAAAAAATCTGGAAAACAGCGGTTTTACTTTTTCGGCTATAGACGCGCCGCAGAAAAAAAGACAAATATTTAAAGACGGCTCTCTTATTATAGAAATAAATTACAGCCGCAATTATATCGAATTTAATAATCATTTAAGAAGATATAAATATATTCTGCAAGGTGAGTTTTAATGAAAAAGAAAATATTTTTATCGGAGCCGTCATTAATTTGCTGTGCAGGCAATAACAGCAAAGAACTTTATAACGCATGCGTCTTTGGAGAAAGAAGCGGTTTTGTTATGAGGGAATTCGGCGGAAAAAAATATCCTGTAGGACAAATAAAAAATGAATTACCCGATGCCTGTATTAAAGATTTTGGAACCGGCATTTACGCGGGCAAAACAAGAATAATAAAAATTATCAATGCCGCTTTAATGCAAATGGAAGAAAAAATCGAAAAATTAATTTCCAAGTACGGCAAAGAAAAAATCGGCGTGTGCTTAGGTTCGTGCGACAACGGAAGCGAAGCGTCTCTCATTGCGCATAACGCCTTTTTCGAAAAAAATGTTTTTCCGGATGATTATAATCTTTGGTATCAAAGCGCTTCTTTTCCGGCGCAGTTTATCGCCAGAAAATATAATTTAGGCGGTCCTGTTTTTACTATAGCTACAGCCTGCGCTTCAGGGGCAAGCGCGGTTATACGCGCGGCGGAAATGATCCGCTCCGGTCTTTGCAGCGCGGTTATAGCAGGCGGCGCGGACATTGTTTCGGAAACTGTTTTCGCGGGTTTTAACGCTCTGGAAGCGGTATCGGACAGTCTGACAAATCCTTTCAGCAAAAACAGAAACGGAATTAATCTTGGAGAAGGAGCCGCGTTTTTCATTTTAGATGCGGAAGAAATTTCGGCGGTTGAATTATTGGGTTCCGGTGAAAGCGCGGATGCGTATCACATGACAGCCCCGGGAATTGACGGCGAAGGTCCGGCAAAAGCGATGAGAGCGGCTCTCTTTGAAGCGGGAATTGAAAGTGAAAAAATCGGCTATGTAAATCTCCACGGAACAGGAACGGAACTCAACGATAAAGCTGAAGCTCTCGCGTTAAAAAAAGTGTTCGAAAAACAAATCCCTGTCAGTTCAACAAAGCCGGTAACAGGTCATACGCTAGGAGCCGCCGGCGCTTTGGAAGCCGCTGTCTGCTGGATGACTGTAAACGAAAAGAAGGGGCTGCCTGTTCATCTTTGGGACGGAGTATTTGACGATGAAGCGCCGTTTTTACCGGCAAGCTCCGCTCATCAATCTGCTTCGATTTGCATGACGAACAGTTTCGCATTCGGCGGCTGTAATGTAAGTTTAATTCTCGGAAAAAATGAATGATAGAAAAAGAAGAACTACTGACCGTCATCCCCCACAGGGGAAAAATGATGATGCTCGACAGAATTATAGATTATAATCTGGCGGAAAAAAGCATAAAAGCCGAATACGATATAACAGAAAACTGCCTTTTTTATGATACTCAATGCGAAGGAGTGCCTTCATGGGTTGGCTTCGAATTTATAGCTCAGGCGATTTCGGCATTTATCGGACTTAGAGACCGCGAAAACGGAATACCTCCGAAAAAGGGTTATATTCTCGGTGTTACATTTATGAATATATCGCTTCCATTTTTAAAGAAAAACAGTATAATATTAATAAACTCCAAAGAATTGGACAACGTACATCCTGTTTATGTTTTTGACGGCGGAATATCGGTAAAAGGTAAGGAAGTTTTATCGGGTAAGATAACGGTAATGGAAATTGATGATGAAAAAAAAGGAAATTAAATAATCAAAATGAAAAAAGTTCTTGTTACAGGCGCAAGCCGCGGTATAGGCCGCGCGATCGCGCTTGAAGCCGCAAAGGCAGGGTATTTTATTTTGGCTCATTATAATAAAGGAAAGGAAGCGGCTCAGGCTTTAGAAAACGAAATTAAACAAAACGGCGGGCAGATCGAGTTAATACAATTTGATGTGAGCGAAAGAAATGAATGCCGCGAAAAGCTCGAAAAATGGACAGAAGCCAACGGCGCACTTTGGGGAGTTATCTGCAATGCCGGCATCTGCGCGGATAACGCATTCCCGGCGATGAGCGGAGAAGAATGGGACAAGGTTTTGCGCACAGACCTTGACAGTTTTTACAATGTGCTTCAGCCGCTTATAATGCCGCTTTGCAGAAAAAAGCAGGGAAGAATTATCACTGTTTCGTCAGCTTCGGGAATTATGGGAAACCGGGGACAGGTAAATTACAGCGCAGCAAAAGCGGGTATTATCGGAGCGACAAAAGCGCTCGCTTTGGAACTTGCGTCGCGCTCAATCACTGTTAATTGTATAGCTCCCGGTTTAATAGAAACAGATATGTTATCGGATGTTCCCATGGACAAGGCGCTCCCGATGGTTCCGATGGGCAGAGCGGGAAAACCCGAAGAAGTTTCAGCGTTAGCTGTTTTTCTTTTATCTGATGCAGCGTCATATATCACAAGACAGGTTATATCGGTAAACGGAGGTATGGTTTAATGAAAAGGCGGGTAGTGATAACAGGCGGCTCAATTGTGAGCGCGCTGGGAAGCGAATGGTCTGAAATTTATAAAAATTTAAAAACAGGAAAAAACTGCATACGTTATATGAAAGAATGGGAAAGGTACAAGGAGATGAATACAATGCTTGCCTGTCCCATCGATTTTAAAATGCCCGATTACCCCAGAAAAAAAATCAGGGGTTTGGGAAGAATCGGACAGCTTGCGCTTGTTTCCGCCGACAAGGCGATGGCAAGCTCCGGCATTACTCCCGATGATTCACTCATAAGAAGCGGACGCATGGGTATAGCTTACGGCTCATCGATGGGCAGCATTGAACCTTTGCTGGATTTTTACAGTATGCTTGTTCTTGACGATCTAAGCAAAATAAACGCGACCACTTACATCAAAGCGATGCCTCAGACATGCGCAGCAAATATCGGCGTATTTTTCGGGTTTACAGGCAGGCTTATTACCACAAACACCGCGTGCACTTCTAGCAGTCAGGCGATCGGCTTTGCGTACGAAGCGATCAGGGCAGGGGTTCAGGATGTAATGCTCGCAGGCGGCGCCGAAGAATTAAGTGCGATGGACGCGGCGGTTTTTGACACCCTTTTCGCGGCAAGCACAAAAAATGACAGCCCGGAAAAAACTCCCGCCGCATACGACAAAAACCGCGACGGTCTTGTCGTCGGTGAAGGCGCGGGGACTTTAGTGCTGGAAGAATATGAACACGCGCTAAAAAGAGGAGCGAAGATTATTGCAGAAATCGCCGGGTTTGCAACTAACACAGACGGCGTTCACATAACATCTCCGAACAGAGCCACTCAAAGCATCGTTATGAAGATGTCGCTTGAAGACGCAGGGTTAGATCCTTCTGTTATAAGT
>JGI24695J34938_10002510_pt1 | contig 13929 bp, 15 predicted proteins | sample TergutCo191P3_FD_34938 | JGI IMG/M metagenome (IMG submission 34938) | reverse complement strand
AGAGAGAGAGAGAGAGAGAGAGAGAGAGAATTTGAATTCACATTAGGTTTTGGCGAGGATTTATATAATACGGCGGTTGTTTGCCTCATGGTTATGATATATCAATTTTTATGAGAAATGTCAAGTTAATTTGAAATTTTTTTAAGTTTTTTATTTAACCCTCAACTCTTTTAAATTAAACACCTCTGGGTGATTTTACACGGTATCCAACAGCGAGAATTGCGTTCAGATTGTAATATTCGATATCACGGCTAATCTGCCTCGTTCCTTCGGTTTGAACTGTTGCAAATTTTGCAACAGTTGAATTTTCCTCCAGCTCTCCTTCTTCATATATGTTCTTTAGGTGCTTAGAAATCGTCGATTTATCTCTGCAAAAAAGCTGAGCAATTTTATCAAGGGAAAGCCAAACATTGTTGTCGCTGAATAGCACGTTAACTTTTGTCTGCCCATCCTCTGTCTGATATATAATTATTTCGCTCTTGTTGTCGTTATTCATCTTTCGCCATTATTTATATATGTTGTAAGGTTTTCGGAAATGTAACGGTAAAATAGCATTAGGATTCTAAAACAATCTTACCTAACACCCTTCGAATCATCGTATAACAACGTTTGAATGTTATCCAGGCGTTCAAGAATAGTAGAAATTTCACTAACTTGTTTAATCGCATAGTACTCGTCTGTACTAGGGATTTGACCTACTATAGTGCCGCAGGAGCAGCAGATAACAGGGTTCCAGAAATCATTGTTCGGCATTTTTACAGGGGAGCAGGAAAAATCCGATGAACTGCATTTGGGACAAGCGGGCGCTTTCATAAACAAACCTCTTATATTTTAATTTATTTATTTTAATTTACTTTTTTTTCAGCGCGTTTCCGTGATGATGTCCGTCTTCCCACTCTTCCGGAAAATAAAGAACGTTATTCGCAATAAAACCGATTGCTGTTGTTCCGTCAATGATAAAAGAAACTACAACTCTGTCATTTTCAGTTTTCTTTGTGTATTTTCCGCTTAAGCGTTTGTTATGCGAAAGAATAGCGTTGAAACTGCCGTCAGCCGCTAAGTTGATTGTCTGTCCGCCGTCACTGTAAGTTTCGGATTTATTCTGCTGAGTACAGGCATTAATTACGCAAAAAATCGCCGCTATCGCAATAAGAATAAAACATATTGGAATACCTTTTTTTGATTTTATCATTTTTAAGTTCCCTCTTAATTAAAAAAATTATACATCCAAATTGCTTACAAGTAAAGCGTTTTCTTCGATAAACTCGCGTCTGGGCGCGACAACCTCACCCATTAATGTGGTAAAAATACGTTCCGCCTCCGGAACATCATCTAAATGCACTTGAATTATGTTCCTCTTGTTCGGGTCCATCGTTGTGTCGCATAATTGATCGGGATTCATTTCACCTAACCCCTTGTAACGCTGAACGGAAACTTTTTCCGCGTTTTTACCGGACTCAAAAAGAATGCGGTCTTTTTCGGCGTCATCATAAGCGTAAAACGATTTTTTATCGTAACTTACTTTGTAAAGCGGCGGCATAGCGAGGTAAACATGACCTTGTTCAATGAGCGGCGTCATGTATCGATAAAAGAATGTTAAAAGCAATGTGCGGATATGCGAGCCGTCAACGTCGGCATCTGCCATGATGATAATTTTATCATATCGAATTTTTGAAACGTCAAACTCATTGCCGCAGCCTGCTCCAATACTTGCAATAATCGGCTGAAGTTTCTCATTTGTGATAACTTTTTCGATACGCTGCTTTTCAACATTGAGCATCTTCCCCCAAAGCGGCAAAATAGCCTGAGTGCGGCGATCGCGTCCGCCTTTCGCCGAGCCGCCCGCGGAATCGCCCTCAACGATAAAAAGTTCGCACTTAGCGGGGTCTTTTTCGGAACAATCAGCAAGTTTTCCGGGAAGTCCGGCAGAATCCATCGCGTTTTTACGTCTAGTAGCGTCTCTGGCTTGGCGGGCGGCAATCCGCGCTTTCGCAGCCAGCACAGATTTTTCTAAAATATTGTTAATTACATCAGGATGCTTATCAAAATATAGTTCAAGCTGCTCGTTTACAAGAGACTCAACAATTCCCTTCACTTCGGAATTGCCGAGCTTTCCTTTCGTTTGTCCTTCAAACTGCGGATTCGGCACTTTTACAGACAAGACCGCGGTTAGTCCCTCGCGCACATCGTCTCCGGAGAGAGTCTCGTCAAGTTTTTTGGCATGCTTCGACTTCTTTAAAAATTCGTTTAACGTTCTTGTAAGCGCAGATTTAAAACCGACAAGATGAGTGCCGCCTTCGCGCGTGTTAATATCATTAACAAACGAAAACATTATTTCGTTAAAACCATCGTTATATTGAATTGCGATCTCAACTTCTACATCATCGCGGGTTCCCTCAAAATAAACAGGTTCGTTATATAAAACTGTTTTATTCTCGTTTAAATAACCGACAAAACTTTTTACTCCTCCTTCAAACATAAAATCATGAATTTTAGGAGTAGAAAGCCGCTCATCACGGATAGTGATTTTTAATCCCTTATTGAGAAACGCAAGCTCGCGCAGACGGTTGGAAAGAGCGTCAAAACTGTGCGTCGTTGATTCAAAAACCGAAGTATCCGCTTTCCATCGAATTACAGTTCCCTGCCGGTTCGGCGAGTAATGATAAGGAAGTCCTGATGGCTCAATTTCTTTAGCAGCGCCTTGCGCGATACCGATTTTATATCTTTGATGATAAACTTTTCCGTCAAGATGAACATAAGCTTCGCACCATTCGGAAAGCGCGTTCACGACAGAAACGCCGACACCGTGTAAACCGCCCGAGACTTTATACGATTTTTTATCAAATTTACCGCCGGCGTGAAGCTTCGTCATTACCAGCTCCAGCGCGCTGACTTTTTCGGTCGGGTGAATATCGATCGGAATACCGCGCCCATTATCCTCGACCCTGACTACGTCATTGCCTTCCAGAACCACAAGGATGTTTGTGCAGAAACCCTGCATCGCTTCGTCGACCGAATTATCAACAACTTCAAAAACTAAATGATGAAGCCCGTCTATGCCGGTTGTCCCGATATACATACCGGGGCGCATTCTGACAGCTTCTAAACCCTTCAAAACAGTAATATTCTGCGCTGAGTAATTATTATCTACGCTCATAGGAAGATTATATAGAAATTTAAAATTTTTAAAAAGGTAGCAGCTTAAAAAATACCGCTTGCAAAAAATATCAAATTGTGATTATAATCATTTTCTGTATTGATGATGTCGTTTTTGATACTCATAATGCAACAGCAAAACACCAACTAAGTGGATAACTTGTGGAAATCTTTTAAAAAATTATACAAAATATCAAAAAAAGAGAGAGGTAAAAAAAGAGCTATTGACCTGATGATGTGCAATTTATGTTAATTCCTTACAGGATAAGGAGTTAGTTTATATAAACCGTATCAGGTATTAAGTATATTTAAGTTGATATTAAGAAAAAACAGCTTGAAAGTCATAAATATCAATATTATACTTGTGGATAACATGTTAATATTTCTAGATTAATTAGGATAAAAAATGGCTAATTTGGATTATGAAAGCCTCTTTAGTGAGGTTTTAATCCAACTGCAGAACGACCTAGGGGAGGAGGAGTTCAGCGGTTGGTTTTCAGATATAAAATACTTGCGGCACTACGAGGTGAGCGCTGGCGTAAATTGCGTTGTCGCAGGAGTTCCATCCGCTTTTCATTGTGAAAAAGTGAAATCTCGATATCAAAAGGTGATAGAGTCAAAATTAAGCACGATTTCCGGTAATGCAATGAAATTTGAGCTGGAAATTGCCAATAAAAAAACAGAAAAAAAAGAATCTACAGTTATTCAGCCAATAAAAACTACAGAAACCGCGGCAGAAAAAAAACAAAAATCAAAAGAAAAACGCGAAAGACATTCTCTAATGCGGGATGATTATACTTTTGAGAGATTTGTTTTAGGCGAAAATAACAATTTCGCGGCGAACGCGGCAATCGCGATAAGCAAGAACCCGGGAAAAGTCTATAATCCGTTTTTAATTTATGGTGATGTAGGTCTTGGTAAAACGCATTTAATGCAGGCGATCGGAAATTATGTACATGAAAATTCTGACAGCAGGGTAATCTTTATTACATCAGAAAATTTCTTAAACGAATATATTGACGGTGTGCAGCAGGGAAAAATGAATCTCTTTAAAAATAAATATCGTTATACCGATGTACTTTTAATAGACGATATCCAATTTCTGACCGATAAACCCGGTTGTCAGGAGGAATTATTTCACACGTTTAACGCTTTATTTGACGCGAAAAAACAGCTTGTTTTTACCTGCGACCGCCAGATTTCCGAATTGAAAAAATTTCACGACAGATTAATATCTCGTTTGGAACTCGGAGTTAAAGCGGACCTTCAGCCGCCAAGATATGAAGAAAGATGCGCGATTTTGAAATCGGTGGCTCAGGCAAGAAACGTAACGATAGATAATGAAGTAATCGATATAATGAGCAAAAACATTTCGTCTAACGTTCGTGATTTAATATCGGCGTTGAATAATCTTATCGCATATACGGAGCTTATGGGAAAACCTGTAACGGTAGATACAGCTCAAAGACATTTAAAAAATATTTTTAACACAACAAGACCGACAAATTTATCTATGGATAATATCATCAGGGTTGTCGCTGAAAATTTCGGTCTTACCCCGAATGATTTAAAAGGCAGGAAAAAATCTCAAAATGTCGTTTTCGCCCGTCAGCTTGCTATGTATATAGGCAGAGAAATGACAGATTATTCCACTACAGAAATAGGACAGGATTTTGGCGGGAAAGATCATACAACAGTAATGCACTCAATAAAAATCATAAAAAACAAACTTATAACCAATCCTGCGCTTGAACCTACGGTAGACAATTTAAAAAGATCAATAAAGGAATTTAGCGCAAAATATTGAAAAGCTGTAATTATGTTGTGGATAAAAAAGTTAATTTTATATGCTTGTGTAAAGTGTTAAATACATGGCATAATTATCCATAAGTTATTCAGATTATAAGTGTATAAGAGGTATGGAATTAAGTAACTTTTACACAATTTCCGCCGCTTATTATTACTGTTATTGTATATATATATTATATTAATAGGGAGGAAGAAAATGAAGTTTATTTGCAATAAGGATGTTTTAATAAAAGAAATATCGATAGCTCAGGAAATAATTTCTTCTAAAAATGCTATTTTGATTTTATCAAATATCTATCTTGAGGCGTCAAATAATAAATTGATTATCAAAGCAAAGGATATGAAAGTAAATTTTTGCACCGAAGTTCCCGTAAATGTTATTGAAGAAGGATCAACAACTGTTTACGGCGATAAATTTTTTGGAATTATTAGTTCTTTTCCTTATGATGAAATCGAATTTTATCAAAAGGATAATGTAGCGTTAATAAAACCGACAACATCAAAAAAACCTGAATATAAATTAAAAAGTATGGCTTCCGATAAATTTCCGGAACTTCCTGTTTCTACAGAGCCTTTTTTTGAAATACCTATTAAAGATTTCAGAGAGATGATTCAACAAAGCGTTTTTGCCGTTTCTGATGATGAATCCCGCTATTATATTAACGGCGTTTTCCTTGAAAAAAGCGAAGAAAAAATTGTAATGGTAGCAACCGATGGAAGACGTCTTGCTTTTGTCGGTAAAAATGCTGATAAAAAAATTAATGATTTTTCAGGTATCATTATTCCTCCCAAGATTCTTACGACAATTTTTAAAAGATCAGGCGATGAAGGATTAATAAATATTTCTATCAGCGATAAAATGATTTTTATTAATTTTGCTTCGTATAAATTTTCCTCTGTTTTAATTGAAGGAATGTTTCCTAATTATAAAAAAGTAATTCCGGAAACTCAGGAATTTTATCTTTCTATCAAAAGAGATGAGCTCTTAAATGCATTACGCCGCGTATCACTCATGGTAGAAAAAAAATCTCACAGAATTTATCTTGGAATCTCATCGGGTAGAATGGCTGTTTATTCCGAAGAAAGCGAGCTTGGAACAGTAGAAGACGAAATTCCATGTAAATACGATGGTGAAGATATAACAATTGCTCTTAATTACCGTTATCTGGAAGAACCCTGTAAAGTTATGACAGAAGAAGAAATTAAGATTCGTTTTTCAAGTACGACAAAAGCGATTACAATTGAACCAGTTCCCGAGAAAGACTTTTTCCATATTGTAATGCCTATGCAATCCTAATGGAATGATTTTTAATTCACTTAGAACAACATCATTTAGAAATCTTATTGACGCGGAAATAAATACAAACGCCAAAGATGTTTTTCTTGTTGGTGAAAACGGTCAGGGAAAAACAAATTTTTTAGAAGCGATTTATTTTTGCGCTTATGCTTCTTCCTTCCGCGCTGTCCGCGATACAGAAATTGCACGTAACAATTTCAACGACGATAACGCAAAAAGCGATAATAAAAATTTTTCCGCGGAAGTAAAACTTTCTCAATCTGTAAACGATCAAATACTTATTAAATTTGAAAACGAAAAAAAATCAATTTTTATTAACGGAAAAAAAGCGGAGGATCGCAAAGAACTTTTATCGATCGCTCCAAGCATTGTTTTTTGTCATGAAGATATGGAGTTCGTAAGCGGAAGCCCGGAACGCCGCCGCTGGTTTTTTGATCAAACTTTAAGCCTGTATGACCCTGTCTATCTTGAGGATTTTCGCAGATTCCGCCGCGTGTTAAAAACGAGGAACTCTGTTCTCCGTAATTACGCCCAAAAGAAGCTCTCAGAAGCTGTTGAACCGATTCTGGACGCGTTAGACCCGCAAATTGTTATGTACGGGCAAAAGATAATGGAAAAGCGCGAGAAAGCGGCGCATGAGTTTTCACAGTTGTTTAGCTCTCTTTACGAAGAAGTCTCCGGAATCGGCGGAATAACCGTCCGCTACATAAAATCATGGAAAAGCGATGATATTCTTTCTCACCTGCAGCAGCGCAGATTAGCCGAACTTGCGGCAGGACTCTCTCTTTCAGGTCCGCACAGAGACCGCTATCAATTTGCACATAACGGAAACGATTTTACAATTACCGCCTCCACAGGACAAAGAAGGCTCCTTGCGCTGCTGCTGCGGGCTGCTCAAGCGCGGCGTTTTTCAACGGAAACAAAACAAAATCCTGTTTTGTTACTCGACGATGTATTGTTAGAAATGGACGGGGAAAAACGCCGCAGATTTGTTTCTGTATTACCCGAATATGATCAAGCGTTTTATACTTTTCTCCCGGAAGAGCCGTATCAGCGTTATCAAAAAGACGATACTCTTGTTTATACGGTAGAAAACGGCTGTTGTAAAATGAAGCAGCAATTATAGCTGCCGCGTTTTATATGTGTTAAACTTAATTATGAAAACAGCAGGCGATATTTTATCATCTTTATTTGACGCTCATTTCGCTGAAAAAGCTCAAGGTTACTCGAAACTTTTTGATTCATGGACAGACATAACAGAAAAAAACGGAATAGCGTCAGCCGCCGCTCACTCGCATATTAAAGACATCGATAAAGGTATTTTATATATCGAGATGGATCATCCGGGCTGGAAACAAATACTGCAGACAAAGCAAAGTAAACTGTTAAATGATTTTCGCATACGTTTTCCCGGTTTTAATATTTCCGGCATTTCTTTAATATTAGGGAGCGCGCAAAAGTCAAACGAAGAGCATACGGATGAACCTGCGCAAATAATAGTAAAACAATTATCTGTAAAAGAAACACCGTTGAATACTCAATCTGATAAAAAGATTAAAATAAAAAAATCATCAAATGAGACTTCTGACGGATTAGACGCGATAAAGGATGAAGCTTTAAAAGAGAAATTAAGAAAACTCGGACAAGCAATCGCGGAAAGAGAAAATTCGTGATATTTTATTTACACGGAGTATCATCATGGAAGATATAAAAATCAGAAAAGCAGTGTTATCTGACATTCCCTATTTTTATGAGATATGCTTAAAAACAGGCAATAACGGTAAAGACGCGACGGAGCTTTTTTCCGATCCTTATTTGATCGGAAATTATTTTGCCGCCCCTTATTTATTTTATTCGGACGGTATTTGTTTTGTCGCGGAATCGGAAAATCGTCCTCAGGGTTACATTGTCGCCGTCCCCGACACAATCTCTTATTTTAAATGGATGGAAGAAACATGGCTGCCTCCTCTCAGAGAACGTTATGCGAAATCTAATACCGCGCAAACGGCACGTTCCGCCAATGAAGAGCGTATTTTTTATTTGATTCACGGGAAAAAATATCCGCCGGATGATTCGGCAAAAAAGCCGAATGATTATCCTGCGCATTTTCATATCGATTTACTTCCTTCTCTTCAGGGAAAAGGAATAGGAAGTAAATTAATGGAAACATTATACGCTGAACTGAGACAACGGGGAGTCCCCGGTTTACACATGGGTGTCAGCGCCGCCAACGAAACAGCAGTAGGTTTTTATCAAAAACTCGGGTTTACTGTTTTAAAAAACGAAGAATGGGGTTTTACAATGGGAATAAAAATACCCAATTAATTAAAACGCTCCCGCTACTTTAATAAAGTCCCCTAAAATGTTAAACTGACACATGGCTAAGATTGATTCACCTGGCGGATTACCGGAAGAAGATTTGCCCTTAGGAAAAGTAATTCCCATAGCTATAGAAGACGAAGTTAAGACAGATTACCTCAATTACGCAATGTCAGTCATCGTCAGCAGAGCTCTGCCTGATGTAAGAGACGGTCTAAAACCGGTACACCGCAGGCTGCTCTACGCCATGGACGAACTGGGTCTTCGACCCGGAGCAGCAACAAAGAAAAGCGCTCGTATCGTCGGTGATACGATGGGTAAATACCATCCTCACGGCGACCTTTCTCTTTACGACGCCCTTGTGCGCATGGCTCAGGACTTTTCATTACGCTATCCCTTAATTAACGGACAAGGAAATTTCGGCTCGATTGATGATGATCCTCCGGCAGCAATGCGTTACACCGAAGCGAGATTATCAAAAATCGGCGATGAGATGCTTCAGGATTTACACAAAGAAACTGTGGACTTTGCTCCCAACTTTGATGAATCCGAAATGGAACCTACAATCCTTCCCTCAGCCATTCCAAATCTGCTGATAAACGGTTCAAGCGGTATCGCAGTCGGTATGGCGACAAATATGGCTCCTCACAATCTTGGCGAAATCTGCGATGCAATTTGTACGCTTATCGACAACCCCGATTCAACCAACGAAGACCTCATGCGTCTTGTACAGGGACCGGATTTCCCCACAGGCGGCGTAATCTTCGGACGCAAAGGCATCAAAGAGGCATATAAAACAGGACGAGGCAAACTCCTAGTACGGGGAAAATTCAATGTCGAAACTACCAAACAAGGCAAAGAAAAAATCATCTTTACCGAGATTCCATACAATGTAAATAAAGCGCTTCTCCTCGAAAAAATCGGTCAGTTAATGCGTGATAAAGTAATCGATGGAATTTCTTATGCTAACGATGAATCAGACCGCGACGGCATTCGCATTGTAATCGAATTAAAGAAAAGCGCGATTGTCAAAGTCATTCTTAATCAACTTTTCTCGAACACACAGCTTCAAACATCCTTCGGTATTATTAACCTTGCTCTTGTTAAAGGAAAGCCGCTGTTACTCACATTGAGAGAATTGGTCTACCACTTTGTTGAACACCGTGTCGATGTTGTAACGCGCCGCACCCGCTACGATTTACGAAAAGCCGAAGAACGCGCTCACATCCTCGAAGGGCTTATCATCGCTTTAGCCAACATTGACGAAGTAATCGCAATTATCAAAAAAAGCCGTGATGTAGCGACCGCCCGTCTCAAACTTCAAGAGCGTTTCATTCTCTCCGAAGCGCAATCCGAAGCAATCGTCGAAATGCGGCTTGGCAGACTCACCAGTCTCGAAGTGGAAAAAATTGAGCAGGAACTCGCCGAGTTAAAAACCAGAATCGCTTATTATAAATCATTGTTAGCTGACGAGAAAAAACTCCGGGGCGTTATCAAAGACGAGACAAAAGAAATCGCGGAAAAATTCGGCGATAAACGCCGCACAGAAATTGTTGCCGGCGAAGTAGAAAATATCAACATAGAAGATTTAATTAAAAAAGAAGAGATGATGATCCTCATCTCTAATCTTGGTTATGTAAAACGCGTTCCTGTTTCGGCGTATAAAAATCAAGGACGCGGCGGCAAAGGAATGCAAAGCGCGAAACTCGCCGAGGATGATTTTGTCGAACAGATTTTCGTTGCCTCCACGCACGAGTACATCATGTTCATCACAAGCGCCGGTAAAGCGTATTGGATGAAAGTCCACGAACTGCCCGAAGGAAGCCGCACCAGCAAAGGCTCACATATAAAAAGCCTGCTTACAGTTTCACCTAACGAGGATATCACCGCTATCGTCTCGCTTAAGGATTTCAGCGAAACCGAGTACCTGTTCATGGGAACAGCCTGCGCCGTTGTTAAAAAAGTAAAAACATCCGAATTTGTCAACGCGAAAACAAGAGGCATTAACGCGATAAAACTTGATGAAGGCGACAAATTAGTCAGCGCGTTATTAACAAAAGGCAAGGACGAAATTGTGCTGATTTCGCGCAGAGGAAAAGCTCTTCGAACACACGAAGAAAAGATACGCACGATGGGACGTTCCTCCCGCGGCGTTACAGGAATGAAACTCGCAAACGGCGATGAATTAACCGGAATGTTAAGAGTTGATGATAATGAAAAAATGTTAATTATTTCCGAGTTTGGTTTTGGAAAGCGCATTGAATACAGCGAGTACACTTCACATGGACGCGGTACAGGCGGTCAGAGAGTCTCCACCATAACCGAAAAAACAGGTGAAATTGTTGGCTGCGTCAGCGTTCTTGATAACGAAGATATAATGTGCATAACAAGTCAAGGTAAGTCAATTAAGTTAAAAGTAAAGGATGTCCGTATACTTGGAGCAACTGCACAGGGTGTAAAAATACTCAGCATCGACAAACCTGACTTTGTAATCGGTCTTGACCGCATTGTTAAAGAAGACGAAGCTGTAGTAAATACTGAAGAAACGCCTAACACGCCGCCTGAAACTGAAGATACTCAAACGCAGCTTTTTAACGACGAATAAAACAGATAATTAACTCATATTAAAATTTTGTAACTTTATGTATCGTTATGTATCTATAAGATAGGAGTTTATATGAAAAATATATTACCAATGCTCTTTGCCGTATCATGTTTAATAAATTGCGCGACCACAAATTCCGCTGTTGCTAAGAATACAAACGCCGGAAATTTTTCTGATATTGTCGGAAAAGAATTAAAATTGATTGAAATTCAAATCGACAGTACGCCGTTTGAACGAATTGTTTTAGACGATCGAACTAATGATACTTACACAATAAAATTTGACGGCAGCATTGTAAGCGGTGTTGGCGCACCGAATCGATATTCCGCTCCGTATTCATCAAGCGACGACCAAACCATCAAAATTGAGTTATTACGCTCAACACTGATGGCTTCGATTTTCCAAAACGAAAAGATTCCAGAGCATACTTATTATGGTTATCTACAGAAATCTTATAAATGGGAAGTAACCTCAGGAACTTTATTCCTTCATTCAAAAACAGAAAATGACAGAAATGTCAGATTAATCTTCGAATAAGATTATAAATTACGATATAAATAAGTAATCGATGTTTTTACGATCACTTTATTTTTATATCACCAAGAATCACATTTCCATTTATAATCAATGTTTTTCCATTTCCGGCTGCTTTTTTATATTTATTTCTAGCTTCACCAAGAATTGGAATTACTTTACAAACCACATTGATATTACCGGATAGGCGAATATCTATCGAACCTAATACGGATGAAACATGAAGCGTTGTTTCATCGTTAATTAAATCATCCTCATCCAGAATAATTTTCGTCTCGCCTAAAATATTAGTTATTATCCCGCCGACCATCGGTCCTGATATTTCTCTGGTTGATAAAACATTTGTAAATTCCCTTTCGATATATTGAGGTATCGGCTTTTTTTCACGAGGGGGTTCTGTAACATTTCGTTCATTTACGATTTTTTCAAGAATTAATAATTCACTTTCCGTCTCAATTTTTTGGCTATACTCAACAAGCCTTTCATATTCTTCAATCGAAATTATATTTACCGCATATTGAGAAGATAATTTTTCTGCTATTTTTGTCTTTCTTTCGTCCATTCCAATCATTAAATTATTCATATACATTCATATCATTTTTTCATTAACCTGTAAATGTATATTTTGATTATTAATTCAATGGGTGTGTTTCACGTGAAACATTGTATTTGCCATTATGAAAAATTTTTCATAGTACGTTCAATCTTTTTCTGCCCTTGCCGCTTTTTTGCTTGAAGTCGGTTTTCTTTAGCTGCTTTGCTCGGTTTTGTAGGTTTGCGTTTTTTTGGGATTTTTGCGGCAGCAGTAATCAGCGTTTCAAGTCGAAAGTACGCTCTCTCCAGATTAATCCTCTGCGAGCGTTCTTCGTCTGATGCAATAACGATTTCTCCTTCACCGGTGATTCGATTAGCTAAAATGTTTTTTACTCGTTCCAATTCAATTTCTGAGAGACCGTTTAGTTCGTTTAAACGCAGCCTCAATGTTACTTTTGTGTTTACCTTGTTAACATTTTGACCGCCTGCTCCGCCGGATCGGGAAAATGTCGCTTCTGCGAAAGAGTGGATCGATTGGTGTAATAAAATTGCGTTCATACATTAATATTAAATAAATAATGAGAATATTTCCACTAACATTGTGAGCAGTCAGCAGCTACATCAGCTGCTGACGTTCGATGTTCCAAATAACTGACATTTTTGCTTTTGTTATTATTTTAATTTATTCCTAAAACTAATTTCATTCCCATTTCAACTTCTTCCATTGTTTCTTTTGTTATTTTTGAATATTTTTCCATTAACCTGCTTCTGTCAATTGCATATAATTGCGCAACTATTATTACAGAATCTTCTTTTAATTTTGATTCTTTTTTCTTAATTAATATATTCCCTGGCGCATCCAATAAACGTAAATTTGTGGTTAAAGGTAATACGACAATTGTTTTAATCCTACTTTCATTAAACCCATCATCCTGTACAATTAATACTGGTCGGGAGTAACCGATTTCACTTCCGTAAGGAATTCCAAATTCTGCCAACCATATTTCACCACGTGTCATTTTTTGTTAATTCCCTTATTGATTCAAGCCCTGCTTTAGAAATAGGTTCAAATTCTTTATAATAATCGTCATTATATACTTCATTCAATTTTTGAGTTATATATTTTCGATTATTCTTTTTAATATATTCAATCAGTGCATTGCAATATAATGCACTCCGAGTAATCCCCATATTTTGGGCTGTTTCTTCAGCCTCCAAATATATATTATCTGGTAAAGATACTGCTGTTTTCATATTTTAAAGTATAAAAAAAGTATAAAACATTGTCAATAGCATTTTTTATTATTTTCTTATTATTTTATGTGTATGATTTTTCATACACTTTCATTTTTTATATCTTAATTTCAAAAATTATTTCACCTAACGTTCTAGGTAACTGACGTTTTGCCAGCCCGAATAAGGGCTTGCGCAGCAAGACCAGGGCTGGCAAAATGTGGGNGAGGGAGGCGTGGGAGCGAGCCGNAGGCGACCGACCTAGCCGACTGAACCCCGAGGGCGCGAACAGCGCCNGCAAGCAGTTACCGTTTGTTAGGCGAAGTATCCATTTGCTTTANATTACATAATATTTATTTTTTCCATTATCCATTTATCTATTTCTTTTGCTGTCTCTTCTTGTAATAATTTTGTAGTATCTAAAATATGTATATTTTGTTCT
>JGI24695J34938_10002509_pt1 | contig 13931 bp, 11 predicted proteins | sample TergutCo191P3_FD_34938 | JGI IMG/M metagenome (IMG submission 34938) | reverse complement strand
ACAAGGCCAATGCCACCGGCGCTTTGCCCAGCCTCAATTTCCGTTATGGCTACGATCCGGCGGCGGATGCGGTAAGCGGCGAAACGCTTGCGGAAACTGAGCTGACCCGGAATTCGGGCTGCATAAGCTGCCCCATCCGCTGCGAACGGCGCGTTAATAAAAGCGAAACCGGCCATGAGATCAAGGGCCCCGAATACGAAACCGCCGGTTTCTTCGGTCCCAATATCGGCGCTCAGAATCTGCGGAAAATAATCGATCTTAATTATATTGCCGATCTTTTGGGAATGGACACGATATCCCTTGCCTCTTCCATTGCCTTTGCGATGGAATTAAAAGAACAGGGCATGGCGGATTTCGGCGTTGAATTTGGCAAAACAGATAATCTGGAAGATGTCCTGTACAAGATCGCCCGCCGCGAAGGGATATATTCCGATCTGGCAAACGGCAGCAAGTGGATGAGCGGTAAATACGGCGGCAAGGAATTTGCCATGCATTCCAAAGGGCTGGAAATGGCCTCGTATGAACCCCGGCGCTCGGTAGGCATGGGCCTCGGTTATGCGGTGAGCAACCGGGGCGGCTGCCATCTTAACGGCGGCTACCTAGCCCTGCTGGAATCGGTGGGGGTCCTCTCCACCGACGCGCAAAGCCCATCCAAAGCGGAACTGACGGTGTTTATGCAGGACGCACTAGAAGCGGTATCCGCATCGGGCTTTTGCCTCTTTACCGCGCAGACATTTGTTCCGGCGGTATTTTTTAACCTGGGCCCTAACCATTTTGTTACCCGCATAACGGGAAAAATAGCGACTAACGCAGGAGCGGCAGTCCGGATGATGCTGGGAATAAAACCGCTCCTGCGGATCAATTCATTTTTTCTGCTGCCGCAGGCCGAAGCCCTGCGCCTTGCCACCGGTTTTTCCATGTACACCGGCAATTTCCTTATTTTGGGTGAACGCGGCTTCAATCTGGAACGGATCTTTAACCTGCGTGAAGGTTTAAGCGCGGCGGACGATTCCCTACCCGAACGCCTGACCAAAACGCCGCAGCCGGTAAGAAACGGCGCGGCAAATGCCGACTATACGGTTCCGCTTGATATAATGCTTGAACAGTACTATAAAGTGCGTGGATGGGATGCGGCGGGGGTACCCACGAAAAAGACCCTGAAACGGTTGAAGATTGAAGAAGGCGTTAAAGGAAACTGACATGCACATAACGGTGAAATACCGGGCGCATCTGGCGGCGCTCGCCAAAACAGAAAAAGATTCTATTGGAGCGGCAAATGTAAAGGATGTGCTGCGGCATATCAAAACACATTTCGGCGGCGAAGCTGAAAAATTGGCAAAGACCATGCTCATTGTCGTAAACGGACAGAGCATTCTCAAACTTGAGCGCTTTAAAACCGTTCTGAAAGACGGGGATGAAGTTTCCTTTCTGCCGATTTGCGGCGGCGGCTGAATATGAACGGGCGGGAGAGATATTCCCGGCAGATAATTTTTGGGAAGATAGGGGCCGAAGGCCAGGAAAAACTGCTTGCCGCCCGCGCGGCCATTGTCGGCATAGGCGCTCTGGGGACGGTGATTGCCAATAACCTGTGCAGGGCCGGAGTGGGCAGCCTGCGCCTCATCGACCGTGACTATGTGGAACTGTCCAACCTTCAGCGGCAGGCTCTTTTTGATGAGGACGACGCGGCGGCCCAGCTTCCCAAAGCGGCGGCGGCCTGTAATCACCTTGCAAAGATCAACTCGCAAATCAAGCTGGAGCCGGTGGTCGCCCATGCCGATTCGTCCAATATTGAAGAGTTTATTCGGGATGCGGATGTGGTGCTTGACGGTTCGGATAATATGGAACTCCGTTTTCTTGTCAACGAAGCCTGCCATAAATTGCGGAAACCGTGGATTTACGGGGGGGTTCTGGGATCTGCGGGAAACTGCATGACCATAACCCCCGGCGAGGGCCCGTGCTTTCGCTGTTTTATACCGGAAATCCCCTCTGCCGGAACCTATCCGACATGCGCTTCCGCCGGAGTTCTCAACATGGCATCCAATATTATCGCCTCGCTGGAATCCGCAGAGGCCGTAAAGATCATCACCGGTTCGCCGGAGGTTAACCGGAAGATCTTTGTTCTGGACGTATGGGACAATACGGCGGCCTTTCTGGATTTGGAACGAAACCCAGACTGTCCGGTCTGCGCGCGGGGAGAGTACGAAATGCTGGGCCGCCTCGCCGAAACCCATGTAATAAGCCTGTGCGGCAGGGATGAGTACCAGATTGTGCCGGAACGGACCCGCATTGACCTCGCCGAATTTGAAACAAGGTTATGCGCTTCGGGAACGGTTCAACGCAGCCGGTTCATGCTGAGTTTCTCAAACGGTGAAACCGGCTTTAACCTTTTCCCCGACGGACGGGCAATCATCAAAAACGTCAGAGACGAAAAATCGGCCCGTTCGGTTTATTCGGAATACATCGGGCTGTAAACCGCCGCTAAAACATTGCGGATCCGCCGGTAATTACCCATGACGCCAGAATTGCCAGCACAAAAGACCCGGTATAGACCGTTCCGCTTTTCCGGAAAAGCCAGGTTGAAAAAAAGAAAAACAACGCAAACTGCGGGATAAGTAAAATCATTGCCGACATATACGGGCCGCCGAAGAGGGGCGTGAACAGCATATCCACCCCTGGGCCTATCCCCAAAAAGAAAGGGATGTATTCGATAAAGGCGATGATAAAAACCCCGCCCAGCATTACCAGCACGCTGTAACCCCACCAGCGCAGTTGGGTAAGCGCCGGTGAAGCGGATTCCGGAAGCCTTAACTGGCCATAGAGCTTTACACCTGCATTGACGGTAAAAAAGGCCGCATAGAAGGGCAGGTATATCAGGAACTGGCCGAAACGAACCGGCGTGAGCGGCCTGAAAAACGGCCAGATAAACCGGAAATCAACCTTAAAGAGTACCGCGCTGATGCAGGTCAGAACATACACCATGCCGGTGAGGATAAAGGCCATAAGGATCGCCCTTGGAATTAACACGCCGGCGCGTTGCTCATCGGTACGGAGCCCCAAATCGCCTGTTGTCCAGCCCGCTTGTTTACCCTTACCGCGCCGGTACCACGCCAGCAGCATAACCAGCGATACCAGCATGAGGAATGTTAGCCAGGTGATAAAGCCGTTTCCGGTAGTCATGCGAAAAATATTCTCCGGCACCGGCAGAAGGCCGTGGCCCAGTTGGCAGAGGAAGGGGAAGGTAAGGCCGCTGATTACAATGGATGTCAGCGCGGCGGACCGGCGGCTTTTTACGGAGAGCATTTTTGCCACCCCGACAGGCCGCAACAGCGGCGTAAAAAATGTAAAGCGGCTGAGGATCAGGAACAGGGGAAGCATGGAAGCCAGCGCCGTCAGCATGGACAGAAGAACGAGCGTTTCCTTTATCAGGTATATCTGGTTCCCTGCCGGCAGATTGGTTTGCACGTCAAGGGCGGCGGTAAACCAGTCCATAGAAGCGCTTAACGCATGGGTATCATGGGTAGTAAGCCGGTGGTTGTTCTGAATTAATTCCATGCGACGGGCGCTGCCGTCGGCAAAGGAGCCGTAAGTCCGGTTCCATTCTACCGGGCCGTCTTGCCCCGCAAAATCACGGTAACGCCTCGGGGTCTTTTCAAGGCCAGGCACATTGCGCTGGAAATCCCGGAACATGTCAAATTCATCGAAGCGGGCCTGCAGAAGAAGCACATTGTTGAATTTGACGGCATCCGAGTCGTAATAGTCCGGCGGGATGGTTTCCCCGCACTGCAATACAATGGCCTTATGATCGGGGAAGGCGGCACCTACAGACCAGGAAGCCCAGGTTCCCATTGAATGGCCGGTAACGCCCATGCGGTTCGCATCAACAAACGGCAGGGAGGCAAGGTACCGCCAGGCGCTTTTTCCGCCCATGGAACTGTCAGCCAGACCGGAAGATATTTCCGGGCGGAAAAAGTCCAGGACGCTGAATGTCATCATAACCAGAAAACGCTGCGGGCCGGAAATAGGTTTATCCAGATCGGTCAGTTTATAATTACCCCAGCCACGTCCCCGCATTCCCGGACTTGTGCTACCATGGCCGTACATATCCACCGATAAAGCGACAATGCCCCTGCGGGCAAGCTCTATGCAGAAAGCGGAGTTTGTTTCCTTGTCATTCTGATAACCGTGCAACACCAGCACCGCCGGCGCAGGGCCGGTTGATGCAGTAAGCCTGGGGCGATAGAGTTTGTAGGCAATACGGACGGGAAGGCCGTTGGCGGCATCGCTGGTTTCGGGCGTTAAATAGCCGGTTTCCACAGAAACAAAACCGAAGCCGCTCTGAACGAATGACGCAAGTCCGGCGCTGAGAAGACAGACAAATACGCAGATGCCAAAAACAATAAGAGGTTTGGTACGCTTGCTTTCTTTCACAATAATGCCTCCTGAAAGGAATTAGCCGAGCTGCTAATTTTACAACGGCGGCTGAATGTAGGTTTTTATAGTGGCTAATAATTTATCAGGATCAACCGGCTTGCCTATATGATCGTTCATTCCGGCTTCCAGACATTTTTCGATATCTTCATTGAACACATTCGCTGTCATCGCTATTATCGGAACCCCCCCAGGCCGTCCCGATATCCGGCTGTCTTTTTTTGCCCTGAGTTCCGCTTCAAAGGCGCGTATGCACTGGGTAGTCTTGTACCCGTCCATCTCCGGCATCTGCACATCCATAAAAATTATATCGTACTTGTCCGGAGCCTCCGAGAATCTGGTTAACGCCTTAATACCGTCTTCCACGCCTTCCACGATAATATTTGTCGGCTCCAGAAGTTTCTGAACAATCTCACGGTTTATTTCAATATCCTCCGCAAACAAAATAGTATGCCCCGAATAGTTGTCATATACTTTTTCTTCCGGAGTGTTTCCCGCCTGGTTTTTATATCCGATACATTCGTTGATAAAATAAATGATATTTGACATAAACAGCGGCTTTGGAAGGAGCTTTTCCACTCCGGCAGCGTGAACATTATTTTTTACCACACCCCAGTCGGTTGATGAAAAGATCACCGCAATGGACTTTCGCGGATCTCTTACGCGGATCTTTTTCTCGTTTATCTGCCGGGTAAGTTCAATCCCGCTTATATCCGGCATCATCCAATTGATAAAATAAACGTCATAGTTGTTTTCCAAAGCCAGCAATCCGGCCGCCTCCTTGCCGCTGGCCGCAACTGTGCAGGGAATACCCAGGTTAGCAAACATATTTTTGAAAAATTTGCAGATTTCAGGATCGTCATCCGCAACAAAAATCCGAAGTGCGCCCGGATCGACTCCTTCGGCAAGCAGTCTCTTTGGTTCTCCCGCGTTGCACCTCACCGTAACGGTAAAAATAAATGTCGATCCGTGGCCGGGCTCCGACTCTGCCCAAATCATTCCGTCCATCATCTCAACGATTCGTTTAGAAATGACAAGGCCAAGCCCTGTGCTGCCGAATTTACGCAACGCGCCGGTTTCTGTCTGCTCCAACGACTCAAACAGATGCGCTTTCTGCTCGCTGGTGATACCGATGCCCGTATCCATTACGCTTATCCGCAGACGGCAAATACCCTTATGGGTATCGTTTTCATTTGATATCATGTCAGTGCGCAGATGTATGGTGCCTTCTGCCGGCGTAAACTTTACGGCGTTTGTTAAAAGATTAATTATCACCTGCGCAAGCCGCTGTTCGTCTCCGATGAGCGTATGCGGAATTTTATTATCTATGGTGATATAAATTTTTTGCCTGCGTTCGTCTACACGAAAATTAATAAAATTGGCGACTTTTTGCAGCAGATTCTCTATATTGAAGTTGGCAGGCGAAAGCTCCAGGTTATTAGCCTCTATCTTTGACATATCAAAGACATTGTTAATAACGCTCATCAGATGTTTTGATGCGGAGTCTATTTTATTAAAGGCGTAGTTCTTTTCATCAATAGTTTTTGCTGATTTACCGATTGACGCCATCCCTACCAAAACATTCATCGGGGTGCGCATTTCATGCGAGATGCTTGCCAGAAAGTCCGTTCTGGCTTTATTGATATTGTCCGTTTTTTCCCGTAGTATAGCCAGTTCCTCATAGCAACGGTGCAGCTCTTTATACGGTTTTCGGTATATTTTTGAGAGGAATACCGAAGCGGCGATTCCGCAGGCGAGAAAAACCAGCCCTGAGACAGAAAAGGCAATCATTATTCCGCTGACAGGGCTTTCAGAACCCGAATATGCCGCAGATTTTGATATTTCGCGGTTCCCGATATACATGCCGGTAACTACTGCAAATACCGCCCCCATAATAACGACAGAGATAATAAGAATTGCCGCGCGGATCCTTACCGATGTAAGTTCGCGCCTCTTCAAGCCGCTGATTTGGTTTTGCATTCTGCGCTTTTCCGTAGTATCTACTATATATAATAGTATATTTCATGAAATTTTTCCACTATAATCTTCCATTTTACCCTGCATAAACACTGAAAATGTGAAAAATGCGGGGAAATTGCTCGAAAAAGACATAAATTTAAACAAACCCCGCTCCTTTAGGTTAAACTTGACCCGCTATCAGGCGTACAAACCCCGGCAGGGCGATTGGCGAACGCGGGGATTGCCCTGGGAGCCCTTTTGTTCAGAATTTTAAGTATTTATTAAACAATTTCTCGTTGTTATTTTTAAACTCTTTATCTATCAAATGTTCTTTTATTCCATAATCAATTATATACATAAAGGAACAGCCAGCTTCTATTTTATTTGAAAAATGGTATAGATTCCATAAATACGCTTGAACAGACGGCGAAGCGCATGTTCTGTCAATTTCATATCTTATGACGCTGAATTCATTGGCGCTTAAATTTTTTATAAAATGCAAGTAACATATAAAATCAAAGTACGAAAGTAATTTATCAATTTGATATCCTAAACCAGAATAATTCTTGTAAAAATCTTCTGTATACCAATGAGGGTTATTGTCAATTATATGCATGGTCTTTGCCATATTCTCATCAAACCAGAGTTTATTTATAATTTCATCCAGAAATTCCGTTCTTCTTATTTTTATGGAAGAATTCCACTGAATTAATGCGAAAATACTGCCTATTGCCATTACCAAAATCAGTATTAAGGATAAATAATTGTCTACCGTCCAATTATAAAGAATATTCATATTATGTACCTAAATTAATTATAACGAGCGCAATGAGTTTGTCAACTAAATTTAACGTTAAATGCGCCTCGGCGGTTATATGATATATTACAGCGGCCTGATATTCCCGCTGCCGGTCTTATCAATATTTCTTGACGGGCTTCCTTTATATAAAATGCTGCCGCTTCCTGAAATTCTTCCGGTTAAACTATCTAACACCCATATCCTTATACTGCCGCTTCCGGAAACGGTAACATGAGCATTCTGAACCTGATAATTCTGCGCATCAATACTGCCGGACCCGGATAAATTCGCGCTTATTGAATCCGTTGCCCTCGTTTTGATATAACCGCTTCCGGAATGATCTATAATAACACTTTGAACCTGATAATTTTGAGTATCAATTCTCCCGGATCCGGAGAGCTTTATCTCAAAATTGGATGCGCTTCCATGATCAACTTTAATACTTCCGGATCCCCTTAGGGTAACCTCCTTTAATTCAGGCAAATAAACATCAACCGTTAATTTCGTTGGATTATAAATACCATTCTTATTTTCAATATACAGAGTGCTATTTCTGGATTCTATTCCAATCATATCCTGAATATTACTGTCGGTAGTCACTATCACCTTATAGTTTTCGGAAAAATATACATTTACATATCCTGATCCATAAGCAGTAATGCGATCAAACCCTGCCGCCGTTCTTTCCTGGCTGACAATATTACCGTTACCTTGTATGCCATACAAATCACAGCCAAAAAGAAAAACCGCAGCCAATACAGCCCCACAAGTAATTAACAATCCTTTTCTTTTCATATAAATCCTCCGAAATGCCAATACGTTGTTCAGAAACCTAAGGATATGAACAACCCTATTTATTGTAACACATCAGCAGAGGAAATTTTTACTAAAATCCAAAAATTCTTCTACCGGAAACAATTATAAACTTTCGCCGAAGTCCTTCCTGAATTCCCTGGCCAGGTTTTGCGGCCAGTCGGACAACGGTTCGAGCCTTCCGAAGAAGAAGCGCAGAACTTTGGGTTCAAACACAAATTTTAATCCGCCGATTAAATGGCGTTTTTCATACAGCCATGTAAGCCTGTCGGCGGCGTATTTAATCTGGGACAGGGTGAACACGCGCTTGGGCACGGCAAGGCGCAGAAGTTCCATTTCGGCAAAATGCTCGCTGCCGTCCGCATTGCGTTCTTCGCTGAGGGTGCCGCGTTCCATTCCGCGGACGCCGCCGGCAATGTAAGCCGCTGTTGCCAATGCGCCGGCGCGGTATTCTTCCTGCCGCAGATGCCCGCAGAACTCCATCGCGTTCACATGACAGCCCAGCCCACCCGCCGGCGTTACGACAGGAATTTTCGCAGCCATAAGTTCCCTTGAAAACGCATCGACAAAAATCGGCGTCTGCTCGATTACGTGAAAATCAAGGCTTTCACGCAAGCCGACCGCCAGCGCTTCCATTTCGCGTACAGACATTCCGCCGTAAGTCAGAAAACCTTCATAAAGAGGCACAAGGCTGATCATCGCGTTGTACAGATCCTCGCGGTTCGTGATGATTCCGCCGCCGCGCGCGCACCCAAGTTTGCGGGCGGAAAAATAGATAATGTCAAACAAGTTGCCCAGTTCCAGAGTTATTTCGCCGAGGGGTTTGTCCGCAAAATCCTTTTCACGTATTTTGATGAAATAGAGATTGTCGGATAACAGTGATGCGTCAAAAACCGTAAGAATGCCCGCTTCCTGAGCGATTTTAACGGCTTCTCGCATGTTAGCGACGGAAACAGGCTGGCCGCCTATCAGGTTGGTTCCCGCTTCAATACGCAGGAACGCGATGTTTTCGACACCTGTTTTTTTAATTTCGTCACGCAGGCGCTGAATATCCAAATCACCCTTGAAAGGCAGGGTGCTGTTTACCTCAAGCCCTTCTTTCCTGACGATTTCAACTACTTTCCCGCCGTTGCGCATAATGTGCGCCTTTGTTGTAGTAAAATGGTAGTTCATCAGGGCGGTTTGTCCGGGTTTTATAAAAGTCTGACTTATGATGTTCTCGCAGGCGCGGCCCTGGTGCGCCGGAAGAAAGAACCTTGTACCAAAGACTTCCCTGATCGCCTCTTCCAGCCGGTAGAATGTTTCGGAGCCCGCATAGGAATCATCGGCGTTCAGCATTGCCGCGAATTGCGCCTGACTCATTGCGTTTACGCCGCTGTCTGACAGCATGTCGAGAAACACATCGCGGTTTTTGAGCAAGAACGTGTTATTTCCCGCTTCCTGCGAAGCTATTAAACGTTCTTCCACGGGCAGAAGGTTCAGCCTTTGAACCATCCTGGCTTTGTGCATTTCGAGGGGTATGCACTCCCCGCTTCTGAATTGAACCGGCATTAAAGCCTCCCTTTAGTCTAACAACCTTTACCCTGTAACAGGAGTGCCCATATTTATTATGATTATAATAATATTTTTAGGAAATGTCAAGTTCGGCGAACTGTTCTATTGACGAACTATGGTAAATACTATATTAATTAATAGGATAAATTAAGGAACAATGGTGGGCATATGGCTAAAAGTAGTCAAAAAGCAGGAGAAGCCGATTTTAAAGCAGGCGTTTTTCAGGAATATTTTGGAACAAAAAAATTCACATATAGACAAGAAATTGACCGTATAGATTTTATAATCACAGATAATACTGACCGCCATTTAATTTGGGCAGAAACAAAAAAGAACACCGCAGATATTGTTGAAATGTTTGTCCAGTTAATTTTAACGATTGGCAAAGGCAGGACATTTGACAAATATAATCCACCGCCCTTCTTATGTGTATTTGATTATAAAAAAATCGCCTTTTTACAATACAATGCAGTTCATGATATATTTTACCAAAATGATTTTAACTGGAATATCGCACCGAGTGATCATAAATCGAAAGAATTTATGCAAATAAAAAATATCATAGAGAAAACTATTAATGATAATAACTTTCTATTTTATTTTGATAATGATAAACAGGTATTAAAACAATTTATTAATAACAATTTTTCATCTACTTTAGAGTTGTTTCCTGAATTATTAGCACGTATTCAAATAGATAAAAATAATTTTATACAAACATATAATCGTTGGTTAGAAATAGTCAAACCTTCTATTGCAATTGATTGGAAATTAGCAAAGAGCAGAAGTATAATTGACGGCGATTTCTATCTCGCAGATTTATTATCTGAAGAAAATATAACATTAAAAGAAAAGTTATTTGTTTTATTAAAGAAAACTAACTATGAATTAGATCGCCATATTGATGACATGGGTTTATTTACAAGTAAAAGCGTATCTTTTAAAGATAATGGTCTATCACACAGACATTTTTGGGAAATATATATCCGTCCTCCCAAAAAAGAATATTGGAATTATATTATAGACCGTCGTGATTTACTGGTACCGCAGGATGTAAGAGAAAGAAAAGGGTCTTTTTTTACTCCTCAAAAATGGGTTGAAAAATCCCAAGAATATCTATCTGCTGTTTATGGCGAAAATTGGCAAGATGAATATTTTATTTGGGATTGTGCCGCAGGTACCGGTAATTTGCTAGTAGGTTTAACTAATAAATATAATATTTGGGCTTCCACTCTTGACAGGCAAGATGTTGACGTAATGAAAGACCGTATAAAAAACGGCGCAAATTTACTAGAAAAACAAGTTTTTCAATTTGATTTTTTAAATGGAAGCTTTGATGATTTACCAAAGGGTTTACAAAAATTAATAAATGATCCTGTTAAATGCCAAAAATTGATTATTTATATTAATCCACCATATGCCGAAGCAGGGAATCAAAAAATGATAATGGGTGGCGGTGATCCAAAAACAGGTGTTTCAGTTCAAAGTAGAATCAGGGAAAATTTTCAAGAATTAATAGGTTCTGCTACGAATGAGTTATCGGCACAATTTATGGCTAGAATTTTCAATGAAATGCCAAATTGTAATCTTGCACTCTTTTCAAAATTGAAATTTGTTTGTGCTCAAAATTTTATAAAATTCAGGAGTTATTTTACCGCTTCATATAAAAAAGGTTTTGTTGTTCCTGCGTCTACATTTGATAATGTCAAAGGTAACTTTCCTATTGCTTTTACAATATGGGAATTATCAAAGAAGCCATTTCCAAAAAAAATAACTGTTGATGTTATAGATACAAAAAAAGGAAAAAAAACTTTTTATGTAGATAATGATAATAAATCAATTAATCATTGGATACGTTCTTTTGAAAATTCATCAAAAGATTGTATTGGTTATCTCATTTGTGAAACATCTGATTTTCAAAAAGTTCATCAACCATACATAACATTTAATTCAGAAAAAAGAACATCAAGACAGTTTTTCTGTAATAAAAACACCATAGTAATATCCAGTGTATATTTTTCTGTTCGTCTATCTATTGAACCTACATGGCTTAATGACAGAGATCTATTTTTATATCCCAACGATAATTGGCAAAATGATGAAACATTTCAAAATGATTGTTTAGCATTAACTCTTTTACATGGTCAAAATCGTATATCGGTTAATGATGGCATTAATCATTGGATACCTTATACCGCCAAAGAAGTAAATGCAAACTGTAATTTCCAGTCTACATTTATGAGTGAATATATAAAAAAAATAATATTTAGTTCTGAAGCAAAATCCGTTATCAACGCAGGTAAAGAATTATGGAAATATTATCATAAGAAAATTGCCAATCACCCTACAGCATCATCAGACGCTTCATTTTATGATATAAGAGAATATTTTCAAGGCCGCTCAGATACTGGAACAATGAAATCAAAATCTACTGATGATACATATAATGCATTATTGAAAGAATTAAAGCAAAATTTATCTATATTAACTGAAAAGATAAAACTAAAAGTATTTGATTACGGGTTTTTATTAAAATGAAGAACCTCGCCCTCCCCGAGGCGGCCTGTTACAACAGAGCGGGTCAGGTTGAGGCTTATGCTGGAGAGGTTTTTGCGATAAAGGAGTAGTGTATGTGGTTAATTATTTTTATGATCGCAATTGTCTTCCCCTTATAATTTGGGGCTTTATTGCCAATTAGAATGACTCACAAAGTACCTGACACTCGAAACAAAAAAGCCGCATCCGACGGCTTTTTTTAGGGGTCAGGCTTTACAAACCCTTGCTTTCTTGTATGCTTAGGAATGCTTATGTATGCCTTGATTAAATTAAACCAAGCAGCGTTCAGACATGGCAAGACAGAAGCCGATATTTTGAGGGCTTTTGAAACATTCGTTTACGAAGACCCCATCGAAGACGCTGACAATAAGTACCTCCTAATTGGGTTTGACCTTAATGGTAATTTGATTGAAGTAATGTATAATAAGATAGATGATGATGCCAGAAATGACGGAAGAAGAAGCGTTTGCTTTGGACGAATTGTGGACAAAAACTACTCCCAAAATTAGAAAAGGTGAGGGGGGGTTCTTTAAGGAACGCCGAGCCAGAATGTTGCTTCTTGATGAGAAAACAGTCCATATTCTTGACGCTCGCGCTAAATCTATGCATCAGACCCCTTCTGAATTTATTACCCAACTTATTCAAAAGGAAATGGTTGCCGCGCCAAATGCCTGACATTATATACGTGTACTTTAGGGGTTTTTTTTCCGCAGATTACACTGATTACGCAGATTTTTGAAACTATACTCCATTTAATAATAACCCTATATTATGAGTAAATTCAGGATCAACACCAAAATATATTAAAAGACCTTTTAATACTTTTTCAACTGCTTGTTGAGATTGATAACACAAATCTTCATATTTATCATTTAATAACTCACCTTACGCAAAAGCAAGAAATAGTATAACATAAAAGGATGGGAAGGGATATATTAGATTTATACAGCGATTATCTGCTTTACAGTAACGCGCAAACGACAGCAACGGGATTATCAAAATTATTGGACGGCGAAATAAGCCACGATAAAATAACCAGATTTTTATCATCTGAGGAATTGTACGGTAAAACACTTTGGAAAAAAGTAAAAAAGACAGTAAGAGCGTTTGAAGACAAAGACGCATGCCTGATATTTGACGACACCATAATTGAAAAATCTTACACGGACGAAAGCGAGATCGTATGCTGGCATTATGGCTCGAAAGAGAACAGGCCGGTAAAGGGAATAAATTTATTGAGCGCGTTTTACAGCAGCGAAAAAGGCGGGCAAATAGCAAGGCTGCCGATTGATTATCGAATAATAGCCAAAACCGAAGAATACCAAGATGAAAAAAGCGGGGGAATGAAAAGAAAGAGCCCGGAAACGAAAAATGAAATGATGCAGGGAATGGTAAACCGGCATATACAAAACCAGGTCAAATTCAAGTATATATTGGCAGATTCATGGTATTCGTCTGCTGAAAACATGAGGTTTATAGAAAGAAGGAAGAAGCAATTCATATTTGAATTAAAAAACAATCGTAAGATCGCGTTGGGCGTAAGGGAAAGAAATACCGGGGAATTTGNAAGGGTTGATCAAGCGGGAATACCGGAAGGGGAACCAGTAAGGGTTTGGATAAAAGATCTGGAATTTTCAGTTTTCTTATTCAGNCAAGTCTTTAAGAACAAAGACGGAACACAAGGAGAGCGCTTTCTGGTATCAAATGATTTTACTCTGACAGACGAGCGATTCAGAACGATCTACAAAAAACGGTGGGGCGTTGAGGAATATCACAAGAGTTTAAAACAGAATGCGTCGATTGGCAATTCGCCCGCACATAC
>JGI24695J34938_10002508_pt1 | contig 13932 bp, 21 predicted proteins | sample TergutCo191P3_FD_34938 | JGI IMG/M metagenome (IMG submission 34938) | reverse complement strand
GGTCATCTTTAGTTTTTGTATGGTCAACATATTTTTTGCCCAAATACTGCCCGTTAACATGGATATATGTATCAAATACCATATCGCAACGCAGACCACGCTGAATATAGCAAAGAATAGATTTTGGAATAGCAGAGAATAGACGGGAATTTAGGGAATTTAGCGGGATTTATCGGAATAGTAATTGTAAAGCAATTGCATATAGTGTAATAAAAAGCGCCGCGGTATTTTATGAAAAAATTGATTTGAAATTGACTCTTATCCAAACAAGATTTAATATTTTAAAAGGCAGGAAGTCTTGAGACGGTGTAGCAAGGTTTCGACTGGGAAGCTATAAAACCGCCGGACGGTAACGAAAGGAAGTTGGTGCTCAAGGCTCTCCTACCTTATTTTTTCTAATTCTTTAATTCTGTTAAATTCATTGCTGCCAATTGTGCTTTCAGCGGATATGTCAAGCAAATACATCGTATCAATTTTCGGCAATGCAAGTCTTACTCCTCTATGGGATTTTGTTTTTAAACTGATATCAACAGCAATTTTCATATACTGACTTTCAGAAACCTTCGCAAGATAAATCAGACCTGTTCCGTCCCAAAATATAGGCGCGTCCATTAACCAGTCAATTAAATTATACCAGTCATTCTTACTGGGCGCGTTTCCCATGCGGGTATGTTTACCTGTATATTTTTTTCCATTGACCAGTTTTGATTCCAACATGATGATTGGATATTTTGATAAATCAATTTTTTTTCCTATTAGAAATTTTGTAATTCTACTATCAAGTAAACCGACCGCCGCTGTGTGTTGATGATCTTCTTTTTTTCCAAGTGCGTCTTCTATAAAGCCATAGAAATCGTTTTTATTTACTTGGCTTTTTAATATTGAATTAATTATACTGTCAAATTGTTCAGGAACTTTATCGCGTGTTTTTTGAACCAGATGTTCAAGCCCCGCGGTACTGCGGTTTATACTACCTTGATTCCAGTTAATTCCCGGACTTACTCCGTTAGGAATACGCTCAAAAGTTCCTTTTCGTTCATTGAAAAAAGTTCGGTATGTGTCTGGCGGCGCTACAGTTTTAACTGCCAGTTTCCCACCGCCAGTGCCATCAGCTCTTGGAGGAACAGTTATCCCTTCATTCTCATATTTTTTCTTTCGCGCTTCAGAAACTGCGCGCGTGTAACATTTACAACCCCATCCGTTGGGAGGAAAATGAGAATCCCAAAACGGATCATCTTTCGGTAAAATAAGACCATTCCAAACTGCGTGTTCCTCTCGATGTTTAATGCTGGGGCCAATATGGTACATCAAATAAGGATGCAAGTCGCTTGCCATTGTTCGATCATACTGTCCTTTTTGATACGCCGAACGCATATTGACATTGTAGATAGTTTTTAGCCTGCGGTCACTTCCAAGCTGCGCGTTAACTGTATGACCTGTTAAGGGATCAATCATTTCCTTGCGTCCCCACCAGCCTTTTTGTTGTAGTGTCGGTTTGATGTTTTTCTTAAAGGTCTCAAAAGACTGTCCGTTTCCGACAGCCTGTTTTACCGCTTCATGAAAATCGGAAAGAACATCAATTTGCATCGCTTTGGCGACAGTGAATGAAGTGGCGTGTTCTTCATTCCATACGTCTTTATAACTGAAACCGACTTTGAGAATTTTATTTTTGATATAATCCAACGCGGCTTTTGGAATGAAGTCAGCCATAATTTTTTATCCTCTCTATAATAAAATCATCTACCAGTTTTTCAACAGTCTGTAATTCGCCTTGTAACTGTATCATTCCGCTACCGAGTTTCAAATGCGGCTCGTCTTTTGTAATAAGATTTTGTAATTCCCTCATTCTTTTTACGTTATGGATGAATTCAACATGCTTGTCTATTGCGTTATTCAAGTTGTTTATGTGTTCAGTTACAGAAAAGATTCGCACTATTCTTTTTCCTGTAATAACTCATGTGGGCTTTTACAACCGTCTTTAACAATTGATATATCTACTCTTTGACCACCAATGTAAAAAGTAATGTTTATATAATTTTCTATCTTTTTGCTATCGAAGAATTTTTCGTTCATAGATTTTTGAATAATATCATGTATAAATTGTAACCAATGACAAAAATCTTTATCTTTAAAATCACCTAATACTAGAGTTTCATTCCCTGTTTTTTCAATTTTGAAATAATCAAATAATTTTTTTGCTTTTTTATTGTCTGCTTTCAGATATTTTTTGATAAATCTTATTATTTTTTTTGACAAGGGAAATGTTCTTGACCAATATGTAAATAAACCAAAAAGCATACACCAAAATAATTGATCAAGAGGACTTATTCCTTTTAACTCAAGAACCATTGCATTAATGCCAAAAAATAAAGTTAATATTCCTAAAATGATTGTAGGTAGATATTTCATATAATCTTCACCCCTCAAACTCCGCGCTTCCTAACGCCCGAGCTTTGAATGTCGCTACAGCTATACATTCGGCGATTTTATCAGGTTTCCAGCCAGTAACCAGTTTTGTAAGTTCTTTCTGAAAACTCTCAAAGTCAGCGGACGCGTCAGCGGCTTTTTCAATTACGTTCGCGATTTCATCTGATACAGCGATGTAACCGTTTATGTTATCCGCAGCCAGATCATCAACACTATCGTTAGCTGATGAATTTTCCGCGTTATTAAGAGAAATTTTACTTTCAGTATTTAACATGCCGGAGAAATCAGGAGTATTATTCTCGACTGGAGCTTTACCGCCTATTACATCATCACCTTCTTCAGGATTGGATAGTCCGACGAGTGAGCGTATTTCATCGGCTTTGACTTTTAAACCTTGCGGCCCTAATTTTTCTATCGCGGAAATAATCTGTTCGATGTTCTTTTCATCGGGCTTGAAGATGTCTATTCTCGGGTATTCGCTTTGTTTACCGAAATTGAGATCGATATATGGCACTGTCAGCGCGGAGTTCAGAGTATCGACAACCTGTTGAATATCGCTGTCCGCGACATCTCCGCGGACTTTATCGTGCGTTTCACTTTGCGATCTGCTTGAGCCTTCATCAGTTGTCATGGTTTGACCTAAAACAAGTTTGCTTATTTGCTTGTCGATCCAGTTAGCCATATTGTTGTATACATTCGACTTTTCGCCTGTGCTCTTGGATTCGATTATTTCAAGCTGCGCGCTTTCAGGAATGATCGCTCCGAAGTCCTGGCCTATAGCGGCGACCGCGCGTTTTAGAGTAACGCGATCCTCCTCTGTAAATTTTTTTCCGTATTTACCAATGCGGATCGGATAGCCGTAACGATCAATGAAAGCTGCCCAGCTCGTAACGTTATACGTTTTAAGCATCCAGTAAAAAAGCGCGGGAAGCGCGAGCCCTGCCGTTATTTGTTTTCCGCTGATTAAATGCGGCTCATGCACAACAAATTGAAACGGTTTAAGCGGCTCAAGATTGTTTCCGTATGGAGCGCGTAACATAAGCGTGTCGCCTGTTTCCCGATCATATTGAAACCAGCGCGGATCGCGGAACTTGTATTTTTTTGGTTTCCACGGAATGCCGCTTGTGTCCCAAATTATTTCATTAACAGAAAACCCTTTAGCGAGCGCGTCAAGCATATCGCGTATTAAAGAACGCAGTTTCGCGCAGTGGTTTTTTACAATATCACGCTCTACCGCGTCAGCGAGTTCTTTATTTTTCTCATCATCGTTCGCGGGGATTACTTTTATATCAAGCCCTGTAATAGCGTCTTTGCGTGTTGAAAGAACGGAACGATAATGTAAATCCCGTAATTCAATATCCTGCGAAAGTTCAAGATATTCAGAGGGACATTCACCGCGTCTGACATCAGAAAGAATCGCCGCGAGCCGATCAGGTGTTAATTTATTAAGTATTGAGAAATCACTCCAGGGATGGCGGTTTGTATATTGTACAGCGCTTGCCTGTTCATCTGTGCCGGATTTTTCAGTTTCGTTTATTTTATTAAACCTTTGCCATAAATCCTGTATTATTCCCATGAATCATTACCTCCTGTTTTGAAACGGTTTGGAGTTTCTATTTTTTCGTATGTCATCGGCTGATAACCTTTATTTTCATCAGCGTTTACGGCGTAAGTTGCCATGAGCTTCGCTATCGCGCTGTCACCGTGACGCCGTTCGCGGTGTCCGCCGGAACGCTCAAGCACGCATGGAACGCCTGCTTTTATTCCTACCATTCGGAAATCTTCGCGAATGCGCGCGTCATCGGGAATGGTTGTCGCGGAATCCTCCATGCGCTCTTTTAGTTTTGGAAAGTTAGCCGCGTACCAAGCCATTGTTATCATCACTTGTTGCACATAACCCGGCCATTCCTGCGCGGCGTATTCCGCGATCATCTGCCCATTGCCGCGGGAATCAAACGCGCCGCCGCCGAAGTTCGGTACAGTATTCATCAAATACAAAATAACCTGCCACTGCTGATCAAACGGCACATTGCGCAATTCAATTACAAGAAAAGTAAACTGCTTTCCGTCAGGCATAAGCTCGTCAAGGAAAATACAAGTAAGGTCTCCGGAACGCGCGAAGTCCTCTCCTAGATACACAGGGTTTGTATGAAGCAGCAAAGTATCGCGGACTTCGTTTTTAAGCCATGTGTTAAACTCTTTAACGCGCTTTTCTTTTTTCTCAAAAGTAAAACTGTCATCGCATATTTTACGCAGGACTTTCGTGTTAGGATCGGAAACTGATTCCAGCAGCGCTGACGGAAAATAACGAGTTCCTGCGCGGACTGGGATGCAGAATAATTCCTCATCAGCGTCTTCGCCGTAATCATCGATTATCTTTTTACGCCAGGCTTCCTGCGCTTCAGGCGACCATTCTTTTTTTTGAACCAGGCAAATCCGTTTATAAAGACCTTGCGCTAGAGCTTCATCAAATGTAGTGTGGTAAAGAGAATAATCTTTTTTTCCTTCCCTTATTTCTTTGATAAGTTCGTTAAACGGATTATCATCGCCGTTATGTGTCGATAAAATCCTGACGCAGCCTCCCCACATTAAAAGAGCCATCGCGGCTTTTAACAGTCCGCCCAAATCCTCAACAAACGCGGCTTCGTCAATAATTACACGCCCTTGTTTGGATCTAAGCGAACGCGCCACAGAGGGGAGACACCAAATTTCAAAACCGGAGGCGAAGCGGATTCTATAAACGGTTATATCCTTGTCTTCGTCTTTTAATACGACTTCCTCAAGCTCTTCAGCGGCGGCGTGAATGTGTTTTGCCCAGAACGCGCAGTCCCTCGCGAACTGCTGTGTCATTTCTTTAGAGTATGAAAGGTAATAGGAGGATTGCCCGCCCGCTTCTTTTGACTTTGCGGCTTCAAGAACGGAAGCGAGAGCTTCGACATAAGACGCGCCGATACGTCTGGATTTTTCCCAGACTTTTACCTTCGACTCGTCTTCTATCCATGCTTTCTGATAAGGAAGGAGTACTTCTTCAGTCATGATTATATCCCAAGAATTTTTCGTCTGATGATATCCACAGCGGACGCGTCAAGCCCTGCTGACTTCGCTTCTTTTTCAACAATCTCCGCGGCGTCAGCTAACGCTTCTTTGCGGACTTTTTCTGTGCGTTCAGCGTTCAGTTTTTCAGCCTGTTCAAGCTCTTTTAAACCGCGTGATATTTTGTAGAGCATATCGGCGGCTTCCACAGCTTTTGTTTCGCCGTCGGCGCGGATTTCGTCAAACTCGCCCATGAGGTCGAATATCGCCACGCGCATTTGCTCGTTGATAACTTTGCCGAGCGTCTGCCTGTTTTCACTGCCGTACTTGTCGATGTAAGCGTCCGCGATTTCCTTAGCCTGACGGTTTTTCTCCGCGAAATGTTTCATTTTTTGCGCGTAACGATTCATAGAAGATTTAGAAATAAGCGGCTCTCCGGCTTCAGCGTTAATCGCGTCTACAATTTCCGCCTGCGTTACCGCGGGATCATTAAGCATTTCAATGAGTTTGTTGCGGAGTTTTTTCGGCAGTTTATCGACAGCGCTTTTCTGTCCCATTTTATACCTCCGGCGGCGGTTCAATGCTTTCGGCGCGTGTATTGCCAAGCGCTACATCAATACCAGGGCGTGTAATACGCGTGTTAATAAAACCTGAATCCCCAAGACGTTCCGCTTTTATATAACCCCGGTTTTCCAGCCAGTTTATCTGTTCGTTAACTTCAGCGATTGAACAATGATGACATTGTTCTTTTAAAAGCCGCTGAAGCATCTCGTTTGACAGCTCGCGCCCGGGAGATTTTTCAATGCCCTGTAAAATAATTATCCGCCTTAGCGGTAAAAATATGTGCGCCATTATTATTTACCTGTCGGCGTGTTGTTAATAAACCAGTTCTGTATCGCCAGTAAAATCGGCTTAATCCCGCGCAGTTCGCCTTCGATAACGCTTAAACGGTTTTCAAAACCGTGCACCACGCTCCGTTCAAGGAATTCAATGCGGTTGTCTATACGCTTAAGCGCTTCATTCCGATCATGGGTTTCTTTCTGTACGGATGTTTCAATGCCTGTTTTGAAACTGGTAAACTTTTCTTCCTGTTTCTTTTTCCAGTACTGGAAAATTATTAATGACAAACCAAAAACCGATAAAAACGTGCCAACGGCTGTTAAAATAAATTTTGTTATCTCCATAATCTACTCCTATTAAGCCTACATTTATATAAACCGTTTTCATATTTCAGATAACGGAAATTAATGTTTTTAAATAAATAAAATCAATAGCGCGATCAACAAAATTCCGGCAATGCCGGAAGAAGCGCCGATCCCGATTTTTAACCCTTTGTTTTTACTCTTTAGGCTTTTGTTCTCTTGCTCCAGCCTCAAGCAGTATTCGTTCAGCTCGTCCGAGTAAGTCCGTATTCTCGACAGTGAGTTTCTCAATTCCGTCAATTCCATCCGCGATAATTCCAGAATGTTCAATGCTCGCGACAATTCCGCTTCTGATAGCTCCAGAGTGTTCAATGACTGAAGTAACCGCGCTTCCTGCGCCGCTAATGTATGTTTCAAGCTCATTATTAGATTCTTCTGCTCTTCGGAGTTCGCTCTGGATGTTCTTATAATGCTCATCAGTTCCCGAAACTCGTTGTCTGTCAAATAAACTTCTTGTGAAAAAACCGGCTGAAAAAACAAACAAAACAGCGATAATGTGAAAAATAATTTTTTTCTTGTTAACAGCCACATTCTTTCCTCTTCCGCTTTTTAATGTCATTAAAACTATACTGATTAGTAAAGTCGTTTTACATTAATTTTGGTTAATGCTGTTTGATTTATCGTTTTTGTATATTTTAAATCAATCTCTTTAAGGAGGGGATTTAATGGACGCCATAATTGAACAAAAAGCTAAAGCGTTTTCATCACTCGCGGATCAACCTTGGGTTTTAATTCTGTTTGTTTTTTCGCTGTTATGTTTTATGGGGCTAATTCTGCTCATAGCGCTAGCTGTAAAAAAACCTGAATGGATAAAAGATTGGTTTAAAAAAAGTAAATCAATTTTTGAAACTGACGATGTGCCTGAAAATGAAAAGCGGCATAATAAACAGAGCGAGAATGATAGAAACGCGAACATCATTAATGAAATCTGCAATGACTGCGTTAAATCAAGTGTTCAAGCGATTCAAGTAAGCGTTGACGCGATATCAGAAACGTTAAAATTAATGAATGTACAAATTGAAAGAGCGACTATAAACGCTGGGCTCGCGGCGACAGGCGGCGACTTAGCGTTAACCGATTGGCTTAGAATTGTGTTTGACTTATGGCGGAAAGGCGTTAACGGAAACACAGTCGACGCTACTAAAATAAAAATTATGAAAGAAAATGGAATAAAAACATGGAACAGCGAATTAAGTCACAATAAATATAAATACGGCGAAGGTGATAAACACTTTCGAAACTGCGTAAAAAAAATAGAGGATGGGTTACGTTAATGAAACCATATGAAAATATTCAAGATAAACAGTCAGATGAATATAAGCAGTTCCTAATATGGCAATCGGCTAACGGCAATCCTAAGTTATGTGAATACGAGAATTGCGATTATCAAAAAACTTGCACGAAAAAGAAATGGTCATGGTCACATTTTTGGATAGGAAGAGCTGATAATAAATTCATCGCATGGTTTGTTTATATGATTTTACAATTCATCGTTTTATTATTTTCAAAATTACCAGATAATATAAAAGGTCTTATTATAATTGTATCCGCTATTGTTACTATTATCTTTATGTTTGGTGTTGCTATTGACAAAGCAATAGAACGAACTGAAATAAAAGTAAACGCAAACCTAGAAGCTAAAGTTTCCTCCATGCTTTCAAGAATAAATGAATTAAAAGAAAATAAAAATAATTAGGGGGTCGTTATGATTACGCATGATGATTGGGTAAGTTTTAACCTTAATAAAAAGGTTGATTTTGACGGAGTGTACGGAGCGCAGTGCGCGGATGTAGTCGGGCAGTACGCGCTTGATGTTCAAGGCATTAAAGGCATTGAAGGCATAATCGGCGCTGTTGACTTTTTCACTAAGCATGAATCGCGCCCTGTTCAAAAGAAATTCTACTACGCGATTAAGTATCAGGAAGGTTTAATAACCCCGCGGGGAGCGTTCGTTATCTGGGGAACCACTAAAGATAACTCGTTCGGTCATGTCGCTATATGCGACAGCGCGTCACAATCAGGCTTAGTGGTGCTTGAGCAGGACGGTTTTAATAATTCTACAAAGAATGTAAAACTCGGCGATTCTCAAGGCTTAAAGAAACGCACCTATAATTACTGGAATATTCTCGGCTGGCTTACACTAAAAGAAAACAGAGTAATGGGTAAAGCTCCGCCTTCCGGAGCGAAGATAGCTAAGTCAGACAGACAGGCGCAAATTGGCGAGTACTGGCTTAATGATAAAACAAATATGTGGATGATCCTCACCAAAACCGGATTCAATTATTTATAGAACATTAAAATTCGCGGAGTTTGATTTACATTAATTCTGGTTAATGGAGTTCTGATACTACGCTAATATATATTTTATTATCATCTCCAAAATGATATGAAGTCCAGGCGATCGGACAATTGATCGCCAAATTTATTATGGAGGTAAAAATGAAACGAGTTTTTTTTCTTGCCATTATTTGCGTAGTAGCTCTCATAGGAGTTTCAGCAAACGAAGGCGCTGGATTTGAACCAGTTTTATTCCATGTATCTTTGGAACAGCCTCTTGATAACGCGGAATTTATAGGAGTACAGGCGTATCCGTCAGCGGCGGTCTTATACCATTCCTATCTATGTTCTGTTTATCAGGAAATCATGATCGGAAAGATTGATGTCTTTATTAATCCGTCCGGTACTGGTTATGGCGGTTCACAGACTAATGGAACTATAAACCGGGTAAACGTGAAATTAATTGCCCCGGTTTAGATGGATTTGAGTAGAAGGGGCGGTTTATCCGTCCCTTTTTTTATTTAAAAAGAGGGAGTATGAATAAAGCAATAATAGAAATTGAAACGCCGGAATCGTGTGGTGTATGTCAATTGCGAGGTTACAACGAAGCGTTAGATTATGATGACCATGAAGGTTATGCAGGAGCTATTTGTCATGGAGAGAAAAGCCTTTACATGGAAGTCAGCGATTATCTTAACACCAATACCCGTCATCCTGACTGCCCGCTTAAAATAACGGAAGGTAAGAAAACTTGACTGAGTTTTCCGATAAAGAAAAATTCACATCTATGAGCGCGGCTGTGCGTTATGTGATCGACGATTACCCTGCTGGGCATCAGTTTTATGGCAATGAATTAAAAGACGATGTTGTTAAAGTCTATCCTGACGCGGTTAATATGTACCCTGACACAATTTTGCGCATGGCGCGGCGCCATCGCCGTTACGCTTTTAAGGTAGTCGATCAGAATAACAGCCTTTATGAAAAAATATTTGTCGAATCGATTATTGATCAAATCAAGAAAGTAATTCCAAAACCGATATCTTGTCCGCGCAGGTTTTCACATGATGAAACGGCTTTGCAGATGGAGTTGTTTTCTTATTCCTAACCTTAAACTTTTTTCAATTAGTTTTTCATCACAAAGTTCTACGTTAAATGATTTTATTATAACCAATCTACTAGATACGTGTTTTTTCCGTCATAATCAACTCGTATTTTTACAAATTTTCCTATTGATGATGATACCATCTTGTCATTATAGGTTGAATGAGAATAATGTATCGTTGGTCTTTTTTTATCAATTGTCTTTATCATAAATTTTGGATTGTTCTGATCCCATACCGTTATCGCTCCAAGAAATCCTTCGAGTTCTGTCTTCGGAGGTACTTTAATTTGCTCTTTTAATTGCGCGTTAAGTCCGACAAATGACAGGTATTTTGATTTTTCCAGTGTAACTGATGTTTCTTTTTTTCCGGGAACAATTATTTTTACAGAGCTGTATTTTGAATTTGAAGCTGGAAATACTTTCCCAAGTTTGTCTACAATGATAGAGGCTTTTTGAGGTTCAATTTTAGTTTCTTCCAGGAATTTATCCAATTTTTCATCATATTCGCCTTTTCCAACAAGCACACTGGAAGCGCTGACTATGTTTCTAACTGTTTCTTTTACCTTTTCTACATTCTCTTCAACTTTCTTTTCGTGTTTTGGCAGGACTTCTTTATTGGCCGGTACAATGTCCAATAAAAGCATAGTACTGCTATATGCAAAAGCTACAGGAGCCATAACAGCATCCTTTCCGCTGCCAGGTAATATTTGGTTTATACAAGTTGTTATAAAATCCCAAAATTTTGATAAATAATTCCCGTCAAATTCAAGCGATACTTTCCCGTTTATTTCAGGAAGCGCTACAGCCATGTAATGAGTATCAATTTGAGCTTTAGTAAAGCCTGTTTGCACATCAAGCTCTCTGCGCATCATTTCTATTTCCCTTACAAGATCATGAACATAGTGTTTGAACTCTGGGCGTTTTTCTGCCTTCTTAATATAAGCGTTAAGCTGTGTCATCATAAAATCAATATGTACCTGTTTTACCGGTACGCCTATGGCGGGACTGATATCTATTTCATAGTTAGGCATATTTTCCTCCTGTAGAGCAAATCCGAATTTCCTTTGCCAATGCGTGCTTCTTGTCGCAGGTATAAGAAATTTCTCTACATCATCTGTTCGCCATTTAGTTATTACCAAATCTATTATACACGGCGTAATGCAAAGCACGCCATCAATAGTCTTGCAATCCGGAGCATTTTCAAAGTTGTCATTATCATACATCGGCATAAATGAATCAACAGTATAATTACCTATCGAACAGTTTAAAAAAATAAAAAATTACATAGGCGTCAGAAAATCTTTGCTGTATTTTTCTAACCTTGTTTTTTTCTACATCAGAAAAATAGTTTTTTGTCATAAATTCGTCAAGTTCTGATGATCTTATAACTAAAAACTTGCCTTCTGTGATAATTGGGCTTTTAGTATTTTTTGCCATTTTATCCCCCTTGTTATGCAATCCTCTTACCCTATATTTTTATCGCGCAATGAACACGCCCGATTTTAATTAATCATCATTCCTCATTCGTGGCTTAGTGTGCGGCGGTAATACCGCTACGAAATCACCTTGAACCATGTTTTCTTCGCCAAGAGGAATTGTACGTCCGCTCCCATCCTCAAAACATAAAGTCCAACTTTGATCTTTGTTTTTTTTTAATAATTTGAGTGTTGCTCTCCCATCAACCCTCACCACTTGTATTGCTTCATGTCTGGGCACATCTGATTTATGGATAAGCGCTAATGAGCCGTCAGGGATACGTGCATCTATCATCGAATTTCCACGCACTTGCAGAACATAATAATCATCTGGCTTGGTCTTGATATATCTCAGCGGTACATCTACCAACAAGCTTTGATCCTCAGATTGTCCAATTGGTATTCCGGCAGCGACATTTTCAGCATATAGCACATGCCCATATTCGGGTTCAGGATCGGAGGTATAACTCTCCTTACCATCAGTTTTTACAGGGTATTCGCTTTCTTGTTCCGATGTTTTGCATAAACACTTTTCAACTTCTGAAAGACGGGATTCAAGATCAGATACTCTAATTTGAGTAGCTATAGTATTAAAAATCAATTTTTCTAAATCTTTAATAATACGACCATTAGGAGATTTATACCATTTATATACTCCCTCTACAGTTTTTCCCCAATTTGCATCAATTGGAGTATCAGGTAATGTATATTCAGCCAAAGAATTTGCTATTTGCACTCGTTCATTTAATTCCGATGGGCTAATTTCACCATTTGTTGCCTTATCTTCAAGTACACCAGTATTAACTCCTTTAATTATGTAACCATTTTCTCTTAAAGCTAAAAGTACTTTCAGGGGTGGAGAGAATTTTCCACTTTCATACCCTGACCATGTTGTTTGAGGAATACCAAGCTTTTCTGCGAATTCTCGCTGAGTCATTCCACTTGTTTTACGAAAATCTGTAAAATATTTCGATAAATCCATCTTTTCCTATTTTTCAACGAATTTTCGCTTGACTTTGAACGAATATTCGTTATATAAATAATTGACAGTTAATAACGTAACTTTGACTGTCAAAAAAAGATTGAGGGTAGATTCAACCCCTCCCCTCAATCCCAAATCCAACCATCCCCATTACGGGGGAAGGAGCTAATTATGGCACGGAAACTAAGCCGCGCAGTAAGGAAGTCTATGGGTATAACCCTGACTCCGCAAACGGGTTGCTGGATTCATTATCAATTGAAACTCCGCAACTTAACACTTATCCCGGTCGCTCAAAAAGCGAACGTGACTAATCAAATGGTAACACAGTTTTTAAAAGGTCGCAAGAATTCAGAGAAAGTCAAAAAGGCTTTAGCTGATGTTCTTGGGTACGAATCTTTTGAAAAACTGATCGCCGCCAGCCGCGGAAAGGTGGCGGTATGAAAGTAAAAGAATGTGGATGTAACGCAGTGGCGTTTAGTTGCGACATTATTCAACGGCACGATCCAAGAACCGAAAAAGTTTGGTTCGTTAGGTGTAATGCTTGCCAAAAAGAAACAAGCAAGCATTTAAATCGAAATTATGCGATACAAGCATGGAATAAAATCGCAGGGGATAAATAGGAGGGTTTTATGGCTAAAGCAAAAAATGAATTTATGACCGACTCGCAGGGACGGGAAGTTCCTGTGAACCTGATAAAAGACATCGATAAAAAACGTGACGCGACAGTGCGTAAAGTCGCCGCCGAAGCGTTGAAAATGAAAGACGTTCTAATCGAATTTAAAAATAAAATCCGCGCTGACATTATGGCGTTCGCAGAATTATCCGCGGCGCAGTACGGCGTTAAGTGGGGCGGTAAAAAAGGCAACATCACCCTGACAACTTATGACGGCCAATTCAAGCTGGTTGTCGCGATGAATGACAACATCACATTTGATGAACGTCTGCAAGTTGCCCGCGAATTAATCGGCAAGTGTTTAAAAAAATGGAGCACTGGCGCGCGTCAGGAAATCCGCGTTCTTGTTAATGACGCTTTTCAGGTAGACAAGCAGGGAAAAATTTCAACAGCCCGCGTTCTCGGCCTGCGCCGCCTTGATATCACCGATCCCGATTGGCAGAAAGCGATGACGGCGATTACAGAGAGCGTCCAGATTACCGGAACCAAGCAGTACCTTCGCGTATACGAGCGCGACGCCAGCGGGGAATATCAAAACATTCCTCTTGATGTAGCGGCGTTATAGGAGGCTGTCATGGAATATAAATATTTTTATATCGCCATACGCCGTTTTATTAAAAAAAGAATCAGCCGGGCGGAGTTCATAACTGATTGGGAAACTGCTCAAAAGAAACAAGGTGTTATGGAGACAAAGAACGGAGGGGAACATAACCATGACAGAAAAAGTAAATAGCCAGGGACGTATTTTTGAAATCATTAAA
>JGI24695J34938_10002502_pt1 | contig 13984 bp, 10 predicted proteins | sample TergutCo191P3_FD_34938 | JGI IMG/M metagenome (IMG submission 34938) | reverse complement strand
CTTCTTACAGGCAAAAAGTACCGCCTGACAGGAAAAAATTTTATTGCTGATATTGATAATATGATGATTGAAATTAGCAGAGATAAAATAATTGGGACTAGTGAACAGGGACTAGGGACTGGGGAGAAACTAAAAACAAAACCTATTGGGTTTGTAATCTTAGCATTGATAGTTATAATTTCATGGCTGCCGTGGGTGATTAATATTCTAAAAGTATTTTAAAGTGGACACGAAAATTTTTACAATGAATTCGCTTATTGGTCGAGAGGTAAAAGGCAGCTGTAAAAGAGGAAGAATTTTACCACGAACCATACAAACCAACACGAACGGGATAGAGAGAAGAGCTCACGCAGAGGCGCGGAGATCGCAAAGGACGCAGAGAAGAGGAAGAATTTTACCACGAACCACACAGACAGACACAAACTCTGACTTTGATGTCTTAATCTTTTTATAAAGTAATCTCTGCGGACTAATTAATATTATTTTGATTTTAAGAAAAAGAATTCGGATAAAAGGTTCGTGTGCATACCAAAGGTATGAGTTAGAGTGGTTCGTGGTAAGAAAAAAATTCTTCTCCGAGCCTTTGCGCCTCCGCGAGAGGTCTTCTCTCATCCACCCCCACTCATACCGTACCCATTGCACCTAACAACGCTATGGAATTCGGGTGGCTGCCATCATTGCGTTACCTAGCCACCTGGAGCCTGCAGGGGGTTTTGCGTTTCAGCCTTTGTTGGTTATTATTTTATTTTCTGCTTTAGAAAAACATAAAATTTGCATCTGATGTAGTTTTCACGCTTCTGTCATCAAAAACAAAAACCGCTTCTGTTTCAGGAAAAGATTCTAATAAAGCGTTTCCTTTTTCATAACCTAAAACAAAGACCGCGGTAGAAAGCGCGTCTGCGTCCATAGAATTATTTGTGATAATTGTGACTGATAATAAACCGTTGTAAGACGGAAAGCCGGTTGACGGGTCAAAAATGTGATGATAGCGCTTTCCGTTTTCTTCAAAGAAACGTTCGTAAACGCCGGATGTTACAATTGTTTTTGTAAAAGGCGATTGCAGCGGAGGCGTTATCTGCACAATTCCTAAAACACTGCCGCGCTCTTCGCCTGGGTTTTGAATGCCTACTTTCCACGGAGTTTTGTCGACTTTTTCGCCGATAAGAATTACGTTTCCGCCAAGATCGATTTTCGCGCGTTTAACCCCTGAGTTGATTGCGATTAACGCCGCTTCATCTGCGGCGTAACCTTTGGCTATTGCGCCTAAATCAAGCGCCATTCCCTGTTCCGTGAGATAAACGCTTTTTGTCTCGGCGTTGAGTTCGACGTTACGCCAATTTATTAAGTTAACCGCTTTTTCAATTTCAGAAAGCGGCGGCACTCTTTGTTCATCGCTTCCAATTCCCCACAGAGATACAAGGGGACCAACTGTCGGATCAAACGCGCCGTTAGAAATTCCTGCGAAATATTTTGCTCTTTCGATTACAGTGAAAACATCTTCATTGACGAGAACAGAATTAATTCCGGCGGCGGAATTAATTCTGCTGACATCGGAAGAAGGAATATTCACGCTCATGCGGTTTTCAATTTCGTGCAGTCTGGAAAAAATATCGTTATAGATTTTATCATGAGCGTTATCATAAAGAGTAACAACGCAGACAGTGCCGAGCGCGAACTCTATACGCGACGATTCGTTTTGCGCGCAGGAGATCAGCGCAAAGGAAACTGTTAATATAAATACGAGGATATTTTTCACTTTGTAAACTCAAATTTACAATTCATTTTTTAAAATATTAATTCGTAATTCCTAATTCTTCATTCAGTGGATCTTCGCCGCCTATGCCGAATCTAATTGAAAGTTCTTTCAAGTGGCTGCCGATAAAAAGAGCGCCGTATGTTGTAAGTATACTGCCGATTGTTATTCCCATCGGTAGAATAAACGGAATGCCGATTTTTTCCGAAAGATTTTGATAGTCAAGGCTGAAAAAAGCGATTATTAGAGATACTGCCATGATAACGCCTGCGATAACCCATGAACGAATCGACATGCCGCCGGGCGCAGCGAATACTTCTTCCGATGCTTCCTGAGTTTTTTCTTCCGCTTCGATCTTTGTCATTATTAAATTTTCAAAACTGACGGAAGGAGACGGAAAAAAATCATTACTCATTATATTTCTTGCGGTTTCATACATTTCGATTTTTTTCGCGCAATCGGCGCATAAAAAAGTATGCATGCTTATTTTAATTTGATCAGACAGAGACAAAGAGCCGTAGCTTTTTCGATTGTTTTCGCAGCAGCCGTAAACCATGTCTATAATCTTCGAACATTTCATCTCTCACCCTCCGTAATCACCGTTATATAATTTCTTTAAAATCTTCAAGTTTTTCTCTCAATATAATTTTGGATCGAAAAACATGAGATTTGATAGTATTAACAGGAATTCCTGTTATCGCCTCAATCTCCTGATATGATCGATCGTAAAAATAATACAAATCGATGCATATTTTAAAACGTTCAGGCAGCTCCTCTATTGCTTCTCTGACCGCTTTTTTCGCTGCGTTACGAAGAGTGATCCTTTCGGGAGTCTCCGTATTGTTGACAAGCTTCTGCGCTACGGCTTGCTGCGTGTCTTCTTCCGCAAGGCTCCGGTACTCTTTCCTCCTGTTAACTTCGTTCAATGCCGTGTTATACGCAATTTTGTACAGCCAAGTTGAAAAACGGCTTCTGCCTTCAAAACGGGAAAGACTGCGGTACGCCTTCAAAAACACTTCCTGNGTAAAATCGGAAGCGTCATCACCGTTACGGAAAAAACTCATNCCCATCCCGTAAACGGATTTTTCATGCTGCCGCACTAATACACGGAACAGATCTCTCTGTCCCGAAACAACCTGACTGACAATTAACCGATCGTTAAAGTCAGTATCACGGGCATAATCCTTGTTAGAATGCTCCTGTTTGGTCTCAAGCATTCTTTTCTGAACGCTTTATAACATAAAATGCTAAGAGACCAATGCCCATTGATAACGGAATAATTCCGCCTAAAAGACCATAAGAAGTATTGCCGATAACAATTAATAAAATCGTTAAAGCAACACCTACAGTTCCTAAAAGCAAGCCGGATAAAAGACTGAATGTCAAAAGATGAAAATTCGGTTTTGTATACAGTCCCGCTTTTATTAACAATGATCGCCTGCGGTGATTCCATAACAGATAGAAAAATATTACTATCGATCCCATGACAATTCCGACAATCGGAATTATCGAAATTATTACCTGTGCGCTTGTCGCTATTTCATTCATAGATTAAACCTCGGAATCTAATTGTAAAATAACTATCTGTTTGTGTCTATTATTAAGACATCAAAAATTGGGGAAAGTTGCAATATTTGACAAATTTTAAAACAAAAAATACTAACGCAATGTGCGTAATAACGCTCTTAATTCGGGGTTTGCGGCGCTTTCCGTCTGTCTCGTTTCGTTTTTAGTCAGAAGGATCACTTCGTCGGAAGGTTCGATTCGATCGAAAAAGCCGTTTCTTGTAAGAGTACCGATTGCGATTTCTTCATCGACATTTGTGATTGTTAATTTTCCGACAAGTTCATCCTGTGTATAAACGAGGGAGATGCCCTGATTTGCGGTTTGCGCTCTGCCTCTTTTTACAACGTCAAATACAGCTTCGGCTTTAACGCCGTCCGCTCTTCCTTTGTTGATAAGCGCTTGACCTTGTCTGCGGATAAGGAGTTTTCCGCGCAGCGGCATCGAAGACGAAAGCTGTGTTACTATTCCGCGCGACGCGTCTCGCAACCTGTCTGTTCCCGTGCGGTATGTGTAAAAAGTTCCCGCGCTTGAGCCTGTTCTTCCGACGAATAGTTCGCCTTTTATAGCGATGTCGCGTTCGTTTTCCGTTACGGAAACAAGCATGAAATAATCAGCGTCCGCTTCTCTTGCTTGTCTGAAACCTTGCGAAAATGCCGCCTGCCGCANTTCGATATTCATCGGTGTAATATTTCGATCGTGTATCAGTAAATCNCGAATGATGCTTGCCGCGACCGTCCCGGCATCGGTATGAAGAAAACTNGACTGCCCGGCAAGCGCGAAGACCGCGACTTTCCAGTGTCTCTCAGTAACATTTACCGGGTCAATTTGCCATTGTTTGAAAAGCGCGTTTGAAAGAAGGGAAGTGTACGCTTCTACCGCGTCATTCAAAGCGCGATCCGCGATTCCCTGATCCTGCAGAAAACGAAGTTCTTCGATGTAACGGGCAGGGTAACCCTGCAGTCTGAGAAGCTCGGCGTATTCCCGTCTTTCCGCCGCGAATGGGTTTAGCCGCAAGCCTCTCCTGTATTCAAAGAGGGATTGTTCGATTAAATTACGCTGACGGAAACTTCTTCCTCTGTTAAAATGCCATGAAGCCCATCTTGCGCGGCGNGGATCNTCAATNGTTGTCGTGGAAATAAGCGTATCCTCCAGAACTGCGCGCAGGAATTCATCTTCTTCATTGAGCGCTATTGCGTTTGTTAGTATGGTGATTGCGTCGTTTGCGCGTCCCATTCTGATAAACGAAAGAGCTTTTAAATACCACGCTCCCATATCCTGCCTGTTACGCGCAATTGCGTTGTCGCATAACCTTGACGCTTCTTCGTATTCGCCGTTTCGGTATCGGAGATTTGCCAATAATATTTGAGTTTGAGGATGATCCGGTCTGTAATGAAGCGCGCGCTGCGCGAAACGAATCGCGTCCTGTATTTTTCCGTTCTGCGAATAAATATATGACGCGTAATAAAATACGCGGTAATCTGCGGGATGCTGAGTAAGGGCGTTATTTATGTATTGAATAGCCGTATCTCCGTCGCCCAGCGACAGCGTAACGAGCGCTATCGAAACCAGAAGACGCCTGTCATCGGGATAACGCCGCACCGCTTCCCGGTAACGAAGCATCGCTTCCGAAGTTCTGTTCCTTGCGATATCAAGTTCGCCCGCCGCAAAGAGAGCTTCCCTGTTGTACGGTTCCTTTGCGAGTATATCGTTAACAAGAACTGTCGCCGTCTCCAGCTGACCTAACGCGATAAGAGTAAAAACTTCGAGGTTTGCGACAGACATATTGGTACGGGAGAGCTGTTTTGCCTTTCTTACCCAATTAAGCGCTTCGTCAAATTCCGCCAGCTCGTAATAACATTCAGCAAGGGCAGTTGTCCCTTCAGCATGAGCCGGATTTTGCCGTAAACATTCCATAAAAGATTCCACCGCGGAATACCAGTTTTCTTCCGCCATGTAATTGCGCCCGCGTTCATAATAAGATGCAGCCGAAAGAGCGGATTGAGAAAAAAGAGAAATCGAATGCGTGAAAAAAAGAAGAATTAACCACAAACCACACAAACACCACGAACATTTGTTTAAGAATCTTTTGGTCACTATCCCCCCCTTAGTAAAACAACTATTCCTTTTTATGCGTTACGATTTTTATCGAATTAATTTTATGACCGTCCATATCCTGAATTATAAAATCATATTCTTTGTAAACGATCTTCTCGTTTTTAACCGGTATTTTTCCGAAAAGATCAAAGACAAAACCGCCGAGAGTATCGAAATCATCAATGGGAAGTTTTAATCCTGTCTCTTCAGAGAGGAATTCCAGATTTACGCGGGCATCGCACAGCCAGATACCTTCGCCGAGAGACACAATATCATCGGTTTCATGATCGAATTCGTCCTGAATGTCGCCGATTATTTCTTCGATAATGTCTTCCATCGAAACGATGCCTGATACNCCGCCGTATTCGTCTACGACTACCGCGATGTGAACTTTTTTCCTGCGCAGTTCGCGCAGAAGATCATCAATATGTTTTGAGACAGGAACAAAATAAGGTTTTCTTACAAGTTTATTTATATCAAAAGGCTTGTCACTGCTGAGAGCTATTAAAACGTCTTTTACATGAAGTATGCCGATAACATTGTCAACGGTGTCCTTGAAAACCGGAAAGCGCGAATGTTCACTGTCGCTGATTCGCGCCAGAACCTCTTCTTTTGAATCGTTTGCCGAAAGAAAAACGGTATCGGTTCTGGGAACCATAACTTCTTTGACAGTAGTGCCTGATAACTCAACAATGCCGCGGATCATTTCCTGTTGATCCGCTTCAAGATCCTTAATGTCCTGCGTTTTTAGTTTAAAAGGACTTCGAGCCGCGTTTGCCTTCAAATTTTTACTCCGTGTGAATCAATGATATTTTTGCCTTTAAGCTTTTTCAATAAATCCTCTTGCAATTTGAGCATGGGCTCAACGGAACTGTCAAAGGAACTTTCAGCTTGAGCGCCTGTGTTGATCGAAGAAGAATGATCCATTCCGTCTAAGTGTAGGATACCATGAATTATCAGTCTGCGTAACTCCTCATCCTCGGGTATTTGAAAATATTTTGAATTTTCCTTTAGGCTGTCAAGCGAGATAACAATATCTCCGGGCAGATAAACAGTACGTTTTCCGTCATGAATTGTTTCTCCTAAATTAAACGAAAGCACGTCTGTAGGCTCGTTTTTATTACGGTACTGCCTGTTCATTTCGGTTATGGTCTTATCATCGCACAGCATGATCGATAATTCCCAATTATCGCGTTTAATTTCGTCAAGCACATTGAGGGCAAAATCAACAGCGGCATCTCCCCATGAGGGAAGGGGAATTTCCTGTGTGTTGATTACGACACTGTTCATTGCGTTTCTTCTTTTTGTTTTGGATATTCGATTCTTGAATGATAATATCCGGCTAAAACGCGGACAAACGCATTTTTGATAATCTCAAGATCCCGGAAAGATAAATCGGATTCCGATAATTGATTGTGATCGATCTTATCCTGAAACAACTGCTGAATAAATTTTTCCATTTTAGCCGCTGTAGGTTTAGTTAAAGTTCTTACCGCGGCTTCCGTTATGTCGGCTAACATTACAATCGCGGATTCTTTTGAGCGGGGAGGAGTGCCCGGGTATGAAAAATCTTCCGAATTAACAGAGGTTTCCTGTTCTGCCGCTTTATTGTAAAACCATGAAATAATTGAGTTACCGTGATGTTCCGATATTATCGCGATTACTTCTTTCGGAAGCCCAAGGCTGAGCGCTTTTTCTACGCCGAGTTTAACATGGCTTCTTATAACAGTCGTCGAAAGCCGCGGGGCAATCTCATCGTGTCTGTTGTGATCGGTTTGATTTTCTACAAAGTACGACGGGTTTTCCATTTTACCGATGTCATGATAATACGCGCCGACACGCGCAAGCATCGCGTCCGCTCCGATATCCTGACACGCCTGTTCCGCGAGATTTGCAACCATCAATGAATGGCTGTACGAACCCGGCGCTGTTGTAAAAAGTTTTCTCAAAATTGGTGCGTTTAGATCCGATAACTCCATGAGTCTGAACGGCGTTACCGCGTTTAACAAATGTTCCAGCGGAGGCAGGAAGCCGATTGTCAGCATTCCGCAGAGGAAACCGTTTAACGCTGCCCACAATAAAGGCAGAGGATAGTCGTAGATATTTGCCTGTTGAATTAAAAGAACTACAATTACCGCGATACAATTCGCCGCGGCGATAAGAATACCGGCTCTGATAAGGCTCATCCTGTTCTGCGCTTTTTGAAGAACGGTAGAAGCCGCAGCGCCGGAAACAAGCGCGATAATGTATGAATAACTGTCTAACGCTCCTGCCATATACGCGCCCAACGGAAGGGCAAGAGCCATGATCATCGCNGGTCTTCTTCCCATAAANACCGCAATCAGCATNATATAAAGCGCTGTCGGCATCGCGAGAGAAATAGAAAAATTAACAGACTCAAAAAGAAAATATTTTATNAAAACAGAAATAATAATATACGTGCCTGTAAGAGCAGAGAGCAGATAATGTTCGCTGTTGTTTAAATCTCTGCCGAATATTTCGCGCATCTGTAAAATAATATAGATGATGTACATTATAAACATTAAAAGAATAATTCCGAAAATATTCAGAAGATTNTCGGCTGATAGATTTGGTTTGCACGCGATTATAGTTAATATTGCAGCAATAAAAAAGGTTAAACTTACAAGTGATGTTCCGGATCGGAACCGAACAAATAAATCCTGAGCCGCTTTTTTAAATATTGATACTTTAGTATCAGTTTTCTCTTTCATTATACGCCTGTATTATTTTTTTTATCAGCGGGTTACGCGCAACATCGCAGGTGTGAAGAAATGAAAAGTTCAATTCTTCTACCCCTCTTAAAATTTCAAGAGCGTGAAGCAGCCCCGAATCTGTTTTTCGCGGAAGGTCAATTTGAGTTGTGTCTCCTGTGATTACGGCGCGGGTTCCCGCTCCAATTCTTGTTAAAAACATTTTCATCTGTTCTTTTGTTGTGTTCTGAGCTTCGTCAAGAATTACAATGCAGTCGTTAAGGCTTCTGCCTCTCATATACGCAAGAGGAGCGATTTCAATTGCTCTTGTCTCTTCCATCCGGTTTATGACATCATACGGAACAAGAGATTCCATCGCGTCGTAAAGCGGTTTTAGATACGGATCGATCTTTTGGGCTAAATCTCCCGGAAGAAAGCCAAGATTTTCACCCGCTTCCACAACGGGGCGCGTAAGCACAAGTTTTCTCATTTTTTTTGAAAGCAGCATTTGAAGAGCATGAGCGATCGCGATGTAAGTCTTACCCGTTCCGGCAGGTCCGATACAAAAACAAATTTCATTGGCTCTCATTCCCTCAATGTAAAGAGCCTGATTTTTACTGCGGGGATAAACTCGTTTAAGACCGTGCGGAATTTGAATCATCGAATCGCGGGAAAAATTTCCGTTTTCTTCATTAGATTCGTGAACCAGAGTGCGGATATAATCGGAAGACGGCTCTTCGCCTTCTTTTACCGCGGTAACAAGACTATCTATCATTGTTTTAAAACGATTTACAGAGGAAATATCACCTTCAAAATGAATTTCATTGCCCCTTGCCGTTATATATCCTCCAAGTGAATTTTCGATTGTACGTAGATTCCCGTCATTTGCTCCGCAAATACCGCAAAGCAATTCATTGTCATCGAACGCTATAGTAATCCCTTCCTGCAAGAAAACTCCTAAGGTGATTCTAGACCCGATAAATCACATAGTCAAGGGTATCAAAAATCCACTCTTGACCATTTCTCGGTTTTTCCTTCATGTCTCATGCCGGTTCTGATTTCTTTAATTGGTTTCCACTGAACAATGAACGAAAAATCAACTATAATTTTGAAAGGATCCATTGTCGCCAGATCCCTATGCGGACTCATATTCATGGTCAAAGTCGCAGTCCAGTCTCCCATAAAATGGTCTACTGTTAAACCGAAAGTTCTCATTTTAAACCCTGAACTTAGCCGTTTGTCTTTATCCCAGAAACTAAAAGAATGCCACAAGTCGGTAAATAATTTATTTTGATCTCCCTCGGGATACATAAATGTTAAATGATCCATTCCGGGAAAAATCTTAAAGTAACGGGCAATTACTTTGTTTTCAGACGAGGCAGAAAGCGTAATATCAAGGAAGTTTTTTATTTTTAACGTAAACCCGAAAGAAAACATAAAATTTGAATTGGTAAACTTATATAAATCAAACGAAAGAGAAGTGTTGATGCTAAAAGTAAGATTAAGCAGATTTCTGACGATTCCAATGTTGTTAAATGATTGAGCGTAACTTAAATCTAATTTACTTGGACGCAGCGAGGGCTCGGGTTCTTCTTTCGAATTTACCCATCCTCCGCCGGCAGCATTTTGTATGAAGTCAACTTTTACTAATCTACTAGCAGTGAAATTGGCGTTAAAATTCCATAATTTTAATGTAGAGTTGATGTTTGTTACTTCAAAATCTTTCTCAGGATCGATTGTCATATTGTAATTGAAATTTATTTTACTATTGATATTAAGAGTTTCTCTTAATGTGATAGGTCTGTAACCCCATTCGCCCAGCGCTTTTTCCGGAAATGATCTTTGCGTACTTTCGGTAATTCTAACCACGTTAAAAGAGGCGTGTGTTTCGGATAACCAAAATCTGAGAGTCATGCTTGTATTAAACGATTCGTCAAGAGGAGGAAGAGTTGCATTGAATGTTAAAGTTTGATTTTTTTCCATTAAAAGCGCGTTGATATTTGCGCCAATACTGTGACCGCTAAGCCCGTAAATCTCCTTGTTTACTTCGTCTTTTACCCATGCTCCCCAAACAGGGGAAAGTTCCGGACCATCAGCGGGGGATTCTCCTTCTTTATACTTTTTTGATCTGACTAATGTTCCCGCGAAAGAATAATCTATTTTAGTCGCTCCGAAAATCAAATTTCTAAAAAAAGGCTTAAGACTGCCTGAATATGAATAACCTGTTCGATAGTTTGTCTGACTGTATTGATCGCGGTAAGTTTTTTCTATTTTAGCTGTATCAACATTTTTGTTAGAGTCAAGAAAAGCGTCTTCATTCAAAAAGCTGTAATCTCTCCATGAACCTTCGCCTCTAAATGAAACAGTGTTGGAAAATAATCCCGATGTATGATTAAAATTTAATTTTATATTTGCGTCTCCGCTGACGCTTGTAAGAATCGTACTAATTTGAGACCAATCGACTTTTTCGAACGTATTCCAGCCTTCATTCATGAATTGAAGTACGGAAACGCTGCTCGGAGTTATTGTGTAATCCAAAGAAAAATTTAGTTTTCCCGTATTCGGTATTGAGAAAGTCTGGCGTAAAACAGGAGGAATTAAATTTTCCTGCGTCGGCGTGCTTTCTTCTCTTGCCTCACTTTCGGACCACGGAGGAATCGGCGTTCCGATTCCTAAAAGAGGTTCCTGCGCTGTTTGTTTTTCTGATTTTTTTCCTGAAGCGGTTTTTGTGCCTCCCAGAGTAAGAGGATTTCCTGAGAATGAAGTTGTAATACTGTAGATGGTAAATCTATCCGGCGCGTAAAAAATGCGGCCGGGATCTTCTGTCGGTAGAGATTCTAAAGCTCCGTTTTCATTTAACACTTTTGCTTCAATACTTTTGAAAGCCAATGCCGAATTTAATGACGGAGCAGACATTCTAAAATAAGGAGAGAGTTTCGCAAACGGAGTATTTATTTTTCCTGTTACTGTCCATGTATACGGCGTTATTTGACTTTCATTTAACGTTTCTTCTTCAGACGCGGCTCCTTCCATAAGCATCTTAGCCCAATCCATGCTTTCCGCGCGATTGTTAATAAAATCCCTGTTAACGAACGGATCGGAATGATACGGAAACTTCCATTCAAAAGAGCCGTACTTTCCGGAAATAGAACTGTCTAATCCCATCATATAACGAAAAGGGACAGATATTGAAAACAAATTAGAATGATTTTTTTGAAAAGTGCCGTCAAAACCGGGAGCGTAGGGAGTAAACGCTCCGCCTGAAGAGGGCGTAACAGTTCTTGTAAATCCTAAACCAAAGTTGAAATTTAATTTACTTAAAATTCCGGTGCTTGGAACAGCAAGATCGACACCGGCAAATAATCCCATATTTACATAGTAATCAACCATTGCTTTTAGGCTAAGTTCGTTCGGATTAACTATTTTTTTTCCTGTTGAACGCAAAAATATTCCTTCTCGTTCTAGCTGCGAATCGCTTGAGCTTCCCAATATCCTTGAAAGAGAACTTTCCTGGTTTGTTTCTGCTTTTGGCTGTCCTAAAATGTATGTAGTAGTTTGAACAAAACCGCCTTCTCTTGATCGGTATCCGATTACAGGATGGAAAATAAGCTGATCTGTTGGAAAATAGAAAAACGGGATATACAAAACAGGAATTTCACCTACTTTTAATACCGCGTTCGCAATCGCAAAATCAGATCCTGGCAGAAGCCAAAGTCTTGTAGCGGTTATCGACCAAAAAGTTTCTTCGCTTTCTCCGCTTGTTATTTTTGCGTTGCTTAAAATTGTTACATCCTGATCTGTGCGCGTAATTATTTTTCCGGAAAAACGATAAGAAGTATCGCCGTCTTTCATTGTTGAATTTCCGTCAAGAAAAATGCTTGACCAATTGTCAAGGTTTACAGTAATGCTTTCTCCTCGGAAAGTTTCGGTTGTAGATGAATCAACTTTTTCGTATATTACGTTTCCGGTTGCCGAAAGTATATTTCTTGTGCGGTTAAAAAGTATTTCATGAGCTTTTATTTTGTGAATAGAATCTCCGTCTTTTAGGCTGATATTAACATCGCCTCTTAATCTTGCGTAATCTTCGTTAATAACATCAATTGAAAAATAATCCGTCGTCTGCGCAGACTCTATTGTAATGATTTTTTGATTAGTTTTTTCACCCTGTGCCGGTTCCGGAATTTGAAAATGATTTCTAATACGTCTCGCAAGTTCATCCCGCGTTCCGCCTTCCGAAAGTCCGAGTATTCTAGCCCATACCGCAATCTCGCTTAACGTTGATGTTTTTAACTCCATTTCGATACGCTGTATTTCAGATAACGGCAACCTGGAAACAAATTTTTCTTCATTTGCTGTATCTGTTTCGGTTAATTTTGCGGTTTCACTTTCTGTCTGAGCGTCAGTTAATGCCTGCTCGACAATTTCTGTTGTTATGGGAAGATCTGTTATGTCAGAAGTTTCCTGCGCGTAAAGCGGCGATATAATTAATAACAGAAATAGAATTTTCTTCATTTCTTTTTTCGTTCTCTTTTGAGCATTTCCGCGATATAAAAGCCCGTGTACGATTCCCTGCATTTAGCGATTTGTTCCGGCGTGCCTGTGACGATAACATGCCCACCCCGTTCTCCGCCCTCCGGTCCAAGATCGATAATATGATCGGCTTGTAAAAGCACATCGAGATTGTGTTCTATCATTATAACAGTATTGCCCTGATCAACCAACCGCTGGATAACAGCCATTAATTGTTTTACATCGGCGAAGTGAAGACCGGTAGTCGGCTCGTCCAGAATGTAGAGGGTTCTGCCTGTGGAGCGTTTTGAAAGTTCAAGGGCAAGTTTTACCCTCTGCGCCTCGCCGCCTGAGAGGGTGAGCGCGGACTGCCCGAGTTTCACGTAACCAAGACCGACCGACAAAAGCGTCTCCATCTTGCGTGAAACCTGCGGAATGGGAGCGAAAAAGGTTGCCGCTTCTTCAATTGTCATATCCAAAATATCGCTGATATTTTTTCCTTTGTAACGGATTTCAAGCGTCTCCCTGTTGAATCTTTTTCCATGGCAGACATCGCAGATTATGTAAACATCAGGGAGGAAATTCATCTCGATTTTGATTGTGCCGTCGCCTTCACAGTTTTCGCATCTGCCGCCTTTGACGTTAAACGAAAAACGTCCCGGTTTGTAGCCTCTCATTTTCGATTCGGGAAGGTTCGCGAACATATCTCTGATTGCCGTAAATCCTTCGACATACGTGATAGGGTTTGATCGCGGTGTTCTTCCGATCGGGCTTTGATCGATGTCGATAACTTTATCGATGTGCTCAGCGCCTTCAAGTTTTTTATACGCGCCTTCGATATGATTCGATCCGTAAACTTGATTCGCGAGAGCCGGATACATAACGTCAGATAACAAAGTTGATTTTCCCGATCCTGAAACTCCCGTAATGCATGTAAAAATACCAAGCGGAATTTCAACATTGATGTTTTTTAAATTATGCTCGCTCGCTCCTTTTATTTTTAAAGCAGCTCCGTTTCCTTCGCGGCGTTTTTTCGGAATGTCGATTTGAATAGCGCCTGCGAGGTATTGTCCCGTAAGGCTTTTTTTCACCTTCATCACGTCTTCAGGTTTCCCCTGCGCGACCACATATCCGCCGTGAACGCCCGCTCCCGGTCCTAAATCGACAATGTGATCGGCTGTGCGCAGAGTCTGTTCATCATGCTCAACGACGATCAGCGTGTTGCCGAGATCGCGAAGGTAGAGGAGGGTATCGATCAAACGCTGGTTGTCCCTCTGGTGAAGACCGATAGACGGCTCGTCAAGAATGTACAAAACGCCGACAAGGCTCGATCCGATTTGCGTCGCGAGCC
>JGI24695J34938_10002501_pt1 | contig 13987 bp, 10 predicted proteins | sample TergutCo191P3_FD_34938 | JGI IMG/M metagenome (IMG submission 34938) | reverse complement strand
GCGTCTTACGCAAAACGCCTTGCGCATGTTATCACCGAATACAAACAAGCGTTCGGTTTTACGCAAATTCCTGTGCTGTCTCCGAGAGAGAGCGAAATACTTACAGATCTTTCACAGGGGCTGTCACGGGCGGAAATCGCGTCAAGCCGCAATCTTTCAATCAATACGGTAAAAATGCTTATAAACAATGTGTACATGAAGCTGGGCGCGGAAAATTTAGCGGAAGCAATACGTATAGCCGCAGAACGAAAAATTGTTTGATCGCAGCATTGCCCGTTATAACTATCAATAAAATCAAAAGAAAAAACTTTTTTATCTTGGATTTCGGAGTATAACTGCTTCAAATCCATTTTATAGGCGCAAAAAGCTGTTGCCTTAAATTATTTCAAAATGTACAATCATATAAGAGAGCTTTTGACAGAGGATAAATTTTATTTATTGTAATAAGGAAACTAACATTGCTGATAAATAATAAATATTTTTTAAAAGTAATATTTTCTATTCTCTGCTTATTATTTGGTATTCTGCCTGTCTTTGGGCAGACAATGTTTGTAAGCGATTCTGAATTACCGGCAGTTAAAGTCGCGATGAGCGACGACCAATCGATCATTATTGAACGGATACTGTATGAAGCATTGAAACGCGCAGGTCATCAAATGGTTACCCAAAAAACAGGTATGCGCACCGCTGTTTCGGATGTTAACCACGGCGATGTTGTTATCCTGCCTGTGCAAACAGACGGCTGGGATAAAATGTATCCGAATCTAATAAAAGTTCCTGTCGCTATTGATATTGTTGAATTCACCGCTTACACCCGCTCGAACGACAATTATCAATTTTCAGAGTGGCGTGATATTGCAGGATTTAAATTGGGATATCGCCGGCAGAATGAGTACATAGCAAACAATTTATCAAAAACGAGAGCAGGAACGCTTGTTTCAGAAAACAGCATTGAAGATTTGTGGGCTTCTTTGCTTGACGGTAAAGCCAATGTAATTCTCCTTCCAAGAATGTCGCATTTTGAGCATAGATACCCGCAGGGAATTAAAAGAGCCGGCGTAATCGAACGGCAGCCTGTTTATACTTATGTTAACAATAAATACGCATACTTGGTTCCTCTTCTTGAAAAATCATACAATGACATGATTAATGATGGTACTATAGAATCGATTCGCAGCGGCAGTATAAATAATAAAACGTTAAACGAAAACAAACCTGTTATATTACATATTAATTCATTTAATGCGCAAAACGAATGGGAACGCAGTCAGATGGAGTCTATCCGCGGCAACATTGAGTCAGAATTTTTTAATAAACAAGATCATTCAAAACCGGACACACAAAATTATCGAAATACATCGTTTGAATATTATAATCTTTATTTGAATTCCAACGAATATCACAGAAGAGCAAGCTTTAACAGCATTGTATCAGATATGGTAAAAACAGGATTTTTAATGCGTTATCCTGACTTGATTATCGCGTCAGGCGATGAAGCGTTTGAATATGTGCTTAACAATTATTATCTTTTATTTCCCGGTATGCCTGTTTTGTTTACAAACGTAGTAAAAGTTCAGGATTCCATGATATACGGACTTGAAAATTATGTCACAGGTATTACTCAAACAATTTCATTCAGCGAAACTGTTATAAAAATGATCAAACTCTTTCCGGAAATTAAGAATATCTATATTTTAAATGATTATTATCTTAATAAAAGCAAAAAGGTAATGGAAGATATTAAGTATAATATTAAATCCATAAATCAAACTCTAAAAAAGCAAAATGAATACAGACCGTCCGTAAATTTTTTATTCAATGAAAATAAACCGTTTGCGGAAATCATAAATGATATTTTTAANTTTGAATCTGATACGCTTGTTCTGATAGGAAAATATTTATCCGACAGTGACGGTGTTTTCTATTCGGAGGAACAAGTCCAAAGTATGGTTTCAAACGCGTCAAAAAATGCTGTTTTTTGTTTAACTTCATCGTATATCGGAAACGGAACTTTAGGCGGTTTAATTCCCGATCCCAAATCACAGAGTGATATAACAGCTTCTATGGCTGTAGAAATATTAAAAGGCAAATCGCCTTCGGAAATTTCGATAATTTATGATTCGTCTTTTCTCAATCAGTGGCAGTTCGATTATCATATAATAAAAAAATTCAACGTAAGAGCAAAGGATCTGCCTAAAGGTCACATAATTATTAACCGTCCGATTCCTCTTTGGATATCAAATCCGAATCAATTTAGATCATTTCTTACCGCTGCGGCTTTATCTTTGTTTATGATAAGCGGTTTGGTGTTTTATCTTAGACTGATGACGCGGAAACAAGCGGATGATAATATGCACATTTTACTCGATGCTCTGCCGATGAGCTGTCAGTTATGGAATAAAAATTTAAAATCAATAATTTCCAACAGGGCTGCCGTAGAATTATTCGGATATAAAAAGAGGGTCGAGTATCTCGATATGTTTATTGAGAATTGTTCTCCCGAATATCAGCCTGACGGACAAAATTCCGAGAAAAAAGCGCATGCTATTATAAATACAGCGTTTAAAGAAGGCTATTTAAAATTCGAGTGGATGCATCGCCATATCAACGGTGATCTTATTCCTGCCGAAGTTACGCTAATCAAAGTAAAACACAACAAAGAAGGAGATCTTGTCGCCTGTTATATAAGAGATTTAAGAGAACATAAAATTTTTATTAACGAGATTGAAAAAATTAACAAAGATCTTCGCAAAACGCGCGATACGGCAGAAACCGCCAGTAAAATAAAAACAGCGTTTCTCGCGAATATGAGCCACGAAATCAGAACGCCGATGAACAGCATCATTGGATTTACGGAACTCGCGCAGCACAGTAATAGTATCGAAAAAATAAAAGAATATCTTTCTAATATTTTGCAGAGTTCAAAATGGCTATTAACAATAATAAACGATATTCTTGATATATCAAAAATAGAATCGGGAAAAGCCGCGGCGGAACATACTCCTCTTGATTCGCGCGATGAAAGCAATCAAAATGACGCGGGTTTATTAAATCGCGAAAAACCCAATTTTTCCGGCGATGTCCTTGTTTGCGAAGATAACAGCCTGAATCAACAGGTAATTTACGAGCATTTAACAAGAGTAGGATTAAAAACAATAATTGCACATAACGGAAAGGAAGGCGTTGACCATGTAGTAAAAAGAATTAAGAACGAAATTAAATCCTTCGATTTAATTTTAATGGATATTCACATGCCGGAAATGGACGGTCTGGAAGCTGCTTCAAAAATTACTGCATTAGGTGTAAATTCTCCGATAATCGCGTTAACTGCGAATATAATGCCGGATGATTTGGAAACTTACAAAAATAACGGAATGTCCGACTGTCTGGGAAAACCTTTTACATCGGAAGAATTATGGAAATACCTTATAAAATATCTTCCTGTTATATATTATTCATCCGAAAATAAAGATAAAAACGATTCCGGTACAGACGATCTCAGCGATGATGAAAAGTTTAAAAAACAAATTCAAACTAATTTTGTCAGAAATAATCAAAACACTTATGAAAATATTATCAAGGCATTGCAAAACAACGATATGAAACAGGCTCATAGAATGGTTCACACATTAAAGAGCAATGCGGGGCAAATAGGTAAAAGCAAATTGCAGGCGGCGGCGGCGGTTCTTGAAGATATACTCAAGCAAGGAATAAGTCCTCTTGAAAAAAACGATCTAAATATTCTTAAAACCGAATTAAATATTGTATTAACGGATTTATCTCCGTTATTAGATGAAATTAACACAATAAAAGCGCAAAAAACAAACGATATTGAAAAAGTACGTGATATACTGACAAAGCTGGAACCTATGCTGATAAATAAAAATCCGGAATGCGAAGAATTACTCAAAGATATTTACACAATTCCCGGAGCGGAAGAACTTGCTAATCAAATTGATAAATTTAATTTCAAGCAGGCAATAGAAGAATTATCGAGATTGAAAAAAGAATGGGGGTAAGAAAATGAACAACGAAAAAAAGAACAGCGTTCTAATTGTAGACGACGAGAGAGACAATATCAGCGCATTAAAAACAATATTGAATCCCGATTACAAAGTTTACGCTTCTACTAACGGTAAAGACGCAATTGAAACAGTTATTGAATTTATGCCTGACGTTATTTTACTTGATGTGCTTATGCCTGACATGGACGGATATGATGTAATAACCGCGTTAAAAAGCTCCGAGAAAACCCGCGATATACCGGTAATTTTTATCACAGGGCTTGATAATATAAACTCGGAAATAAAAGGGCTTGCTTTGGGAGCCTCAGACTATATTTCAAAACCTTTTCATCCCGCAATTGTCAAACTTAGAGTCCGGCATCAAATGCAGCTTGTTGAAAGGCTGAGGCAGCAGGCGCTGACGACAAAAATTGCGCATAACTTTCTTGCTAATGCCGATACAGATTCGATTTACACGGAAACACTGCGGACGATCGGTGAATTTATGGATATTGCGACAATATTACTGTACAGACTTGACAAAAACAATAATATCATAACATGTCAAAATGAATGGTTAAATCCGGAATTGAACCTTGAAACGCGCATAGGCAACAAGGTTGAACTCAATGATGAATTATTAACCATAGTCAATAATTTGCTTCAGAACAAAGAAAAAGATTTGTTTTCTCACTCCAGTAATAATATATTTAAAGATTTTGTAAAATTGCAAAGACAGTATATCGAAAATTTTATTGTCACGCCCATTTTTGTAAAAGGCAGTATGAACGCTCTTTTAATCTTTTCAAGAATAGAAAATATAAACTGGAACGAGAGCGAGACAGGTCTTGCTGTGCTTATTGCAAGTATTTTTTCCGGCGTTTTTGAGCGTGACGCGATACAACACGCGGAATATTTAAGCCGCGCAAAGTCGGAATTTCTCTCGCGCATGAGTCATGAAATGCGCACTCCGTTAAATGCCATAATCGGTATTCTGCAAATCATCGATCTTTTAGGAGTCCCCGATAATATAAAAGAAAACTGCAATGTAATGAATACATCCGCTAACAAACTAATGCGTTTAATCGATGATGTGCTTGAAATTTCAGATATAGAATACGGAACATTTAAACTGACAGAAGCGGTTTTCGATTTTAAAAAAATGGCATGGAATCTATTGCGCGAAGCAGATGAAACAGCAACTAAAAAGCGTCAGCTTCTGGAATGTAAAGTTGATAACAATATACCGGATTTACTCACAGGCGATGAAAGACGTTTAGAACAGGTAATTATAACGCTTCTCGATAACGCCAATAAATTTACGCAGGAGGACGGAGAAATAACTTTTGACGCAAGCGTAATTAACTCGGATAATGAAACGGTTACCGTTCAAGTCAAAGTAACCGACAACGGAATTGGGATATCAAAAGAGCAGCAGAAAAATATTTTCTCGATTTTCGAACAGGCAGACAACGGACAAAACAGAGAGTACGGCGGCGCAGGATTAGGTCTTACAATAGCAAAACGCATTGTCGAAATGATGAACGGAAAAATTCGGGTAGAATCGGAATTAGGAAAAGGATCAAAGTTTTATTTTACATGCAGACTGAAAAAAAATTAATACCATTCACCCGTCTTGAGTAATCCGGTCATCCGTAGTATACTGACCTTATGAAATTCACACCACCAAATATGGGAAGATTTACCCCAAATATGATTGTTGTCGGTATTGCGGGACTATTGGTGCTTATATTACTCAGCACCAGTGTTTTTATCGTAGACCAAACCGAACAGGCGGTAATGACCCGCTTTGGCAAGTTTACAGGTATCAAGGGTCCCGGTCTCAATTTTAAACTGCCATTCGGCGTAGATCGGAATTATACGGTCAATGTCAGAACAGTTCAAACTGAAGAATTCGGTTTTCGCACAACAACAAGAGGCGGAAATAACCCCGGCTATTCCAGTCAGACTGCAGAGTCTGTGATGCTGACAGGCGATTTGAATATCGTCGATGTTGAATGGATAATTCAATACCGCGTCGATGATCCGCAGGCTTGGGTATTTAACGTGTATGAACGCCGCGAAACGATTCGTGACGTATCACGCTCTGTTATCAACATGTTAGTAGGCGACCGCGCGATTATGGCAATCATGGGCATTCAGCGAAGCGATATTGAAAGTGAAGCGCTGGTGCTAATGAACGAATCTTTCAACCGTTACAATCTTGGTATCAATGTTATCGCGGTAAGATTGCAGAATGTAACTCCTCCGTCAGGAGTTCAACAGGCTTTTGAAGATGTCAACAGAGCCATTCAGGACAGAGAAAGACTTATCAACGAAGGACAACAGGCTTACAACGAAGAAATTCCGAAAGCCAGAGGTGAAAAGGAACGAATTATTCAGGTAGCGCAAGGTTACGCAACAGAACGCGTAAACAGAGCGAACGGCGATGTTGCGCGTTTCAATTCTGTATACGATGAATTCCGCCGCGCTCCCGAAGTTACACGTCAGCGATTATATTATGAAATGATCGAAGAAGTGTTCAAAGACGAAAAAGATATGAAAATTATTGACCGTAATTTGAATAATTTCCTGCCTCTTATGAATTTAGGAGGAAACAGATAATGAAAAAAACACTTACCACAATAGTAATAATATCCGTTGTTTTTATCGGTATATTAATAGCAGGTCCGTTATATGTAATTAACGAAGGAGAACAGGCGGTAATCGTGCGGCTTGGAGCAATTCCCGAAGACGGCATAATTACAACCGCGGGACTTAAAATAAAAATTCCGTTTATTGACGAAGTAGTCCGCTATCCAAAAAAAGTTATGGCATGGGACGGCGAGGCTAGAATTATTCCGACTGCGGAAAGACAATTTATTTTTGTCGATGTTGTTGCCCGTTGGCGCATCGCGGATCCAAAAGTATTTTACGAATCAATCAATACAGTAGAAGCCGCCTATTCAAAACTCGCGGAAATTATCGACTCGGCTGTGCGCACTGTAGTCGCGGAAAATCCGCTGATAGAATCTGTGCGCAATTCAGATAAAATTATGGAACGAGCTACAGGAAATGATGAACCTGATATTGCGGTCGGAGAAGGAGAAGCGGGAATCATCAGCTCTACAATGCAGAACAGATCCAGTCATGAACCGATTAAACTGGGACGGCGGCAGCTTGCAGAAGAAATACTCAAGCGATCCTCGGAAAATATGGAAAAAGAATTCGGTATAGTGCTTATTGATGTTGTTACGCGTCAAATCAGCTATTCTCCGGAACTTACACCGAGCGTTTACGCGCGTATGATAAGAGAACGCAATCAGCTTGCGATGGCGTATCGATCCGACGGTGAAGGACGAAAAGCGGCAAAGATGGGTGAGATGGACAACGAAAAACGTACAATACTTTCACAGGCATATACGCAAGCGCAAACTGTTATGGGAGATGCCGACGCGATAGCCGCGAGAATTTACGCCGACGCGTATTCCGGCGGAGACAGAGCGGCTTTCTACAATTTCTGGAGAGCGATAGAATCGTATCGTCAAACCATGCCGAAGTTTGATAAAACTCTTACAACAGACATGGATTATTTCCGTTATCTCTATTCAACGAGATAGCCGTCAGCGAAGTATAATGGGAGATTAATGCAACGCCGTATTTTTATTTCTGATACAGATAACGGTCCTGTTGTTTATTTCGATACCGGACTNGAGCCGCGCTCTTTTGCCAGAACAAAAATGGCGCAGAGCCTGATTGAGCCNGGTTTCGTTGTTTCTTCTGACGGCACTCATAAGCCGTGGAAACCGGCCGGCGTAAATGATATGGACGGTTTCATGCGGGTTTGGGGACCGCTGTTTGACGGAACAAGACTCGATGTGCTTCTCGAAGAAATTAATCCTGATACGGACTGTACTCAGGCAAAACAAAAAGCTCTTGACGCGGTTGTCTTATGGATCAAGGCAAAATTATTTTTAGGAGAAACAAAAGCAGTCATCAATCCCGGCGCGTCGTTTGTCGGTGAAAACAATGTATTTTTTGCTCCCGAACATATTTCTACACGCTGCCTATTTATTGAACAAACAGGAGAAAATGTATCTCAACAGGATCGATACAACTGCCCTGATTTAATTGATACTAACGCGACAGCTTTCTGCGCCGGAGTAATGTTATACAAAATACTGACGGGCTCGCATCCGTATCCTACTTTGGAAATTTATCAAAACATGAGAGAAGGCGTATATATGCCGGTGAATCTTGCGGCTCCTGATTTGAATGAAAATATTTCCGGTCTTATTCAGGAAGCTCTTCTTTTACCTGTCGTCAAAAAACGATCGTCAAAAAACGGCGCGGCTATACTTTCGCAAATTATTAATATTTTATGTATTAAAACAAAAGTTGTTGATGTTTCTTCTCTTTATACGCCATTGCCGGCAGAAAAGAAAGCGCATCTGTTAAAACAAAAAAAACAGTATTTGTTCAGACAAGCTTCCGCAAAAGCAATAAAAGATTTTGCTGTACGAAACAGAAAAGTTCTGATAGGAGCAGGAATAGTACTGTTTATTTTTCTTTTTATTTTCTTTAATTCGCTAAAACCGAATCCAAACCGCCCGGAAACAGAAGGAATGACATCCGACAGCGTTGCAGCCGCTTATTACAGCGCGTTCAGTGTACTGGATCACTTTTTTATGGAAGCATGCGTTCTGGGAGCGGACAGAGGCGATATAAACATAGCAGCGAGTTTGTATGCAGTCAACAGAGCAAGACAAGCCTACGAAGGATCATACGCTCCGCAGTATATTACAGCGCAGACATGGCAGGAACACGGCGGCTCGCTTCCCGCTCCGAATGTATTCGGCGTAACGGATTTTTCGCTTCAGCATATCAGCGGAAATGAAAATGACGCCGCGGTTACATACCGCGCGGATTATTTGCTGTGGGCTCCGGATGAAGATGCAAGAAACCGCAGCGATGTCCTTACGCTGAGACGCGACAGATTTAAAAACTGGCGCATAACAGAAATCTTACGGACTGAGCGGTAATTTACGGCGGTCACCTGCCGCAAATTTTTACAATCGGATTACATGTTTATTATTTGTTTTCAAACCAATTATTAATTAAGACCCGCGCCAGAGAACCTTTCCCCGGCAATTCAGGTAAATTATTTTTTGTAAACCATTCTGCATCTTCGATTTCTTCGCCGTCNGGCTTAAGCGTACCGCCCGCGAAACGCGCTTTATAACCAACCATTAATGAATTCGGAAACGGCCAAGGCTGCGATTTGACATATTCAATATCTTTTACTTCGATATTCACTTCTTCCCTGACTTCCCGCGCGACGGTCTCTTCAAGGGATTCTCCCGCTTCATTGTAACCGGAAATGAGACTGTAAACGCCTGCCCTAAATCTTTTGTTATGCGCAAGAAGGATTCTGTTATCGCAATCTGTAATAACGACAATTGCGGCGGGGCAGATTCTCGGGAACTCAAGCCGCCCGCATTCAGNGCACTGACGCTGTACTTGTCCGGGCACATCGCTGTTTTTCGCGCCGCAAGTGCCGCAGAAACGGGAGTCTCTCCGCCATTGCGCAATATGACAAGCGCGCAGAATGTCCGAAATCGGTTTGCCGAAAAAGGGCGCTTTCACTAAAGGTGGTTTCTCCAAAGGAGTTTTCACCGGGGGCGCTTTCTCCAAGGGCGCGTCTTCTTCCTCTGCCGCAAACATCGATAATACTTGACGAACAGGAACGGCTTTCCAATTTGCAGATAACGTGCTTCCTGAAGGAACGGATACGGCGTTTATCAGCTTTTCCGGTTCAACTAACGAAGGAATTTCAAAAATATCGGGGTTGTTAATTTCACCTGCCAATTCAAGCGGAAATTCCTGCCATACATTAGAACCGGGAAAATCCAACGGCAAAAGCAAAGTATTATCCCGGAAGAAAAACGCTGTTTTGTTCAAAACCACCCCCATCTTCAATATATAAAAAATATTGTTGTTATTCTACAATTTATTATATATATTTTATGTTAAGAGGAAAAAAAATTTACATACTTAAACAGATAAAATACAAGGGAGGAATGAATGAATAATGTAAATTATCTTGAAATGCTGCCTCTGAGCAGTATCGCGAAATATGAGAAAGGACAATCCAACGAGGGCGTTCCTTTTTCGGGTTATCCGCGCGCGCATCCTTCAGATAAAACTAAACTAATTCTTGTAAACGATCCTCTGGGCAGCGAACCTACTGTGCTTGAATTTAAACTTGAAGATATTTTATATGTTGAGGATATCCCTTCCGCGGTTACAGAAGCGGGAGAAGGTATACCGCTTGTAAAACTTTGGGTGCAGCGCGGCGCTGTCGGCGTTATTCTTGAACCGTTTGAAGTAAATGATTCCGTAAATTTTACGGATGATAACTTTAAGAGCAAAGTCAGAGCGGCAAAAGAAAGAATCCTGAGTCATCAAACGCAGGCAAACCATGTTGGTGTGAATAATTAAAATGGATACGCCGGAATTTTCTTCTTCAATGCGATCGCCTCTTTTTGTAACCGAAAAAGAGGGAAAAGTATTTTGCGAGCTCTGCCACAACATCTGCGAAATAAAGAGCGGCGGTTTCGGAATTTGCGGCGTTAGGGGAAACAAGAGCGGAAAGGGCATCATTCCTTTTTACGGATTTGTTTCGGCGTTAGCCGTCGATCCAATCGAAAAAAAACCGCTATATCATTTTAAACCGAACACAAAGATTCTTTCTCTCGGTTTTGCGGGATGTAATTTACGCTGTCCGTTCTGCCAGAATTGGCACATCTCGCAAAATACCGATATCTCCGGCAGATGGATGACGAGCGGAGATATAATATCCGCGGCTCTCAGGCAGGATACTACTTCGATCGCGTACACATATTCAGAGCCGCTTATCCATCTTGAGTTTATTCTTGACTGCATGATGCTTGCGCGCAGGCACGGCATCTCGAATGTGCTTGTTACAAACGGCTGCGTTAATTACAAAGCGGCTGTTAAAGTTTTAAAATACACTGACGCGGTAAATGTCGATTTAAAAACTTTTTCCGCGGAAACATACAAAAAATGTTTAGGCGGCGACTTACAAACCGTTCTTACATTTATCGAATTATCAAATAAAATGAATGTTCATACTGAAATAACAACTTTAGTCGTTCCTGATTTAAACGATTCCAGCGCAGAGCTATCAGCAATTACAGATTATATTGCCTCATTAAACAAAGAAATACCGTGGCATTTGTCGGCTTATCATCCCGATTACCGCTGGAACGCGCCGCCGACAAATCCGCAGTTTTTAATGAACGCCGTTAATGAAGCGAAGAAAAAACTTCCCTTTGTGTATCCGGGAAACATAGCGGTGCAAAACAACAAAGAAAAATAACTAATCTATCATATTATATTGAAAATCATGAAAAAAAATGATATATTGAAGGTATGGCACGAATTTTTGCATTTATTATTATAGCTTCAATGTGTTTGTATCCTGCGGCTCTTGAAGCAGAGGTGCTTCCTGATTGGATGATTCCTTTAAGAGACTCAATATATGAACAAGAATTGACGGNCGAAGAGATTGTTCCTCTGTACAATGCCGCGAAAGCCGCTTCAGCGCAAAACCGTTCCGGTACCGCCTTGANTCTTTTGCTGTCACGATGTGAATTTTTCATGGGGCGGGCNTACCTTTTCGAGAANCGCAACAATGAAGCGCATATTCACTTTTCGGANGGGCTGCGTATTGCCGAAGATTTAGTAAAAACTGACCCTTCTGATGTCGCGTGGGTATTGCGCGCGGAAAATCTTTCTCATTTATGCCAGATTGGAACGGTGGCTTTTGTAATAGGAAACGGATTAAACATAGAAAATTACGCGAAAACATCGCTTAGGTATAACAACCGTAACGCGACCGCGCAGTATGTTGTCGCCGCGCGCTGGGTATACGCTCCCGCCCCTTTTCACAATCACAGAAGAGGAATAGAAATGATGTCGGCGATAATTGAAAACGGCGACATGGAAAGGGACGATCGATTTAATGTTCTTTCAGCGATTGGCTACGCTTATCTGCAACAAAAAAAATATGACGAAGCCAGAACGTGGTTTTTAAAATCACTTGAAGTTTATCCAACAAATAAATTTATTAATGGATTACTCAAAAGTATAAATTAAAAAGGGGTAAGTTATGTTCGCAGCGCTGGCGGGAATACTTAGCCAGTTTTATTATCCTGCTCTGACTATAGTAGCTTTATATTTTTTCTTTCTCTCAATTTCGAATCATTATGAAATGTGGCGGTTCTCGTTATCTTCCGAAATTTTTGACGGACCTATGGTTTCNATACTTATTCCCGCTCGTAATGAAGANCAAAATATNGAACGTTGTTTAAAATCATTACAAAATCAACAATACAAAAATTTCGAGATTCTTGTATTAAATGATAATTCAACAGATAACACTTTAAATATTTTGAATCGAATAAGCGCGGAAGACAGCCGCGTTAAAGTTTTTAACGGAGATCCTCTTCCGCCTGATTGGTACGGAAAACCTTTTGCCTTGCACCAGCTTACAAAGCACGCAAAAGGAGAAATACTTGTCTTAACAGACGCTGATACTGTTCACACTCCGACAAGCGTCGCGTGGGCTGTTACAAATCTGCTCGGGCTTAAAGCGGACTTAATTTCAGGATACATTGGGCAGATATTTGGTTCTATCGGAGAAATTCTTACAGTCCCGTTAATGTTTTTCCTCACAGGATTTATCATTCCGCTTTCTCTTAATCGTTTTGTAAAGAAAGTGCATTGGTTCTCGGCGGCAATCGGACAATTCATCGCCATTAGGCGAAATGTATTTGACGCGATCGGCGGCTGCGAAGCGTTCAAGAAAAAAACATCCGAAGATATATATATGTCGCGTCTTGTAAAAAGAAAAGGTTACAGTACGCGTTTTTTAAATGTCTGCGACCATGTCAAATGCAGAATGTATAACGGTTATCACCATGCCGTNGAAGGAATAGGAAAAAATATTTTCGACTTCCTNGGNAAAAACAATTACCTGCTTTTTTTCCTGATGATCGTTATTTTCTTCTTTTTATTTTTTCCGTTTCCTCTNTTATTTTTCTGCATTGCGAAATCAAGCCCNTGGACTTTGTATATTCTCACTGTCGTTNTACTCTACAGTCTTACATGGATATTCGCTTTTTTGGGAATGAGATTAAACTGGTGGTACGGTCTTCTCTGGCCGATATATTTTTTAAATCTGATCTACATGGCGGGCTGGTCGTGGTTCAGAACAATAACCGGTAAAGGCTTTCTCTGGAAAGACAGGAAGGTAGGCTGATGCCGTATAAACACGGGCGACCCGTTATCGATCTTTCGTTTTGGTTCAGAATGGCAACCAAAATAACTTTTTACATTATCATTATACCAATCGCGTGGTTGATGAACTTCATGCAGCATTCCACGCGCTACAAACACAGATGGCGTCTTCATAAAATCCGCAAAGCAATTACCGTTTCAAACCACACAACTTTTTTTGATCCGGTAAAGATCGCGACTCTCGCTTTACCGGGAATGATTTATCAAACTCTTCTTGAAGCCACAGTTGAATTTCCGTTTGTAGGAACTTTCACAAGACTTTTAGGAGGAGTTCCGATTCCAAGAGGAAGAACCGGTTATCGAAAAATTCTTGAAATCTGCGAACGCTCTTTTAAATACAACCGTTATATGCATTTTTATTCTGAAGGCGAATGTTTTTTATATAATCAAAAAATTAAAGAATTCCAGTCAGGCGCGTTTTGGGTAGCCGCCGAACTTGATATTCCGGTAGTGCCGCTGGTAACTGTTTTTTCAAACGGCTTGTTTAAACCATGGTCGTTTTTAGGAAGATCTCTGCCTGTTGAAACGCTCGTTATTTTAGAGCCGGTGCATCCTTCGCAATTTATACGCCGTGATGAAAAAGGTGAAATTATTTCCGA
>JGI24695J34938_10002500_pt1 | contig 13987 bp, 8 predicted proteins | sample TergutCo191P3_FD_34938 | JGI IMG/M metagenome (IMG submission 34938) | reverse complement strand
TTAAGAAGCCCGTTTTTGAGAAGGTATGGTTCATAAACATCTTCAATGGTTCCTGCATCTTCGCCGACAGCGGCGGCAAGTGTATCAAGCCCAACAGGGCCGCCTTTAAACTGATTAATAAGGGTGAGCAACAGATTCCTGTCGATATGATCAAGACCGAGTTTATCTACATCCAAAAGGTCAAGGGCAGTGACCGCGACTTCTTTGGTAATGACACCGTCGAATTTTACCTGCGCGAAATCGCGGACGCGCTTTAAGATACGGTTCGCCAACCGAGGGGTACCGCGGCTGCGGCGTGCCAACTCTTCCGCTCCGTCAACCATGATTTTTACTTTCAGAATCTGTGCGGAGTGGATTATAATCGACCTTAGCTCATCAACCGTATAAAATTCCAGACGATGAATCACGCCAAAGCGGTCGCGGAGCGGCGCGGTTAACAGCCCCGCCCTGGTAGTTGCGCCGACTAGGGTAAACTTAGGTAAATCCAAGCGGATGGAACGGGCGGAAGCGCCTTTTCCAATCATAATATCAATACAATAATCCTCCATCGCGGGATACAGCACTTCTTCAACTTGCCGATTAAGGCGGTGTATTTCGTCAACGAAAAGCAGGTCGCCTTCTTTCAGGTTGTTAAGAATCGCCGCCATTTCACCCGGTTTTTCGATCGCGGGGCCGCTGGTGACTTTCATATTAACACCCATTTCGATCGCGATAATTCCTGCTAATGTCGTTTTGCCTAAGCCCGGCGGCCCATAGAATAAGACATGGTCAAGGGGGTCATTTCGCTGTTTCGCCGCTTCCATGTAGATTTTCAGGTTTTCTTTTACCTTCATCTGTCCGATATAGTCATCTAATTTCTGCGGGCGCAGTGAACCTTCTATTTTAATGTCTTCTTCTTTTATGTTCGTTTCAATTATTCTTCCTGACATGCTTCACCTGTTTTAGTTTGTCGTAGGCAATGTTTAGGTTTTTCATTGCGGATTACATAACCTTAATTTAGAACAAATTCTTAAGCGCTGCTTTAAGAATCGTTTCTGTGTCCATATCTTCTGTATCGGTATCGACTTTTTTGACCGCTTTTAAAGCTTCGGTTGCACCATAACCCAGCGCTACCAATGCTTCGACCGCTTCGTTCTTCGCCCCGTTAGGAAGGGCGGCACTGCCGATGCTTCCATATGAACGCATCTCATCGGCTCTAAATGTATCTTCCGGCGATACTTTCCCGCGTAAATCAAGGATAACCCGCTCCGCCGTCCGCGTGCCGATCCCCGGTGCTTTCGAAATCGCTTTCGCGTCGCCTGAAATAATCGCGAAACGAAGGTCGTCGGCACTCATTACGGAAAGAACCGCCAACCCGCCTTTTGGTCCGATTCCGCTGACGGATATTAATTGCTTGAAAATCTCCATATCATCTCGGGTCAAGAATCCGTACAGCTGAAACAAATCTTCACGAACATGAGTATATGTATAAAGACGTACCGTCTGCCCGATCCCGGGCAAAAGATTCACCGTCCCTGTCGATATCTTCACTTCATAACCGATACTGCCCGTATCAATCACGACATTATCTTCATAAATAGCCGCTATTTCACCTTTCACAAATGCGATCATGAATTTCTCCTACTACAATTAAGTAAATACAATTAAGTAAAAATACTTGCTACTAATTCAATATAACACATTCGAACATATGTTTCAAGCGGTAAAATTTAATTACTTATCTTGTTAACAGCGTAGTACATGCAACTCATGCAAAGCCCTTGTTGCGGCGACGTATAGTAATTTTGCTTCTTTGGGGCCGGCGATTTTTTCAATTTTTTGCGGATTCCATAAGATAACGACATCAAATTCAAGCCCTTTCGTTAACCGAATCGGATATACAACATCTCCTGCAACCAATCCCCGCACTTTCTCCGCCTCTTTATCATCATGGCATATCACCGCCGCAGTCTGATAGCCCCGCTCATAGCTTTCTTCAAGCAACTTACCGGCCCTCTCCGCCATCTCCCCGATACTCCAATACTCTTCCTCCGACACAGCGCTTCCATGCCTGATAACAGGCGTTATTTTGTACCGGCCCGCCGACGCTCTTTCCAGAACCCTTCCTGCATACTGCGAAATTTCGATCGTATTACGGTAACTTTTAGCCAAAATATTAAATTTATCTTTTTCCCCTGTCAGAAAAAATGATCTTATTTCATCCCAGTCATTCATCCCTGCTTCATAATTAATGTTCTGACTGACATCACCCATAATCGTAAAATAACATTCAGGCAACACCTGCTTAAGCACATAATAAATCCCGCTGCCAAAATCCTGCGCTTCATCAATAAATAAAAGTCCGAATTCCTCATTCGGCCCTTTTTGAAAAATACGGTAGTAAATTAAAACCATTGCCGCAACATCATAAATATCAAAGAAACCCTTACGCAGATTAAAAAGATGTGCTTTCTCATCATCATTTAACGCCGTTCCCAAAAACTCTAAATAAAGCTCAATAACACTAATCTTCGGAAATTTCCCCGTACAAAAGCGGTTATATTCCTTTCTCTTCTTATCGATATCCTGTTTTTCAAACTGCCCTGTAAATGATTTTATCCGTGATAATATCCGCTCATCCATCGCCATTAGCAAACGGTATGCCGAATAGTCAGGGCGGTCATTATATAATGTCTCATTACTGCTTTTCGTTAAAAGCACTCCCAGACTTATATCTTTTACCGCATCCGTTTTCACCAAGCTACTTTTTCGGGCGGCCAAAAAATGCTCCAGTTCTTTAACAAAAGAGTAATTGCTCCGTCGCCCTGAATCAGGTGTTTCTTCCAATATCTTATATTTACTCTTCCACTCTTTTCCAAGCAGATGAACGAACAGTTCATCCATCCGCATTTTTTTCGTTTGATTTACATCAAGTTCAGGTAAACCACCGGTGATATAGTTAAGCAACAAATCATTAGAGCCGATTACGCAAAATTCATTCGGTTCAAACCGCTCTTTATAATTAAATAAAATATAGGACATCCTATGTATTGCCACCGTTGTTTTACCGCTCCCCGCGACCCCCTGGACGATGATATTGGCGAATGGCGACTCCCTGATAACCGCGTTTTGCTCTTTCTGGATGGTGGCGATTATTTCCCCAAGGACGGCATCTCTGTTTTGGGACAAATATTTGATCAAAAGCTCATCACTAGCAGCGACGTCACTGTCATAATAACCATTAAAATTTCCGTTCTCAATATCGTAAGTCCGTTTGAGATGTAAATCGACCAAGGCGACGTTTTCGTATTCTGCGCTTTTCGGTTGGTTTTTGCGCCCCGTCATATCAGGGAGCGGGTAAGAGCCGTGACCGATTTCGTTTTCATAGTAGATACTCGATACGGGTGCGCGCCAGTCGGCGATTAGCATATCGGTACGGTTTTTGTAAATGCCATTTTTGCCGATGTAAAGTGATTCTTCTTTTTTAAAGCCGATATCGGTGAAATCAATGCGCCCGAAATATGGGCGAAGTAAAGCTAATTTATTTTTGCGAAGCTGATTTTCTGCATGTTCAGAAAGACTGCGCGAAGTTATCATACGGTCATATAGTTCGATATCGCCGTTTTGCATAGCACTGAATAGTTCCCGTGTTTCCTCGCGATACTTATCATACTCAGTTTCATATGCGGCAGTATTTTCTTCGATTACTTTAATGACGGAATCGAAAAAATCTGTTTCTGCGATATGTTCCCTTGATTTATCCATTATATCCCCTTGCTTGACTTTTGACTTTTAAAATTTATTATAGACTATCTTTTTGATTTATGCTACAGTTAGCATGAAGAATAATTCTAAGACTTGAATCGAAAACGAAGAGTGTTTATTATGAAATTAATCCTTATCCGACATGGTGATCCTGATTATGAAAATGATGCTTTGACCGCCAAGGGGCGCCGCGAGGCTCTACTGTTAGCCGACCGCGTCGCTAAATGGAGGGTGACTGACTTTTACTCCTCCCCTTTAGGACGTGCCAAAGAAACCGCACAATATTGTCTCAAGCAAATTAACCGCCCGACGACGGTTCTGAATTGGTTAAAAGAATTTTATTTTCCTGTAACTGACCCTGTTTCAGGACGTGTTAATGTCCCTTGGGATTTCGTTGCGTCATTTAGGACGAACGAACCGCTTTTTTGCGACCAAAACAACTGGCATGACGCCCCTGTCATGAAAAGCGTCCCCGAGATAAAAGAAAAACATCTTGAAGTGCGGCGTGAACTGGATAAATTACTTGCCGAATACGGATATCTCCGTGACGGCGGACTTTACCGCGTTTCGGGCAAAAAAGAAGTCTTTCTTAAGGAACCTGCGCAACCAAGTGATACATCCGCATCATTTCATCCGATCGAACAAGAAGCTATCGTCGTGATGTTTGCCCATCTGGGTATTATATCCGTCGTTTTATCGCATCTTTTGGGGATTCCCTTTCCGCAGATACCGCATAGTTTCTTCTTGGCGCCTACCTCCGTCACAATCTTGGGAACGGAAGAAAGATGGAGCAATGAAGCATCCTTCCGCGTCCAAGTCGCAGGATGCACCATGCACCTAACTAACGGCGGCGAACCGCTCTCCTGTGCCGGGGCTTACTACAGCGCCTTTCAGGAAGTTAAAACAATTCAAACACCTTAATTTTATTTATTGCGTCTATTTTGTTTGCAACATCAAGCTTTTCGTATATTAATGAAATATGCGACCTAAGCGTTGGCAATTTAATCCCCAAATTATCCGCCATCTCCTGATAGCTTTTCCCCTCGCAAAGTAACTTCATCACAGCTTTTTGCTTATCCGTAAAACTTATTTGCTCCTCATAAATCACCGCAATCTGTGTGATATCAACATTTTCCTTGACTTTATAATAAACCATTTTGAAGAAACTGGTCGGCGGAAGTTCCTCGCGGTTTTGTTGCTCAATCCGTTTTTGAAGCTTAAACAGCATTCCGCTTAACTCGGCGCCATAGTGAATGAACTTTTGGGTAAATTCATAAGGATATGCGAGCGAAACAGCTTCTTCAAGATATCTGAGCGCTTCTTTTTGCAATAAACGCTTTCTTTTCCAACACGCTATCGCCAATAAAATCAATGATTCTATAGCATCAATCGGACGGTTATATATGCGCGACATATCTAAAAGCTTTTTCAGCACAATCATCGCCGAATCATAAGCGCCTGTTATGATAAGCGCTTTACAGGTCGTAAACGAGATATAAATCATCGACAGTGCCGGAGGTGAATATAAATCCGCAGGATACTCATCAAGCCATAATTTCGCGGCTTTTATATCACCGCACCTGATTTTCCGCGTCGCCCGTAAGGCGTTATAGTTGTGATTTAAGTGATATGCCTGCTCCTCTTCTATTAAAAGAGCGATCCGCTCAGTCAAAATTCCTGCTTCAGGCGAATCAAGAACATCCAAAATATAAACCAAAATTGACATCGCACAAAACTTCGTTTCAGTCGGATAATAATCTTTAATCGCCGCAACGGCACGAAGGGCATATGCATGGGCTTGCTCGATCCCCGCCCTTTCATAATGAAGCCCTGCTTTCACAAGGCACGAAAGCAGTTCCCATTCTTCGCCAAACAACCAACCCGCTTTATCACTAAATATCTTCGTATTTTCTTCGGTACAACCTAATGACAGGTCAGAAAAATCAAGGATACTTCGATGAAACAGCGGCATATACATACTGATCGTGCCGCTGAAACAGGCAATCTTTTTTTTGTTCTTTATTTTTACTTTTTGTGCGCGCTCAATCACCTCAAATAAAGAAACGCGAAAATCCCAAATGTTCATATATAAAATATTATGGCTAAAATTCGGTTCCCTTAAAGCAATTTCATCATAGTGCGCATAATATTTATCAGCGTAAAGAATCATTTTATCCGGGCATCCTTCCGCACAAGCCGCGTATGCCATCATATAGTATATGAAGGGGTACAATTTTGCCGCTTCGCGGACTTCCGCGTATTTTTCAATTGCCGTTACTTTTTCGATCGCAAAATCATTGCGGTTAATTGTTTCCAGTAAAGCCCATGCTTTAGCGATTCCGCCTAAATTTTTACAGCGGATAAAATTCTCCGCCGCTTTGTAAAAATCCTGCCGCATAAGATACCAACTCCCTTCCGCATCCCAAAGCGAATTGATAAATTCCTCACCCTGCTCTTTTGCTTTCCTGCCAAGAAAGCTTTTAAATAAATGGTGGTAGCGGTACACGCCGTCGCCGCAGTTTGAGATAAAAGCTCCTGTTCGGAATAATTTTTGTAAGATTTTGACGCTGTTTTCCTCGCCTGTAAGCCAAGCGCATAAAGAAGGGTCTAATTCATATAAAAGAGATGTCCGTAACATAAATCCACGGATATCATCATCCCATTTAAGCCAAATATTCGTGTTAATGAACTCATCAAGATAATCATAAATTTCGTCGGACAATTTTCCGCCCGAGAGTAAAAACGCATTGATCCCGATTGCCCAACCATGAGTAATACGATTGATTTCCGCCGCCTGAACAGGACTGACGGGAGCACCGCGCTTTTCGCATAATGATAAAATTTCTTGTTCCTGAAATGAAAGTTGCTCGGCTGTTAAGCGCCCCGCTTGCCCTTTAACCAATAAATCGGAAAATCCATGCGGTAAATCAGTCCGGCTAATTAAAACTACTTTGAAATTATCAGGCAAGCGGTTTAATAGTATTAAAAGAATCTTGATTACATTATCGTTATTAATAAGATGTAAATCATCTATCATAATTATCGCTTTTTTTCTGATTGCAAGGGCGTTTATCGCCCGAAAAGCAAATTCAATCGGAGCGTTTTTAAATGATGTATCGGTAACAATTTCATTAAGTTTCCGGTTGCTTGGCTGGCATGATTTAAGTGCCAAACAGAAACGGTATAAGAAACCTGATTGCTCATTATCATACTCATCAAGTGAAATTACAGCCTTTGAGCAGTTATCGCGGTTAAGCCATTGCATTATCGTAACCGTTTTCCCATATCCCGCAGGAGCCTGAACAAAAATTATTTTCTGCGCAGAAAATGTATCCAAAACATTCATGACATTGATACGGTTAAGCATGATGCTACTCATTTATATCTCCCATTAGTTTCTTACGTTAATACGCTACTTTAACTATAGTCTAAATAAAAATTAATTTGTTAATGTATTATTCGCATTAAGTGACACGTTTTACGCACGGATTGGCTGTTTGGATGTTATTGTTTTATTGTGTACCGATAGCGTATTTTAGATACCATCTTGATGATGGTATCGCGTTTTTGGTGCTTTACTTGGTATTGTTATTGGTGCTGTTAGGGAAGAGAGAAGGATAGGGGGATGGAGGGATATTTAGATTACTTTAATTAGCTCCCGAAAATTTACTTTATTTAGGTTCACGTTTTATTTAATTTAGATTTTCGCGAAATAAAAGAACTGGCTAGGTCGAAACCATCACCAGTTCAGTGTAAAAGGGGAATTTTACCGATTTTCATGTAGAGCACGTTCTCTACAATGCTATTGTAGCATAGCCTAATATGGTTGTCAACATTTTTTTTACAATTTTTTTAGGAATTTTTTTGAGAATTTTTTTAGCGTAAATTCTCAAAGTAAATGCAACAGTGGCGCGCTTTTATTATAAAAATTAAACACTAATACCGAATAGTCGCTTCCACTATTTGACCCCATGTGCGATTGCAATTTATTTCGCGGAAATCAATATCATTTTCATCTTTACCGCAGTTTATGGCAAAATATGTTCCTTGCGGTAAGGAGCATATTTGTGCTGTTCGCACGAAATGCGAACCAATCCGCAATGTATCATTACTGCCCCCGCAATGAGCAACTGCCGCTTCGTATTGTCCATTTCCGTGATCATCAAGAGCAACTACCGACCCGCATCCATCATGCCGCGTAAAATGCCTGCACTTCCAATCATTTCCCCAACCTTCCCGTGTATTTAATACCAGATTCCACATTTCAGTTCTGCAATTATAGCCGTTATAGCAAGCATTATTATGAGAATGAATCTCAGGCAAAGTATAACATCCGCCGCTTACCTGCGTTCCGCCAACATGACTATGATATATCGGATTCTGAAAACATCCGCCCTGCGAAGTGTTCTGCGTCGCATTCAGCGCATTTAACGGAAGGTTATCACCGATATTAAAACTAACCGCATCAGAGTTCGTCGGAACGTTACCGGCAGAAATATGATAATGCCGTATATAAATAATATCCGGGTGAGTACCGCAGTCAGGATTACTGCACTTAATATCATTTATCGCCGCTTGAATTTGGTTAAAAGCAGCATCATTGGCAACATTACCGAAAATAATATTCGAATTTGCGCTGAGAGCATTAATAATATCCGCTTTTCCATTTCTAACAATCAGATTACTCTCAATAATTGCCTTCGCATAGTTTGTAAACGTAACATTCGGCGCGTTTCCCTGTGTTATTCCAAATCCTGATAAAATATTTGTTCTTTCAGCAACCGCTTGATCCGTCAGCAGCGAGGTTGCAAGTGCTGTTTTGCCGCTACTGACAGACTGAAAAAGTAAATCAAGCTTATCATTTATACTACCCAAATCAGAACCTTGATCCGCGAAACTGTTATCGATGTATGCCGTTAAATTCGATAGATTATTAGTTAGGTTTGAAAATTGATTATCCACATTATTTTGTTGGTATGAGAAAGTACCTGTCAGATAATTATTCAAGTCGGAAAATTGCTTTGATGCCGAAATATTTACAGACGCAATCCATTTACTTATATCATCACTCAAATCCCCTAAATTATTTTTTACAAAAGAGGCTAAATCAATAACATCACCGCCGATCTTTGTTTGCAATATCGCTAAAGCATCTTCTATCATTTCACGATTTTTTTTCGCTTGCTCTGATGTATCTTTACTAAATGCCGCCAATGCTTTTTCCAAATCAGCTTTATTCTGATTGGCAATTTTCACGGTATTAAGTTCAAATTGCGTAAGCATGTACTGAAGTTCTTCCGTACTTTTATTATTAATTTCCGTTATATCAAAGCCCAGATTAAGCAACATATCACGAAGTTCATCTTGTCTTAAATTAGTAAGGGATGTCATATCAAAACCCCATTGCAGGATTAAATATTCAAGTTCTGCCCTTGATTTATGTGCCAGTTCCGCCGCATCCGCACCTATTTCTATTAAAGCTTCCTCAATTTCCTCTCTATTCTTATTTGCCAGTTTTATCGAATTAAGTTCGACCTGCATCATGAGAACTTCAAGCTCATTTTTACTTTTCTCCATTAAATCTGATATATCGAAGCCAAGCTGTGACAGTAAATCCAAAATTTCTTCCCGATTAAAATTTGCCGTATCAATAGCATCTAAAGTAAGCTGTGATAAAAGAATTTCCAGTTCGGCGTTTTTGTTAGCTAACCCGGTGATATCTATTCCGATTGCAAGCAGCGCTTTTTTTAGCTCCTCATTATTTCTTTCGGCTGTTTGTAAGGCGTCAATTATTTCATTTACCGGCACATTTTGAGAGACTAATAATTCATAAAATTCTTCTTTCGTACCGTTAAAACCTTCTTTCAATGCAAGCTCATACAAATCTTTAATATCTTCAACCAATAATTCCTTTATGATGATATTTCCCTCATCATTATTCGGCAGAAGCCGGTTTGACTCATTCGCTTCTTTATATATGACTTCTGTTGTGTCCCTGCTCATCCGCGGGATTAAGATAATAATCACTAAAACTATAATTGAAATTAGGATAATAATGAGAAATGTTATTAATTTCTCTAAATTATTACTACTGATTTCATTGCGGAACTTATTGTATAAGACCGACTCCTTGTCTACAGCTGTTTTTTTGCTCTTTGTACGCATATTAAATTTTCCTCCTTAAATTAGCAATATTTTTTTGATTTTAAGATTTTTTAGCAAATATAAATTAATCACATATACAATAATGTGATAATGATAATAATCATCACCTCCTTGGCTTAAAATAAGCATTAATAAATTCGTTTGAATATTTGCACGAAAAGTGCAGAAAAATATAGTATGATTGATTCCGAAGGAACCATGACTTAATAATAGGAATATGATAGCATATACTTTCGTTGGAATCAAGTACTTCCGAAAATTTTTGATTTTTTAGAAATGTTACTGTAATGCTTAGTTAAGCCCCTGTCATCAGACGCCGACTTCCGCATCATCAATCGCAATCTTAATATTCTCTGTCAAGCGATGTTTAACAGTACTGTAGGAGATTGTCGGAATCCAGCAACGTGCCACAAATGAAACCCTGTCGGACACTAAATCATCAATAAAAACCAGATGTTCCCGTTCCTTAATAACAGCTCCTTCCGCTTTCAGAACATCCAAAATAATATTCTTCGTCGCCGCAACATCAACATCAGCGGAAACCGTCAGCCGAATGTCGAGACGCCGTTCGCTTGACGCGGTGACATTAGTCATACTATTATTGGCTAAAGTTCCGTTAGGCAAGACGATCACTTTATTATCAGCCGTCTTAAGCTTAGTATAAATCAACCCGATTTCACTAACCGTCCCTTCATTGCCCCGAAGATCTTCTTTAATATAGTCTCCCACCACAAAAGGTTTCAACAGAATAATCAAAACCCCGCCTGCCAAATTAGACAAGCTTCCCTGCATTGCCAAGCCAAACGCAACCCCCGCTGTCCCGATCAAAGCGGCGATGCTGGTTGCATCCAACCCGAAACCGCGCGCAATCGTTGCCAATAAAACCAGATAAAGTCCCGCTTTCACCAAAGAATCAAGGAATTGAATCAAACCCTTTTCGGCATGGCTCCTGCGAAGCGCTTTCTTAATAATATTCCGCAAGAAGCGGATAATCTGCACCCCGATCAGAAAAACAACGAAAGCCAACAAAACCCTGCCGCCAAGATGGATGGCTTTATCAGGGATCTGATCCAAATAACGGCGCAAAGCATTCAGATCATTTATTTCCTCCGCGAATGACATTAGGTATCCTTTCGTGTCTTCACACTAGCCTTCCCCGCTTTTAATTTTTCAACATTTCCGCTTTGTTTACGGTCTTTTTTGAATAAATGCGCAAGGTCTAAGGCGGCCTTTTTTTCCGCCGCGGCGATTTCTTCTTTTTGCCGCTTTTGCACTGCCGCTTTTTGGTTCGCAATGTCTTTTTCCAAGGCTTTTATTTCCGCCAAGGTTTTCTTCTCCGCGGATTTTTTTTCATCTTCTAACCGCTTCTTGATTTGCGCTTCTTTTTTCTGCCGTAAAACATCAAGTTCTGCTTCCGTATAAGGTTCATATGAGAATACGCTAAGTGAAAGGGGCGCGGAAGTTACCTTAAATGAATAGGGGAAATCATCAATTTCATTGTCCGCCGATTCCAGTGTCGAACTATTCGTCCGCCCGCCGCCGCCGAAACGGACTTCATCGGTATTGAATACTTCATTGTATTTGCCATAAAGCGGTACGCCAACCAAAAAGTCTTGCTTGATATTAGCGAAATTGGCGACCACTATCAGCGATTCTTCTTTCTTACGGCTCATCCGAATAAAAGACAGCATACACTTCTCAGCCGAAATACAGTTAATCCAACGGAAACCTGCGGTTTCATTATCAAGGATAAAAAGAGCAGGGTTCGCACGATAAAAATCATTAAGTTCACGTACCAATAAATTAATGCCCTGATGCTCATCATGATCAAGAAGCGTCCATTGCACCTCACGGCTTTCATCAAACTCGCGAAACTCCGCCAAATCCTGCCCCATGAACATCAGTTTTTTGCCGGGATGCATTATTTGATACGCATACGTCAACCGTAAATTAGCGAACTTATCTTTTATATGCCCCGACATTTTCCCGATCATGCCCGACTTACCGAAAGCCACCTCATAATGCGAGAAAGGCAGAATAAATTTTTCACTATAAGCATATATCATGCTGAAAGTTAATTCCGGATGATGATGGGCGCGGAAATACGGGTCGAAATCAATATAACGCAAATAATCACCCAGCCAACCGATGTTCCATTTGAAGGAAAAACCGAGACCGCCTTTTTTTAGCTCACCCGTAACAAGCGGCCATGACGAAGATTCTTCGGCAATCATCAAAATGCCCGGATTGCGCTTTCTGACAATCGTATTAATGTGTTTTATTAGTTCTATTGCATCAAGGTTTTCATTTCCGCCGAACATATTGGCGACCCATTCACCGTCACGTTTGCCGTAATCCAAATATAACATCGAGGCTAGTTCACCGATTTTCAAACCGTCTAAATGATATTTTTCTATCCAGTACAGCGCATTGGCGATAAGGAAATTCGCAACTTCCGGGCGTCCGTAATTAAACAGCAACGAGCCATTATAAGGATGGTTACCTTGCCTTACATCAAGATGCTCATAAAGACAAGAGCCGTCATAATTCGCCAAACCGAAATTATTGCGGGCAAAATATGCCGGAACCCAATCCAAAATCACACCGATATTGGCACGGTGCATTTCATTAACGAAATACATGAAGTCAGCGGAATCACCGTGACGGGCGGTAGGGGCATAAAATCCTGTCACCTGATACCCCAGCGAGGCATCGTCGTGATGCTCCATAATCGGCATAAGCTCAATATGGGTATAGCGCATTTTTTTGACATAATCAATGACCGGCGGAGCTAATTCACGGTAATTAAGGAAATCATCGGTTTCACTATGCCGCTTAAATGAACCTAAATGGAGTTCATAAATACTGATCGGGGCTTCGTCATTTTGTCTTGAACTGCGAATCGCCATCCACTCTTTATCGTCCCATTTGAAACTTTCGATATCCCTGACAATAGATGCTGTCTCAGGTCTTAACTCATGACCTTGGGCATAGGGGTCGGATTTAAATTTGGTGGCGCCGCCGTGTGTTTTGATTTCGAACTTATATAAATCACCTGAACTGACCGCCGGGATAAAAATCTCAAAAATACCGCATTTCCCCAGCCTTTGCATTTGATGAGCGCGCCCGTCCCAATTATTAAAATCACCGACGACACTCACCCTTAAGGCGTCAGGCGCCCAAACCGCGAAATTCGTTCCTTCGACCGTCTTAACCGTTCTTTTATGTGCGCCAAGTTTGTTATAGACAGAATAATGGATTCCCGCCGTAAACCTTTCGATGTCACGCGTATCGAAATAATCGGGCTTAAATGCATAAGCGTCATGTATTTCTACGATTTCACCATCGGCATCGGTTACTTTCAGGGTGTAAAAGTCGATATTCTTACCCGGGATAATGCAGGCAAAAAAGCCTTCTTCATCAGCCATTGCCATCTTGTAGGTGGCTAGTTTGTAGGGGTCTTTCAAGTCTCTGATAACAGCCATAACAGCCGCCGCTCCCGGTTGGAAAGTCTGAAGAAGGGTTGAATTGCTCCCTGCTGTATGGGGGCCCAAAATATTATGCGGATGATCTTCTTCGGAATATACAACGGCTTCTATTTTCGGCCAATTCATTAATTTATAAAGTCTTTTGTTCACACAAACTCCCATTCTGTTATGAAAAGCCATAACTATATATTTTCTTCGCTTACTAAAAACCCTCAGCAAACGTTAATGCTTTAACAAGTAAATACCATTCCTCTCTATATTATCAAAAATGACTGGTCAGTACAAGCGGTAAGTGATATAATCTTCAAAAACAAGGAGATTTTTATGAACGAAAATGATAAACTTTTCTTAAAGCGGATAAATGATTATGCCAATAAAACATTATATGATATTGACCCGCAAAAAACACCTGTCTCAGCGCAACTTGAGCGGCTTAAACCGATAATGGCTAATCTCGCTGAGGAAGAAAGCGTTAGTCTTGAAGATATTTTCATCAGATACATGGATTTAGCCAGCGAAGCCGCCGTTGAACGCGAAAAAGACTTTCAGGAAGGGCTTGTTTGTGATAATTAGGCCTTCTTTCGGCTTTT
>JGI24695J34938_10002498_pt1 | contig 13994 bp, 16 predicted proteins | sample TergutCo191P3_FD_34938 | JGI IMG/M metagenome (IMG submission 34938) | reverse complement strand
CAGAAAACGCGGACGAACCTGAAAAANCAAAAAGGCTTTCCGGATCAAAGATCAGGGTGATTATCGCTCAGGACACATTGACTGTCGGCAGTCCGTTTACTCTTACAATTCTTGTAGATTACCCTGAGCCGGAAGACGTTTCCGTCATTGCGCCTCCTTTTCCTGAAACTATCTCTATGGAAAAATATTTAAGAGCGCCGAGAGTAACAGGCAACCCTACCCCGGCTGAGATAGAAAAAGCGAAGCAGCAGGGACAAAATCTTATACATACTTCCGTTGAATTTACATTAATCCCAAGAGCGGCAGGCAGAATAGAGCTAAGCTCTTTCTCGGTGATAACGCCGGAAGGCGCCGCAGAAACAGGCGCTATTATATTAAACACGCAATATCAGGAAAGAGGACAGGTTATTCAATCTGTGAGGCTTTCATGGGAAGGCGCTCCTGCGCAAATAACTGCAGGAGACCGCGTAACGTTCGTACTGCGCACAAATCCGCCCGCTCCGGTATCCGCGCTTTCGCTGACAGGTTCGCTGCCTCATTCTTTCTTCATGCCGGAAGTTCCCAGGGGAGTGATACTATCTCAAGTCCGCATCTCACAGGAAGAGAAAGAAAGCGGCGTCGCTCTTAAGCTTACTTTAATTCCTCTTTCAGAAGGAAATTTTAATCTGCCTTCAAGAAACCTTCAGTATGATAATATACGATTCGCGGTACCGGCGCTGAATATTCGCATAACGGCAGCGGCAAGATAAATTATGTGAATCTTTTTATACTAAAGTTTTTCTTATTTTAATAATACCCATGTAGCGCCTGATCCGCCGTAAGCCGCTTTCTCAAAACCGCTTTCTCCCGCAAAACCGCACTGCTCGATAAATTTTCTGACTGCGGCTTTAAGAACCGCCTCTCCCTGCGTGTGATTTCCTTTGCCGTGAACAATCCGCAGTTTCTTAAATCCGTTTGTTTTGGCGTTTTCAAAAAATAATTCAAGCGAATCCAGCGCCTTTTCTAATGTTAAACCGTGAATATCAATTATATCATCGGGCTTTTGATTCAATAACCGGCGGCGGTTATTGCCGTGAAACGATGCGTCTGTCCGCGAATAAGCGTCTTTGTCGAAAACTTCGTTTTCATCCAGCCATGTTTCCATATCGTTTTTACCGGAATTGCCCCGCTTTGCGGCATCGGTATTTTTCCTGTTTTCCCATTCGTTTAAAATATCGCCGAAATCCATTTACTTCCCTGCCCTTATTATCATAACATCTCCGAAACCAAATCTCTTTGCTAAAAAATCCGCCGTCTTTTTTACCGGCGCCGGAACCGTTCCTGCCGCCATGCCTCCCCATGTACGGATACTTTCAATTTTAAAACCCGCGCTCTTCAGCATATCCGCCAAAGTGCGGACAGAAAACAAATAAAGATGATCAAAAATCGCAGAGCGCCATCCGCTGCCGAAAAGACGCGCCTGAAACCCGCTTATATTCGGCGTAGTAATAAAACAATTTCCGCCGTCTTTAAGAATACGATATACCTCAGATAAAAATTCTTTCGGATTATTCAAGTGTTCGATAAGGTGAGAAGCAAGAACCGCGTCAAAACTTTTTTCCGCAAAATTATTTTCTTCAAGAGGAATACTGCGCACATCAAGGCTTCGCTTCTCTTTCGCGTATTGAGCGCACGGAGAAATTTCTACGCCTGTTACGCGCCATTTGCGGTTTCGCAGGCTTTCAAGAAGAGCGCCTGTAGCGCAGCCTATATCAAGAACGGAAGGCGCTTCTGCGCGGGAAAAAAGCGTTTTTTCAAGTTTATCAAAACCGGCGTCAATTAAAGCGAGCTGCTGCAATTTTAAAAAAGAGTTTTCGTTTTCAAGTTCGTAGAAAAGATAATCATTTCCGTATACGCTGCCGTAACGCGCGGTAATTTCTTCCTGTAACGGCTGGGGATTTCTCTGAACAAGACCGCATTTTTCGCAGCGGACAAAAGAAAAATCTTCGCACATAAGCGAAGGCTTAAAAACTGTGCCTGAACAAAGGGCGCACGGTATTGTTTTTGAATTACCGGATGATACCGGCATTGACCATGTTTTCACCTAATTGACAATCAGACGGCTGACCAGGCTGCGTGAAGCGCCGGTTATATCCTGCACAATCACTTCCAGCGTTACCTGTCCGCGCGTCAGAAAAACTTCGGCAGCTTCAAAAGCAGGAGAATTTGCGTAAACCTGCCTTGCGGGAACCAAGCCGTTACGCGACACCATCAGCACGCCGTCTCTCGCGGAAACGGCTTCAAAGTTAAGAGAGCCGGCTTCCGCTCCGTTTACGGAGCATACAATCCTGTGAGGCGCAAACGGAGCGGCATAAGCGTTAGCCGCGCGCATGACTCCGCCGGAAGCGTTTACAAACACTTTATAACGCCCCTGCGTTAAATTCCTTGAGCTGACAATATTTCCCTGAATATCGCGCAGCTCTACGGATACAATCTGCGGCTGCCTTGTTTCATTCATCGGAGTAATTATCATTGCGGGGTTGATCCATCTCCGCTCCCGCCTGTCAAAAATCATAAAATAAAAACCGTATTGTGACGACCAGCCGGAAATCCCTGAGGACGCGATTGATTGTTCCTTTTCAACATGGGTATATTTCACGTTATGTGAAGGAGCCGCATCATCCGCATAGCGGCTGTAAATGCTGATTAATCCGTCTCCGTGATCTATGGCAGTCCACGCGCCGAGCGGAGACGGAAGGCGGGAAGCGCCGAAACCTGCCTCCGCGTCTTTACTCCGCGAGAAAATTATCTCTCCGCTTTCCGCGGCAATTACGTCAGTTCCGCCGCTGAAAACCATTCCAAGAACGGGTTTTCCTGAGTTATTCGCGCCGAAGTTAAACGCAAGCGCCGCATCGGCGGAAGGCCAGCTCATGGCGTTTAACGAATCAAAAAGAAAGCCGGAAAAAATAAAACACGCGATAACAGTCAGGTGAAATATGCGCCTGCTCATTTAATTTTCCTCCAACACAAAGGAAATTAACGCCGTTCCTCCGCCCGCGACAAGCATCGTACCGGTTCTTCCCAAAAAAACATCATCGCTCTTAAACGGGGCTTTTAGGAAAATCGCGTCTGTATCCGTAAATCCGTTTTTCGAAGAAAATGAAAACGGAAACCAGCTGTCCTGCGGAAAATTAATGCCGATCAGTTTTTTCTCGAAAAATCCGTGAGACGTGACAAGAAATAAAAAACCCTGATCCCCGGAATCTTCGATTATTTTAATTTCGCCGTCAAGCGGAATAAATATGCCCTGCCTTGTCCTGATATTGTAACAGTTAATTCCTCCTGAACGTTCAAAAACAAGACGGCGATCCTCATCAACAAATAAAATCCGCACATGCCGCCTGAAACCGTCATCTAAAAATTCATGGTAAACTACTTTATAATCGCCGCCGGATTCGCCGTCCGAATTTCCAAAGCGTTCAAGCAGTAAAAACCGCTGCTGATCGATTCCGCTTATAATGCCGATGCGGGAACCGTCTCCGGAAACAGCGCAGCCAAGAATAATCCCGTAACGTGAACCGCCCGGCTCAAAATAAAATATCCGCTCTCCGTAATAATTAAAAATTTCAATTATGCCGTCAAGGGAACCTGTTAATAAAAGTCCTGCTCCCGCGTCAACGCAGGTAAGAGGCGAACCGAATTCATAAGACCACCTGATATTTCCGTTTCTGTCAATTTCAGATAACGAATTCTGCTCGCTGCCGAGAATAAAAACTCTGTTGTCAAGCAGAACAGGATACCCCTGAGGATTCTCTATGTTTATTATTGTCTCTTCCTGAATATTTTTAATTTCTATTCTTGCGGGCTCGGCATTATACTCAGACCACATATCATTGCTTAAATAAATATTATTAATTATATTTCTGTTAACTGTAAACTGCCCCGAAGAATCAACATAACCAAAATGCGAACCTAAAATGAAAGGCAGAAGTTTTAAATTCTGCCTGCCGGTTTCCTGAACATCGCCGGAAATATTTACCAATAACGATTCGGAACCGGGCGGAGACTCTTGTTCGGATGATAATGTCTGGCTTTGAAGAGAGCTGATCCATTTCGGCGCGAGAATTACTTCGCGGGGAACAGGTCTTGCGGCTAAAACGAAATATACAAAAAAAAGCACGATAATAATTATGGTGCGGAATTTTTTTCTTTTCAGAGCCACAATCCCCCCTACTCCGGCATCAGAATCTATTATATAATAAAACAAAAAAGGAGGCAAGCATGGCTGATAATCAGCAAATGGATAAATTATTTTCTGAGGCGCAAAAAATCGCGGAAATGGCTTATGCGCCGTATTCAAAGTTCCGCGTAGGAGCAGCGCTGTTATGCCAAAACGGTCAAATAGTCACAGGCGTTAACGTGGAAAACCGCTCCTTCGGTCTGACAGTCTGCGCCGAGAGAAACGCCATATCAACAGCCGTTGCGTCAGGACAAAGACAATTTTTGGCAATTGCAGTCAGTACGCCGGACTCGGAAGAACCGACAGGCCCATGCGGCGCCTGCCGTCAGGTAATGAGCGAATTCATGCTCCCTGACGCTCCCGTTAGATTTGCGGGCAAGGGCTCTCAGGTAAACACCACAGTCGGCGAACTGTACCCGTTTGATTCCCTGCACGAGCTAAAAAAATGACACACGGCTCTATAACCTGTTAGCTGGAGCGTGCAGAAGGTATAAAACCCCTCAATCGGGTTAATAAATTGTATTATATTAGAATCTGTTGACATATATTACCATACTATGCCATAATGATACTTATGGGTGATGATGATATTCTAACCTTAGAAGAGGTGGCAAAATATCTTAGGGTATCAGAACGGACAATATATGACTGCGCTCAAAAAGGAGAAATCCCGGCTGGAAAAATCAGAACAGCATGGCGGTTCAAGAAGTCGGAAATTGACCGGTGGGTCAACGAAAAATTAGCGTCAGGCGCCTTAAATATGCAGATAAATCCAATTCATCCTGAAGCTATTCTTTCCGAGCACCGGATACTTTTCATGAATCATAAAAACAAAAAAGACGCGCTGCTTGCGCTTGCCGAAAATCTCGCAGAAGCCCATCAGATTAAGAACAGACAGGAATTTACCGCAGAAATTTTTAAAAGAGAAGAATTGATGAGTACCGCAATCGGCTGCGGAATAGCCATTCCTCACGTCAGGCTTTCTTCAGTTACCGATCTTGTGGTTTCTGTCGGGATCAGCCGCATAGACATTACTGACTTTCAGTCTATGGATAACGTGCCTGTCCGCCTCATCTTCATGATTGCCGCGGCGCAAAATCAACATTCATTTTATCTTCAGACTCTCTCATGGTTCAGCGCCCGCCTAAAAAACAAAGAACTGCGCGAAGCGCTTTTAAGCGCGCAAACAGAGCAGGAAATTTATAATTTACTGGTAAGCTGAAAATTAGCTGTACTATAATATAGATAATGACATCCGCCGATTCAATGACAGATAACTCCTCCAATCCCAGAAGCGCGGCGTTTGCGCTGGCAATCGGCTGGGCAGATTATATGAACAATACCGACAAAGTTAACGACTGCAAAAGCGAAATGAGAAAAGCCGCGATTGACGTAATATGCCAGTCGGGATACGCGGATGACTCTGTATACGACAGCCTGGAAAAATCTTACATCAACAATTTTATAAGCAATAATCCCGATTACGAAGAAATCCGTAAAACGTTAAACGCACTCGCGTCAATTAATACCAACAAAGCCGCGGGTCTGCTTTTATTATTTTTACAGGGACTTCATCAAAAAAGATGCGCAGACTCGTGGGGAGATAAAGAAGAGCAAATCTATCCATGGGTCATAGAATCCCTCGGCAGAATGAAACATGTATCAAAGAGCGCATGGAACCTTCTTGTAATAATCATCCGCACGGAAGAATATTCGATAAAAGAGCGCATCTGCGCAAGAGACGCGCTGATAAAAATGAAAGAAAGAATCAGTAAACCTGCCGCATAAAAAAACTGCCCCCTGATTGCTTGTCAGCAGTCAGGCAGGCAGCTTCTTATTCGTTCTTTGTTAAATATTCTCTGTTAGTAGTCCATGCCTCCCATACCGCCCATTCCGCCGCCCGGCATTGCCGGAGAGTCTTTCTTCTCAGGGATGTCGGTAATTGCGCATTCAGTGGTGAGCAGCAGGCTTGCTATAGACGCCGCGTTCTGTAAAGCGGATCTCGTTACCTTCGCGGGATCGATGATACCGGCTTTAACCATGTCAACCCATTGCATTTTCGCGGCATCAAAACCGACGCCTTTCTTTTCGTTCTTGGCGCGGTCTGCGATCATTGCCGCGTCAAGACCGGCGTTTTCCGCGATCTGGCGGAGCGGCTCTTCAAGAGCGCGTTTTACAATCTTAAAGCCGACTTTTTCATCGTCGGTTAAACCTGCTACATCAGCCTTATCAAGAGCAAGCGCTGCCTGAATAAGGGCGATTTCGCCGCCGGGGACAATGCCTTCGGCAAGAGCGGCGCGTGTAGCGGACAGAGCGTCTTCAACGCGGTGCTTTTTCTCTTTCAGTTCGACTTCGGTAGCCGCGCCTACACTGATAACCGCGACGCCGCCGGCGAGCTTGGCAAGGCGTTCCTGCAGTTTTTCGCGGTCGTAATCGCTTGTGGTATCCTCAATCTGAGCTTTAATCTGGGCGATTCTGTCCTTGATATTTTTATCTTTTCCCGCTCCGTTGATAATCGTTGTGTTGTCTTTGTCGATTTTAACGGTTTTCGCTTTGCCTAGCTGGGTAGTAATATCGATGTTCTCAAGTTTATAGCCGAGTTCTTCGGAAATTACTTCGCCGCCCGTAAGAATGGCGATGTCTTCCAGCATGGCTTTTCTGCGGTCGCCGAAACCAGGGGCTTTTACAGCGCAGGTGCGGAGGGAGCCGCGGATTTTGTTTACAACCAAGGTTGAGAGGGCTTCGCCGTCACAGTCTTCGGCAATAATGAGAAGAGGTTTTCCGGTCTGCACGATTTTTTCAAGCAAAGGAAGCATATCCTTTAAGGTTGATATTTTTTTGTCGTGGATAAGGATTAAAACATCTTCATAAACGCATGTCATGGTATCGTGATCAGTTACAAAATAAGCCGAGATGTAGCCGCGGTCAAACTGCATACCCTCGACAAATTCGATTGATGTATCCATCGTTTTGGATTCTTCGACCGTGATAACGCCGTCTTTGCCTACCTGTTCCATCGCGTCCGCTATTGTATTGCCGATTTCGCTGTCATTGTTTGCGGAAACAGAAGCGACATGGGAAATTTCTTCCTTGTTGCCCTTGATTTCTTTTGAATTTTTCTTGATTTCCTCAACCGCGATTTCCACAGCCTTATCAATGCCGCGCTTCAGCTCCATCGGGGTCATGCCGGCGGCTACGGATTTAAGGCCTTCCTTGACAAGCGAATAAGCCAATACCGTGGCGGTTGTGGTGCCGTCTCCGGCTACGTCATTTGTCTTGGTAGCTACTTCTTTTAAGAGCTGCGCGCCCATGTTTTCATAAGGGTCCGCCAGTTCTATTTCTTTCGCGACAGAAACTCCGTCTTTTGTTACCGTAGGAGCGCCGAATTTCTTGTCCAGAAGGACATTGCGCCCTTTAGGGCCGAGTGTTACCTTAACGGCCTTGGAGATCTGTTCAACCCCGGAAAGCAGCTTGCGCCGGGCTTCTTCGTTGAACAACAACTGTTTTGCCATATACTTTTCTCCTCTTGTTATTACCGGCATCTCTTAGATTAATGCCGGTATAGATTAAATAATAATAAATACAAGTTATCAAATAACCAAAATCTGGGCAAGAGGGGGAGAGAAGAAATCACAGAAAACAGGGCAGAAATAAACCGCGGATTTTTATTCAAAATCCAAATAATCTTAAAATCTACGAATAATTCAAATTTACCTTGTTTTTTTTCCATATTTATGATATAATTACCATAAATAAGTTAAACAAACAATGTTTTACATCGTGCGGTTATAAGCTGTAAGCAGGTTCAACGCCGTTGATACCGTCTGTTTTTGCCGCATTTATACCACCGTTTTTTTTATGCGTTAATTTTTTAGTAAATTGATGAAAATGCGGATTAATGGTATTGTTTATTTATAAATTGCCGTTTGTTAAAAACGGTCTTTTATTATGCTCCGTTGGAGTATGTATAAAACCATGTTTTCGGATATAAATCCGAAAACATAAAAAAGGAGTTCTATTATGAAGAACAAATTACTATTGGTTGCCCTGATTGCTGTAATTCTTACAGTGGGTATGGTATTTGTAAGCTGCGGCAATAAAAATTGCCCGGGCGATGGTAAATGTGAGATTACAGGATCAAACCCTCTTGGTACAGGCAGTTGCTTTTGGGATTTTAGTCTCGATGTATCATTAGATGAATGTATGCCTGGAACTGCAATGAAATGTGAGTGCTAACTAACAGCGCTTAAAATTACCGGGCATGGAATTGTTCCATGCCCGGTTTGTATATACCGTATTGTCAGCTTTGCTTTTCCGCCTTCCCCAGCAGTTCCGCCAGCGTTGCGGCTTCCCCTTCGGTCAGGGTAACGCCTTTACCCATTTTTTGATGATCGGGCGACCAGTCCCTTATATCGAGTTTCGGAGCCCTGCCGCTCCATGAAACAAGGTTAAGCTCCTTCTGCCAGCCGCTTTTCTCCGAAGAAATAACCCCAAAATGCTTTACAATGTCAAATTGAATTGAATCCATAAAATCTCCCGCAAACTAAAGTTCGCAAACTTTAGTTTACAAATTAATGTTTGATTTTTCCATTATATCACGGGCGTTTCTATATTAAAGCCTCGTTTTATATACAAAAATAACCTTAAAAACTGACTTGAAAAATTTACAAATCAAGTGTATACTCAAGCAAAATATATATCCGTTTCCAAAAGGAGCGAGCTAATGAAAAAAAACATTGTTATTATAATGTTGTTAATACTGACAACATTGATTTTTGTTTCCTGTAAATCTACCCCTGATACGCAAGAACAGAAAAAATCGATTACAATAATTATTGAATCGAAGGCTAAGGCGGAAGCAGCGAGGCAGAGGGCGGTTGATTTTGAAAGCCCGGCTTATTTCCCCAGCGATTGGGAGTTAATTGAAGCGCAATATAATGCGGCAGGAGAAATGCCAAGCTCAAACGCGGCGGAAATACAGCAGATTGTGGCTGAATATAACGCGGCGGCGGCGTCTTATGACTCGATTTTTGAGAAAACAGTGCCTCTCTACGCTCAGGCGAGAGAAGATGAGATTCTTTCAACAAGAGATTCGTTAATCAGCTCAGGCTTTACCGATTATTTTCCGGAATACTTAAAAGCCGCTGATGATATAACCCTTGAAGCGCTTGAACAATATGAAGCCGGTGATTATTACAAATCCAGAGATACCGCAAAAAAAGCGCTGAATGAGTACGAAAATCTGCTTGCGGGCGCTCATGTTTACCTCGCGAGACGGGAAGTTATAGACCGCGATTTTGTCAAATATGACGAAGCGAATTTCGCAAAAGCGGATGTTATATCCCAGACAGCGTTGGATAAATGGGAAGCCGGCGATAAAGACGCTGCCGTTGAAAACGCGGAAGAAGCCCAGCTTAGATATAATTTAGTATTGTCAAACGGGTGGGTAAATTATGCCGCGGAACGCAAAAAGTATACCGCAGCCGAAAGAGAAAAAGCGATAGCAGAGAGGGCTAATATCGCATCCCGCGATATTTTCAGCGAAGCCGAAGCGATTTTAAATACAGCGGAAGAAAATTTTTCACAGAAAAATTACAATGAAGCGTCGCTGCAGTATACAGACGCGGAAGCGCTGTTTGCTATAGCAAGACAAGATACGGCGGAAAAGCGCCGGAAAGCCGAAGAAGCGATAAGAATGGCTGAAGATAAAATCATAGAAAGCAATGATACAGCCGTAGAAGCGCAAAGAGTAATTGAAGGAGGTTCAAGATGATCCGCAGAGTATTAATCCTTTTTTTAGTAATATTATTTTCAGCTTCTTTCGCGTATGCTCAAACAGCAGCGGAAATTGAGCAGCAGAAACAAAGAATAGCCGAACAGATTGAAGCGCAAAAAAGAGCCGAACAGGCGGCTATTGAAGAACAGAAACAAAGAATAGACGAACAGGTTAATGCAGCTAAATCCGATCAGTCTGATCTGTCTGTCGAGGAGCAGAAACAAAGAATAGCCGAACAGGTTGAAGCGCAAAAAATAGCCGAACAGGCGGCTATTGAACAGCAGAAACAAAGAATAGACGAACTGATTAGCGGACCTAAATCCGAAACCAAACAGGAACTGTTAAGATGTATGTGCGCGGAAGGATATCCTTGCATGATGATGACTGAATCAGGCGTTGACAGCGATCGCGCAAAAGTTCACGATGTAACATCACAAATTCCTGAAGGTCTTCGTAACAATGAATATTTCCTTGAAAGCCAGCGTCTGACAAAATTGGCTCAGGAAACTTATGAAGTGGGAGAGTATGACGCATCCGCCGGTTTCGCTAGGGAAGCGGTTCTTTACGCTGAACTTTCCGATAAATATGTCGCCGAACAATTAACAGCAGAAGCAAGCAGGCTTATCATTTGGGCGGATGAAAACGGCATAGAATCAAAACATCCTGATGCCTACTCAGAGAGCGTGTCTTATTATGAAAACAGTATTATAGCTCAGGAAGAAAAAGACTGGAATGAAGCGATATATTCGGCTATAAAATCAATAGAACTTTTATCTCCCTATGAAACGGGCAGACCAACAGTCAGACCTGTTTATTCAGGCGTTCTTCCAAGCCAGTACACAGTCAGATCATGGGGTACAACAGGCGATTGTCTTTCAAAAATAGCGGGCTACCCGTTTATTTACGGAGACCCTCATAAATGGAGAATTCTTTACGATGCTAATAAAGCGCGTTTTCCAAACCCCAATAATCCTCATTTATTACAGCCCGGTTTTGTACTGAATATCCCAAGCATTCAGGGCGAAGAACGCCGCGGAATGTGGAACCACCAGTAAATATTTTTTTATTGGCAATGAAGACGGCTGTCCTTCCGGGGCAGCCGTTTTTTTTTAGCGGTATAAAGCCAAAGCAGTTCCCATAAGCGCGTGAATGTAAGGCGCGCGCCCCATCCCTTGTTTTACTTCATCAATATCAACTAAAACAACCTCGACAAATTCATTTTCATCTAATTTTTGCCTTCCGCTTCCCTGAAGATCCTCAGCAAGAAGAAAGTGAACTCTATTCGCCATGATCGCGGGATTTGGATTAAACTCGCCTAATTTTTTTATCTTTAGCGGTTTATACCCGGTCTCTTCAAACAATTCTCTGGCTGCCGCTTCTTCGGCGTTTTCTCCCGCTTCAAAAACGCCTCCTGGAAATTCGAGGCTTAAACTCCGCGCCCCATGCCGCCACTGCCAAACCATAACAAACTGCTTCCCGATGACAGGGATAACAATCGCCCAGTCCTTCGCCTCAATAACAGAAAACGTATGGGGTTTGTCCGCTTCTTTCGAAGCAGGCGATTTACAATAAGATTCCCAAATAGAAAAAATCCTGCAGTCAAAAACCTGTTTGCGGCTTTCTTCTGTCCATATTAAATTGTTTTTTTCTTCCATGTATGTAAGTTACTTTTTTTTGCGGATTTGTGGAAGGCGGGAAAAAGAAAATTAAACAGGTATCCTTGCCCACAGCTCTTTTAGAGAAATTTCCAGTCCTGGCAGAATCGTAACAGGGATACGATCATTATCTTCATAATTTGTACTGATATAATGCCCGTTCTCATATACATGAACGCTCACCTTTTTTAATTCAGGATCAATCACCCAGTATTCCCGCACGCCGGCTTTTAAATAATAGTGAAATTTCCTGAACAATTCACTGTGCGTATTTGACGGCGACATAATTTCAATGATCAGATCCGGAGGACCGTCTACCGATCCTTTGCTTAACTTACTTTGATCACAGACAACAAGCATATCAGGCTGTACTACTGTAGTATCGGATTTATCATTTTTTGGAAACAGGCGCACATCCAAAGGAGAGCCAAATACCTTACAGCTTTTTCCTTGCAGCCAATTATCAAACATAGCAATTAATCCGGCTTGAAGCGCTTGATGCGCCACCGAAGGAGACGCCATCATAAATGCTTCTCCGTTGAACAACTCGTATCTTACCGGCTCTTCCCACTTTAGATAATCGGCATAGGTAAAGCTGCGGTTCTCGTTATAATTATATTCATCTATTCTGACTGCATTGGACATGACATTCTCCTATAGGTAAGTATAGACTATTACAAGCAAATTATCAATTTAATGTATACGGCTTACCCGTGCTTAAATTTCCTGTAAAAATATGCTACCCTATCCATAGATGAAAGCATACCTCGACATAGTACAAAAAATCCTTGACAACGGTTTTAGAAAAACAAACCGCACAGGCACAGACGCTCTGACAATCGCAGGCGCGATGTTTGAGCATGATATGGCGGACGGTTTCCCTCTGCTAACAACAAAAAAAATGCCGTTCCGTCTTGTTGCGTCGGAACTTGAGTTTTTTATCCGGGGGATTACCGACAAGGAATGGCTAAAGAGCGAGAACAACCATATCTGGGATGAATGGTGCAGCCCTGATGCCGTTCCTTACGGCAATGATGAAAATACAAAAGCAAAAATGATGAGAGCGCGCGAGCTTGGCCCCGTTTACGGCTGGCAGTGGCGCAATTTCGGAGCGAAGTATGTGGCGCATAACGTTCCGCCGCAAGGGCAGGGCATCGATCAGCTTCGAAGCCTTGCGCAGACTCTTAAAAAAGACCCGGATAACCGCCGCATGATTGTAAGCGCGTGGAACCCCTGCGATTTACAGCGCATGGCTCTTCCGCCCTGCCACTACTCTTTTCAGGTAACGGTTATTGACGGAAAATTAAATTTGCTTTGGAATCAGCGCTCTGTCGATACCGCGCTTGGGCTGCCGTTTAACATCGCAAGCTACGGCTGCCTTCTTCATCTGCTCGCTAAAGAAGCGAATTTAGGCGAAGGAAAACTCATCGGCTTTTTGGGCGACACTCACATTTATATTAATCATATCAACGCGATCAGCCTCCAGCTTCTCAGAAAACCCAAGCCGCTTCCGCAGATTAAAACAGAAAACTTTACATCGATTTTTGACTGGCATTACGGAGATACTGTCATTGAAAATTACGATCCGCATCCTGCGGTAAAATTTGAGATTGCGGTGTAAAAGGACAATGTAAAATGAACAGGAGTAATAAGAAACGTGGCTGATTTACAGGAAATAATTTTAATTGCCGCAATGTCTGAAAACAGAGTCATCGGTAAAGGCAATGCCATGCCGTGGAATATAAAAGGGAATCTTGCGCATTTTAAGGAAATGACAATGGGGTATCCGTGCATCATGGGAAGAAAAACATGGGAGTCGCTTCCGAAAAAACCTCTGTCCGGGAGACTTAATATAATAATTTCTAAAACGATGGAACAAGAAAGCGTCACGCAAGAAATTAAAATTTGCAATTCTCTTTTATCAGCAATAGAATTTTGCAAAGACCATGAAAAAGTTTTTATTTGCGGCGGCGAATCGATTTACAAGCAGACTCTGCCTTTTGCCGACAAGATCGATCTTACCATGATCCACGGACAGTATGACGGCGATACATTTTTTCCTGAAATTGACGACAGCTGGGCTAAAACTAATACTGTTAATTATGACGATTATTCAATTATCACCTATATTAAAATAAACAATAAGGAGACATTATGAAAGGACCAATCTTAGTCATGCTTGCCGCAGGCATGGGGAGCCGTTACGGCGGATTAAAACAAATGGATAAAATCGGAAAAAACGGAGAGGTATTACTCGATTATTCGGTGTTTGATGCCGTTAAATCCGGGTTTGAGAAAATTGTTTTTATTATCCGCCACGATATAGAAAAAGATTTCCGCGAAC
>JGI24695J34938_10002487_pt1 | contig 14050 bp, 11 predicted proteins | sample TergutCo191P3_FD_34938 | JGI IMG/M metagenome (IMG submission 34938) | reverse complement strand
GAATACGGCTATTGGTGGACTGCTACGGAATATTATAACCAATACGAAGACGACAGAAGCAGTGCCTACAGGCGTTTGATGTCTTTTGGCTATGATTCTGTGAAAAGGGAATCTCAAAAGAAAAAAGACCATTTATCTTCATTGCGTTGCGTCAAAGACTTGAACTAAGTATTTTCTACATTCCTCTCATGCCGATAACAGACATCAAACCGGAGATTCTCTCCGAAATAAAAGGCAAATTTGCCGAGGATTCCTTGCTTGCCAAAAAGGCTACGAAAAACTCGGAAGCTATATGGTATGTTCAGGAAAACCGAGAAAAAGAAATAAGACCGCCGTTCTTCCACGATACGGACCGCATTATACATTCAACTGCCTACACCAAATATATAGACAAAACTCAGGTTTTTTATCTGTGCGAAAACGACAACTTAACGCACAGGGTGCTGCATGTTCAGCTTGTCGCTAAAATTGCGAGAACAATCGGGCGAATTTTGAGATGCAATGAAGATTTAATAGAGGCTATAGCTCTGGGGCACGACGTGGGACACACACCATTCGGGCATACGGGAGAAAGATTTGTCTCCGCCTTTTTGAAGGAAAAAAATGAGGGTTGCTTTTGCCACAATGTGCAAAGCTTCAGAATACTGAAATCCATAAACTTGTGTGTACAAACATTAGACGGAATTCTTTGCCACAACGGAGAATGGCTTGTTGAGGAATATAAAAGCTATCCCGAAAAAACAAAGGAAATGCTCTTTGAGGAATATCAAAAATGCCTTAAAGACGAATCGCATATAAAAAATCTGCGCTCAATGACCCTAGAAGGCTGCATAGTGCGGGTTTCTGATGTTATAGCCTATATAGGCAGAGATATAGAAGATGCAATCTCTGTGCACTTGATAAACAAAGAGGATATTCCAGCCGATATTTGCGAAGTTCTCGGAAGCACAAACAAAGAAATTGTCAATTCTCTTGTTTTAGATGTAATAAACAACAGCTATGGCAAAGATTCCATCGCTTTTTCAAAAGAAACTTTTAATGCACTGGACAATCTGAAAAAATGGAATTACAATAATATTTACAACAGCCCTAAAAAAATGTGTGAAGACAATAAAATACAAGCCATGTTCAACTATGTGATGAACGCCCTTTTAACCGAAAACTTAACCGGAGATGTTAAGATCGATTATGAAAAATGGAAAAGCAAGCAAACCAAAGAATACTTTAAGGAAACCGGCCCGGCACGCATTGCGGCAGATTACATCTCCGAAATGACGGATGATTTTTTGATGAGATCTCATCAAGAACTTGTTGTACCTAAGAGTTTTGGAATGAATTTCAAGAAGCAAGATACGCTTTCCACGTAGTCTCAAGCAGAGTATCCAAATCCGAGTGCTCCGCCTGCCAACCCAAGAATTCCTTTGCCAGCGCAGGATTAGCCAAAACAACAGCCGGATCACCTGCACGTCTGTCCGTTATTTGGTAGTTCACCTTTTTGCCGGAAATGCGCTCAGTAGCCTTTATCACTTCCAAAACGCTGCTTCCGCTGTTCACACCCAAATTCACAACAAAACTTTCGCTGCTTTGCAGTTTGTCAAAAGCCATTCTATGCGCTCTGGCTAAATCGCTAACATGAATGTAATCCCTAACTCCTGTGCCGTCTTTGGTCTCATAATCATCGCCAAACACGCAAACAGAATCTCTTTTGCCAATGGCCGCCTCCATAACAATGGGAATTAAATTTGCCGGATTCTGCTCCAGTCCGTGAATTCTGCCTTTTATATCGTAACCTGCCGCATTGAAATAACGTAATGCTGCATATTTCATGCCTTTTAATTTGCCATACCACTGCAAATACTGTTCAATGGCGAGCTTTGTGTAACCGTAATAATTTTCCGGTTCGGTCGGGTGCTTCTCGTCCATGGGCAAATATTTAGGGCTGCCATACACAGCGGCAGAACTGGAAAATACAATGTACTTAACGCCATGCTTTGAAGCCGCATTTAAAATGTTAAGAGAACCTGTTATGTTATGAACGCTGTATTTTTCCGGCAACAACATGGATTCGCCGGCTGCTTTCAATGCCGCTAAATGCACAATGCCATCAGGCTTAACCTCTTCAAAAAAAGCATCCAGTTTTTGAACATCTAAAATATCGCCGAGCATAAAACCGGCTTCCCTGCATAAATTTTGCCTAAGGCCACTGCTCAAATTATCGTAAACAAAAACATCATAACCAAAATCCAAAAGTTCCCTTGCTACATGAGAGCCTATATAACCGGCACCACCTATAACTGCAATCTCCATCGCTTTAAAATCCCTGCGATATTATGAAGTTAAATTCCATTGAACCAATGCCGGGAGCATCATAACCGCCGAATTCACCAGGGTCTAGCGGCCATGCGAAATCAAAACCGATAATGCCGAGCATGGGAACCAAAACTCGGAAACCAAATCCGAAATCACGTTTAAGTGAAGAAAGATCCCAATAGCGAAGAGGAGAACCAACATCATCTTTGTCAACCCCTTTATTAGGCTCATATACCGGACCAAACACATTTCCGGCATCAAAGAAGAGCGGCAACAGATAAAACAAATTAGGAGCAATCGCAAAATTTAACTCTGCGCCAAAATATTGATAGCTACGCCCAAGCCTGTATGCGCCAAGAGAGCCTGCGCTGTATCCACGCATTAAACCTCTATAGCCAAGTGCTCCGCCCATTTGGTAAAGAGTGCGGTATTGCAAAGAACTTCCTGTAATAACGCCAAACTCATTTGTTAAACCCAAAGATAATTTATCCCCGTAAAGCGGGAACCACCATTTTATGCTGAGATCCGTTTGCAAAAAGCTGAAATCTCCAACCGGAGAAGCCGGAATTGCCCATGATGCGGAAGCCACGTAGCGAGAACCTTCGGTTGGGAAAATTGGTAAATTTTTATCATCTCTTATAATGACAAAATCAAGGGTAGCTTCATTTCCGGTAAAGAGAACAAGGCTGCCGTCAACGTTTGGTCCCTGCTCGTTTCTCTGCCAGCTAACTCCGAACTGCGCATAAAAATAATCATCGGGCCATGTAAGCCTGCGCCCTATGTAAACACTGCCGCCATAACGGAGAATATCATGTGAATAACCGTATTTACGCCGCTCCCACCAAGAGTAATTCGCTGAAGCTCCGATTTTTGTGGGAGTATCCCAAAGCCAGGGCTCGGAAAAACCAAGCGCTATGCTCTTTTTATCATATCCATATTCGGCATTCATATTCGCAGCCTGCCCGTCTCCCATGCAGCAGTTGGGAATTGAGAGGTTAAGCGTAAACACCAAGCCGTCTGCCTGGCTGTATGCAGCGCCCGCTCCGAACTGCCCCGTACCGGCCTCACGCTCAGAAACCATAAATAGCAAATCCACATCTTGATCGCCAACAGGCTGAATATCCGGAACAACATTATCAAAATAATTCAACTGCATTATATCTCTAAAGCTGCGCTCCAAAAGAGATTGCCTGTAAGTATCGCCGGGGTATAATTTTATTTCTCTGCGAATCACCTTGTCTTTTGTTTTTGTGTTGCCTCTTATATGAACCTTGTGTATTTGCGCAGGCAAGCCTTCACGCATGGAAAAAGTTAAATTCACCACCGAATCATTTGTAAAAATTCTAGTCTCATCCATTTGCACAAATAAATAACCGTCTTCTCTGTAAGAATTCAGAACAGCTTTTTTTGTTGAATCATATTGATAGAAGTCAAAAACCTTTCCGCTATCCAAGCGAACCTGTGCCTGCAAAAACGCAGTCGGCAAAACCTCATTACCCGTAAAGTGAACTTTGCCGGCATAATATTTTCTGCCCTCTTTAAGCTCTATATCTATATGCACATAGCTGGCGGTATTAACGCTATCGTATTGCATAAGCGCAGGAATAGTTTCTTCCATGGAATAGCGAACCAGCAATTTATCTTCATAAGCTGTGCGTTTTTTCTTCGCAAGCAAACTATCTATGCGAGAGTCTTTCCACACCTGGCCCTTTAAGCTCTTTATCCATTCTTTTCTCATTGAGCTGTAAGTTATTATGTTGTTCAGAACATCCGCAGCGAGCTTTTCGTTTTGCATATGCGGCAACGGAAACGCCTGATGATTTCCCATTTGCGATCTGTATTCTCTGTAATAGTGCGAAGACATGGCCATAGCCTTGCCGGCCAGGTTGTGCAATGCGCTTCCTTGATCCGATAAACTTTTATTCAACTGAAAATAGAGAAGCTGCAAGCCGGAACTTTTGCGAGCCATGCGCCCCAAGTAAAAGCGGCAAGTGGAATCCGGCAAATAAGTAGCTTTGTATTTCAAAAGCTCGGCATCTAAAAATCCGTGTTTTCTCGCCGCATTTATAACGCTGTCTCTATCTGAATTGAACACATCCATTTTAAATTCGCCGCCACCCCACCATGAATCTGTTTTGGTTTGCATTCTATCTAAAATTTCTTCTCTGGGCACGCTTTCATTGCCGGAGATTGAGATGGAATCAACTTTTACCTTATTGCCTTCGCTGATATATATTATAACTTTATTTTTGTGCTCTTCAACCGAGACCTCTTCTACCCAGGCTTCGGCGAGCAAGAACCCTTGCGAGCGGTAGTGGCTCAAAATAGCTTGCCTGTCGCGTTCCAATTCGCTTTTGCTATAAACCGTTCCTGAGGAGATTCGAGTTTTCAGCCTGAGTTCGTCTTCGGTCACATCTTCATTGCCTTGTATAATCAGGGTATCCAGCGCAGGCTGCTCTACCACCGTAAAAATCAAATCAACTTCGCCGTTTTCACCATATCTTGCAGAGGCTTGAATATCGTCGAACATTCCTGTTTCGTAGAGAGATTCTATGGATTTTTTGACCTGTTCTGCCAAGGTGGACGGGGAATACTGCGTATTTTCCCTAAGCGATATGCGAGGTTTTAGCGTAGAAGGGTTTGTGTACAATGTACCTTCTATGCTTATAGTACCAACTCGGTTATCATTCGAAGCGTTCAGCGGCATATCCACGAACTGCGCAAAAGCGCATACGCACAGAAGAAACAGGAATGTGAATGTTTTGAAGAACATCGGGAAGTGTAATATAGTAAATATTTCCCTTTGTATATTCCCCTTATGCTGCAAAAGTTCTCCGATTTAACCGAGCGCAGGCAAATGCTCTTTGAAAAGGCAGCAGCGCTTCGCACAAAGCATTTTTGCCTTGTTCTGGAAGATTTTTTTGACCCGCACAACATATCTGCAGTTATTCGCACATCTGAGGTTTTCGGTTTGCAAAATGTGCATATAATTGAAGAAGACAACTCATACAAGGTGAATAAGGCTATTCTCAAAGGTTCCTTAAAATGGATGAACGCATTTGTTTACAGCAAAAGAGCAACCGCCATGAGTGAACTGAAAAAACAGGGCTATAAAATAGCAGTAGCAAGTACCCACGCAAGCAAGCAACTACCGGAGCTTGATCTCTCCAAACCCACCGCCTTCTACATGGGCGCAGAGCTGCGTGGCAACCACCCCGATACTCTGGCTCAAGCAGACGAACATTTTATTTTACCTCAATACGGATTAACGGAAAGCCTGAATGTCTCTGTTGCGGCAGGCGTGTTGCTAACTCATTTGGACATATACATGCAAAGCCAAGGCAGGCAAAAATTTTGCCTAACGGAATCAGAACAAGAAGCGTTGATTTTGGAGTGGAGAGAAAGACATCTGAGTCGCTCTAAGGCGGGAAAAATATATACGCAATAGTTATAGCAGATATGGCGCTAACTACGTCCGTAGTAAGGCCGCAAAAAACAGCGTGCCTGGTTTTGCGAATCGCTACCGAGCCAAAATACACAGCTAAAATGTAAAAAGTAGTATCCGTTGTTCCCTGGAATATGCAGCTCAAGCGACCCACAAAGCTATCTGCGCCGTAAGTCTGCATTGCATCCACCATCATGCCACGTGCGCCGCTGCCGGAAAGAGGCTTCATAAATGCGGTTGGCAAGCTCGGCACAACGTCGGAGGGAATTCCGAAAACATTGAATGCAGCTACTATTCCGCCCATTATAAAATCCATTGCGCCGCTCGCCCTGAATGCAGCTACTCCTACCAAAATGGCTATCAAGTAAGGTATAATCATAACGGCGGTGGAAAAACCCTCCTTTGCGCCCTCCACAAAAGCATCAAAAGGCATAACCTTTTTTACAGCCGCCAAAATCAAAAAGAACATCACAATGCTGAATAAAATTATGCCGCCCAAAAATGCGCTGGCAACACCCATTTCCTCTGCAGAAAGCATGGAAAAATAAAAAAGGCTCCCAAACACCGCCGAGCTAAGGCCCACAAACCACGATATGAAAACAATGTTTTTTATCTCAATTTTCTGGAAAAAAGCGGTGACCAGAATGCCGGCCACCGTGCTGAAAAAAGTTGCGAACAAAATAGGTAAAAAAATGTCTGCGGGGTTTGCAGCACCCAGCTTTGCCCTGTAAGTCATTATAGTGACAGGAATTAAGGTTAAGCCGCTAGCATTCAAGACCAAAAATAAAATCTGAGCGTCGCTTGCGGTGTCTTTTTGAGGATTCAGCTCCTGCAACTCCTTCATGGCCTTTAAGCCGAGCGGCGTGGCTGCGTTGTCTAGCCCCAGCATATTTGCGCTCATATTCATAAGCATGCTGCCCATTGCCGGGTGCTCCACCGGAACGCTGGGGAAAAGCCTTTTCATCAAGGGGGCAACCAATTTGGCAAGCATCTGAACCGCACCGGCCTTTTCCCCTATTTTCATCATTCCAAGCCAAAAAGCGAGAATTCCCGTTAAACCTATGGCTATTTCAAAAGATGTTTTTGACATGGCAAAAACGCTTTGCATAACATCGTTAAAAATGCCGCTATTGCCCAAATAAAGCCACTGAGCTAGGCATGCCACAAATGCGCCGCCAAAGAAAAGAAGCCAAATTATGTTGAGAAACACGGGGATAAACTAGAAAAATTAAAAAAATCTGTCTAAAGATGATATAGCACAGGATTATTGCCATAAATTTTGTAAAAAAAACGGCATTTTCATTTTTTTTGTCACTTTTTTAAAAAAAATTCCTCTGAGTTCCGTCTAAGTATATAGAAACATAGGAGGTTTTATGATCAGACATTTTTTTGTCTTGTTTTTGGGCGTTTGCATTGCAGCTTGCAGTAGCAACGGATCGAGTGGAAATGAAGAACAGCACGGCGGAAGTGCCAGGCTGGTGTTGGGGAGGCTGCAAATCCCCCTCTTCGACAGCGTTACAGTCCATGTTTACGCAGAAGACATGGAAAATATGCGCATATCTGCAAATTCCGTGAGTGAAAACATAAAAATAGACGGTATTCCGCTCGGGGAATACCGGAAGTTTGAAGTAAAAGTTTATGCAGACAAAGGAAAAGAGGTTTTGAAAGGCGAGGCTACAACAAACATAGTCGCTAACCAAACCGCCTCAATTCTCATACCATTGACTGCGCTTTACGGATTTTTACGCCTGGAAATACCGCTCGGGCTCGCAAATAGCGAAAACATCCATTCCGGAACGCTATTTTTGGATTCCCGGCAATTCCAAATGCAAATTGAAACCGGAAAGGGCATATTCAACACCGGTGCTTTGCCCATAAACCAAACTTTTAACCTGAGAATTGAGCTCAAAGACCAAAATGACAAAGTTCTGTTCTATGGAGAAAAATCGGTGAAAATTTCCGCAATCCGGCAAACCGAAATTGTGCCGCTGTACTCAACTATGGGGTCCATAACTCTGGAATTGGAAACGAGTGCTCTTGAACCACTGCAAATTTTAGCAGTACTCCCAACGTCCAAAACCAGAACGCCGCAACACTATGGCGATCTGTTTTTCACTGAATTTCGTACATCTCCTGATAGTTACGAATACATGGAAATCTACAATGCAACTCTGGATACTTTGGAACTTTCAAATTGCCGTGTAGCAAAAACCAGAACTTCCTCAGAAGGTCAAAGCAGATTCAGCATTTCTAAATATTTAGCATTTCCACCAATGGAATTTTTGCTTCTGGGGCGAGAACTCGTTGAAGATGCAGATTTCAATTATACGAAATTCATTCTCACGGATGATGGGCAAACTATAATATTCTTTTGCGATGATCTTGTTATAGATTCCTTGGTGACAAACCAATTCCCCTTAAAAACAAGAAGAATACACCTTCCCATCTCAAACTTTATGTACCGAGATAAAGAAAGCTCATGGTGCGCAGGCTTTAGCCCTAAGCAGGACGCTGAGTGTCCGTAGGGATTTGCCAATCACGGCTACCGAAATTTATGTAAAAGTAGCCGTTCAAACGCGCTGATTTTTGCGGGTCTTGCAGAATTTGCACTGCGGCTCGCAAATATTTGAGCTCAACAAGAATGTGATCCCGGCTCATGCAATTCAAGAATGGGCCGTCCGGGTAAAGCGTTGGCTTTGGCTCGTCGTCTATCATTTTATCCAAGCGAGCAACCTCTTCCCTGAGCTTTACTTCGTGCTCTTCCAATATTCTGATTATATTGCGGTTGCTCTCGGAGCCGAACAAAAATGCATAACCTAGCGTACGAGGGTCATCGTTAAATCCGGTTAAATGCCTTATAACCTCCCTATTCAAGGCTTCTCGCCCCTTCTCGGTTATGGAGTATATCTTTGCGGGAGGATATTTGGATTTTTGAACAACTTGCCCCTCAATGCAACGATGATTCTCAAGGTAATTCAAGCGATTGTACACAGTCGATGGACTTATCATAGCCCACCGTTCCAAGCCGCGCTCTTTGATTTTAGAGATAATATCATAACCACTGGAATTCTCCTCTAATATAAACCCCAGCAAAACCAAGTCGTAACGATTCATTATGGGAAGAATATAGAAAAATTAAAAAGGAACATTAAACCCAAACGCCAATGGATGCAAGGGGAAAAATTTTGCATTGGGATATATGCGAAGAGTAGGCGCCGGAAGTTTTACAAGGTTCAAAATTGTAACTAAATTTTTTGTCCAGGTTCTTTGCGGGCGAAAAATTGCCTCCAAATCGTAATCCGGAGAAATATAATACTCATAACGGCTTCTATAATTGCTTGATTCCTTAAAGCGCCCGTCATCTATTCCCCAACCAAAAGCAAAAGCAAACCACTCAAGGTAATGCGGCATAAATTTACCAACCTTAAGCGAGAGCCAATGAGTCTGATTTCCACCATAATAATCATCAACCCAAACCCCATCCCCCCCGGTCAGGCTACCCCCCTCATCTTCGCCATGAAGCCTCCAATATCCTCTGTTATTGCGCCAATACACAAATTTATAATCTACATATTGCATAGCAGGGACAAACCTTTTACCCATAGCATAAAAACCGCCGAGCGTTCCGGCTACCGCATCCCAAACGCTGTAACCATAAGGAGAAAACCCGTCTTTAAATTCTATGGCAATCTGCGTAACACCCAAAGTTATACCCGCCCAAAGTGTAGATGCAAAGGGGCTCAGGCCCACCCAGTCATAACTCATGGTGAATAGATGCCCAAATATAACGCCTGTATAAAAATGCCCGAATTTATCCAAGTTTGATGCATATTCAAAATCGTTTTTAAAATGAAAACCCTCAGAATTTGACCACCAACCCTCTTTGAGATAAATGAGATAAATAGCTGTGTAGCTCGCCGCTATGCTACCGCCTATAATCGCAAACCTTGTAGGATTTATTTCATATTCAACGTTGTCTTGTGTTTCGGAATATGAGAGAGAAAAAAATAAGAGTATAGCAATGAATAATCTATTCATCACAAATCTCGTTGCTCAACAACTGTTCAAAAGTTTGCCTTTTTCTTATTTGAGTGAATTTCCCCTTTTCCCACAGAACCTCCGGTGCAAGCAAGCGGGAATTGTAATTGCTGCTCATAGCAGAGCCATAAGCTCCAACATCGTGAATTAACAATAAATCGCCAACATGCGCAAGCGGCAATTTGCGAGTGACAACAACGCCGCCTTCTTCCTGTGTAAAAACATCTCCGCTTTCGCAAAGCGGCCCTGCAACTATTACTTCATTTTCTTCATGCGTATCTTGCCCGTCTCTGTGTTCAATGGAAATGTGGTGATAGGCCCCATAAAAAGCCGGGCGTACCAAATCCGTAAAGCCGGCGTCAATCAGGTAAAACATTTTTTCGCCCATTTTTTTCACAGAACGAATTTCCGTAGCCAAAATGCAACTCTCCGCAGTCAAAAAACGACCGGGTTCAACTTCCAGTTGCAAATAATGCCCCAGATTATTGCTAATCCTCAAGCGTGAACTGTCCCAAATATTATAATACCTTTCCAAATCCATACGCCCTAAACCGTCTCTTTTATAAGAGATGGGCAATCCTCCGCCAACACTTATAATTTTAAGATCCGGAATAAGAGCTGCCACACGGCCTATTGTATTCTCCATTGCGGAAACAACCTGCGACAAGTGGATATAATCGGAGCCGGAGCCTATGTGCATGTGCAGGCACTCAACCATAAAGCCGAGCTCCATAGCTTTTTTCAAAACAACTTCCAATTCGCCATGCCAAATTCCATGCTTTGAGAGTTCGCCGCCGGTATTGACCTTACTGGAATGCCCATGACCAAAACCGGGATTTACACGCACCGCCAAAGGAACAGATATGCCGGCATTATGCAATTGCAAAAGCATATCTGGGCTGCCTATATTAACTGAGATCGAATGTTCTTTTACCAAAGCCAAAGCATCTTTGTCGAAAATATCTGCGGTGTATCTTATATGTTGCGGTTCAAAACCTGCACGCAAAGCACGGACAATTTCACCTGCGCTTACGGCATCAACTTCAACGCCGGCCTCTCTCATTCTGGATAGCAAATTTATATTCGGAGAGGCTTTTTGGGCATATCGTATAACTCCAAAAAAGCGTAAATCCCAAATACGCTTTTCTATAATTCCAAGGTCATAAAGCCATAACGGAGAACCATATTGTTCTACCGCCAAAGCTATATCCTTGGCATCAAATGAGACATTGAATCTGTGCACGGTAGAGTTAAAACTTAATTGTTAAACTCTCTTTATGCTGTTTTCACCGCCGTGTCCGTCAGAAACACGTTCCGGATTTGAAGAGTCGGTTTCCCAATACTGCCCGTTGAATACGATTTTGTATTGGTGCGCACCGGTGCTCAATTTGAGTTTTCCGGACCAATTTCCGGCTTTGTCTTTTTTGAGTGCGGATGGTTTCCAGTTGTTGAAATCACCGGCAACAGCAACAGATGCAGAACCCGGTGCATATACTTTAAATTCAACTTCGGTGGTTTTCACGCTAGCTTTGCCAGCTGTTTTAGCTTTTGCAGCAACGGCAGCAACGGTTTTTTTAGCTTTCGGAGCTGCTTCTTTAACCGCTTTCACTGTCTTTTTAGCAGCAGTAGCTTTAGTTTCTTTTTTCACCGCCATAATGGCCTCCCTTTAGGAACGATATAATATAAATATAGAAAAATATCATAGTTCTGTCAAGGGGACATTACCCTTGCCTGCAATTAGCCTTGTTTTTTCTATATTTCAAGCCATGGCACCAAAATTTGAAACTCCCGTAACCGCTGTTCCTCTGTTTCACCAAGGCAAAGTCCGTGATATGTACGACCTTGGCGAGCATTTTTTGATGGTGGCTAGCGACCGCCTCTCCGCCTTTGATGTTGTATTGCCAACGCCAATACCGGGCAAAGGCAAAATATTGAATCAGCTTTCGCTGTTCTGGTTTGAGCAGTTGGGAATGCCCAATCATTTGGTCACCGCAAATGTTGAGGACTACCCTGCAGTGCTAAAGCCTTTTGCTGATTATTTGCGTGGGCGTTCCATGCTTGTTAAAAAGGCAAAGCGGCACGATGTTGAATGCATAGCTAGAGGCTACATAGTAGGCTCTGGCTGGAAAGATTACCAGAAAACCGGGAAAATCTGCGGCCATGTTTTGCCCACAGGCTTAAAGCTCTGCGCAAAAATAGACCCTGCTATCTACACTCCCAGCACTAAAGCCGAAACCGGGCACGATGAGAATATATCTTTTGAGCAGACAATTCCTATTGTAGGCGAGCAAATCGCCGCAACGCTGCGAGACCTTACTCTGGAGGTTTACAGCAAGGCGAGAAACTTTGCCGCAACCAAAGGCATTATCCTTGCAGACACAAAATTTGAGTTCGGCGAGATAGACGGCAAAACTGTTTTGATAGACGAGGTTCTAACCCCGGATTCTTCAAGGTATTGGCCCGCAGAAAAATACGCAGAAGGCCAAAATCAGGAGAGCTTTGACAAGCAGTACATCCGTGACTGGCTGGAAACTCTGGATTGGAACAAAGATTACCCAGGCCCGGAAATTCCGAAAGACGTTGTGCAGAACACTGTGGATAAATACATGGATATTTTTGTGCGGATTACAGGGAAGCAACCAAACGTCTGAACTACAACACCGCCAATGCATCTTTGCATTTCTCAACAATATCCTTTTGCGTTGCTAATTTTTGCTTCTCGCTGTCTATAACGGCGGGTGGCGCATTTTTCACAAAATTCTCGTTGGATAATTTCTTCTCTATGCTCATCGCAAAGCTCTGAGCTTTTTCAATCTCTTTTTTCAAGCGAGCAATCTCTTTTTCCTTGTCTAAAATCCCTTCCAAAGGAATGAACAGTTCGCCGTCCGGTATCACCACGCTTGCGCTGAATTCAGGTTTGCTCAGGTTTTCGCCGAATTCAAAGGTTGAGAGACCGCTTAAATCTTTGAGCATATTTTTGCAGGTTTCCAGATTCACAGATGTGCGAGCTATGGCTGTTACTTTTTGCGACGGTGCGATGGAATAACGGCCACGTATGGAACGAACCGCTTCAACTATCGCAAATACATCTTCAAATTGGTTTTCAATTTCCGCATTTATGTCTTTTTCATTTGCTTTTGGCCATTGCCTTAGAATTACTCTTTGCGAATTCGGGAAAAGAATGGTGTTCAATTCTTCCGTGATAAAAGGCATTATGGGGTGCAGCAAGTCCAGAACCGTGTATAGCGAATGAGATAGCAACGAACTGGATTCCTTGGAAATATCGCCCTTTTTAATCTCCAAATAACGGCTGCATAAATCATCCCAAACAAAATGATAAATTATTGCAGCATATTCTGAAAAACGATAGCTATCAAGAGCAGCTTGAGCTTGTTTCACAACCGTATTCAACCGGGATAATATCCACTTGTCTTCTAAATTGTCTGAACCATGATTTTCATGATTAAAGGATTTACATGATGTTTCGTTGTTTATTCCCACTATGTGAGGGCTTAAAAACCGGGCGGCATTCCACAATTTGTTTCCGAAATTTCTGCCTACTTCAAATTTTTCGCTTACATTTATCTCTCTGCCGTCTTCCAATTTTTCTTTTTTTACCGGCAATCTCGCTTCCTGATTTTCTGTGCACATTGAGCACATCACAAAACGCAAAGCGTCTGCGCCGTATCTTTCTATTATGTCAAGTGGGTCAACACCGTTGCCATGCGATTTGCTCATTCTGCGACCAAGGCCATCTAAAATAGTGGGATTTATATATACATTGTCAAATGGAATTTTGCCCAGATTCTCCTGACTGAAAATCACCATCCTCGCTACCCACAGGGAAATAATATCTCTCGCAGTTACCAAAACAGATGTCGGATAAAATGTGTTCAGCAAATCTGTTTGCTCGGGCCAACCCATTGTGCTGTGAGGCCAAAGCGCAGAACTGAACCATGTATCCAAAACATCGGGATCACGAACCAGCCCTTCAACCTGCAAATCCTCTTCCAAAGAACAAACCAGCCAATTCCCATCTTCTGCCTGAAAGAAATGGATGTCGGGACGATTTTGTAGAGACGCAATGCATTGCGTCTCTACGTTCGCATCGACATGCCATATTGGGATTTGGTGACCCCACCATAATTGTCTGGAAATGCACCAATCTCGTTTTTCTCCTAGCCAATTCAGGTAGTTTTTTGCGTAACGTGCTGGGGTGAATTTTACTTCGCCGCTTTCTACTGCATTCATCGCTCG
>JGI24695J34938_10002486_pt1 | contig 14050 bp, 17 predicted proteins | sample TergutCo191P3_FD_34938 | JGI IMG/M metagenome (IMG submission 34938) | reverse complement strand
TGACCGCCGCCGCCGTAGCCTAATACCATTGAGCCCACGTCTACTGTGCTGGAGCGGTTTATAATACTGTGACCGACTGTAATCGCGACATTCGCCTTATTACGGCCGTCTACAATCCATACAGAAATATTTTGCTCAGGGTAGAATGTATAAAGCAGGAACCTGTTTCCGGCGTAAATGGTCTCAACATTCCTGAGATCAATTTTTATAACATTACCTAAAATCTCCACATTGCTTTTAACCATGTTTGAAAAAAGCTCTTTCTGTTGATAATATAAATCCAGCCGCTCTTTTACATCGAGCAGCGACAGTATTTCGCTAATTGATTTTTCGGAACACGCTTTTGCCAGCAGCAGCATTAAATCATAATTACTGATTGTAAAACTGCGAAAACGGCCAAGACCGGTGCGGGGATCCATTATAAAGCCGAGCAGTATCCAGCCTTTTGGATCCAGTATCTCGTCTATTGTAAGGTTGCCCGAATCAACTTTATCTACATAATAAATCATCTCAGCGAACCTGCCGAGTTTCGCTTCGCCGCCGTAATAATCATAAATGACATGCGCGCAGCTTGGCGCCGGTTTTGATACGCCCTCAAAAAACGCGCCTTCGCCGAGGCGTTCGGTCTCGCTGGAATGATGATCAAACCAGAGTTTACAACCTTTAATATACGGAATATTCGCAAGAATATCATTATCTGTAGCTTCCACAAGACCATCTTGAATATCCTTAGGATGGACAAACTGCCAGTCATCAATAAGCCCTAAGTATGATAATAGCGCCCCGCAAGCTAAGCCGTCAAAATCTGATCTTGTAAATAGCCTCATCCTAAACCATCCTTTTCGTATATTCAAAAAAAACCGGCAATCTGATTATATTATATACTAAAAAAAAAAAAATGAAAATAGAATTAATATGTAAAAATTTGGCTGTTTAAACGGCCGGTCAGCCAGCTTAGTACGGCTGCCGCGCGGCTGCTGAAAGATGAACTGATTCTGTCTCCCATTCCCGGCAAAGAAGCCGCCCGCGCCATTGAAGCGATATATATCAGAACGGAGTCTCCGCAGTCAAAAACAGCGATAACAGATCGCAGGTTACCTCTTCCAATAGCAGGAAGTATGCCATAATTCAAAGCCGTGATGTTTTCCTGAGTAAAATAGATAATATCAGCGCTGCTGGCATAATCATAGCGGTAAACATTATCGCCAAAGGTAAGGTCCTTTTGCCGCGCGAAAAGAGTATGCGCCGCGGGAACCTGCGCGAAATAGGGATCGGGAAGAAGCCGCCTGGATGACGGTCCTTCAATTACACCCGAGACCTCATAAAAAGTGCGCATTGTATTTCGGCTCGCGGAAAAATACTGGATGCCTGCCAATGTGCTGATAGCGGTAATCTGGTTAAAAATTCCGGTTTTTTGCCCTGCGTCCCAGTTACCCGCTGACGTATGAAAAATAACAGGTTTTTTATACAAATAAAGAGCTTCCACCATAATGCCCGGATTAACTGAATTCTGCACTGCGGTAATAAACTGCTTTAATTCGGCATCGAAAGGTATTAGCTTGAGAACAGGATTTCTAAGCTGTGTCTCAAGAATAATTTCATCGTTAAGCCGAAGCTGCGCGGCGTACGCCGGGTATACAATACTCTCCAGCGGCAGCGAAAACGCGCCCGGAACAAGAAACGTGAAAAAAAGAAAACTAAGAAACCTGCTTTTCATTCATTTACCTTGAGTTAATAACATAATAACGCGAACAGCCTAAGATGCCAAATTACTTTAACCCGCGGTAAAAAACACGCACCTGTTTATAAAGCCCGTCTCCTTCGCTCTTTGTTTCAACATCCCCAATGTCATTTAAAGTTGTATGGATAAGCCATCTGTCAAAGGGGTTCATCGGTTCAAGCAGAATCGAGCTCTTTGATTCACGGACTTTTTCGGCGACATTATAGGCAAGACGCACAAGAGACTCTTCCCTGCGAATACGGTAATTCTCAGTGTCCAGAATCACGCGCATTTCATCCCTGCCAAGCCTTCCCGCGTAAATGTTTAAAATTAATTGTAACGCGTCAAGATTTTGACCTTTTTTCCCAATCAATATTGAGGAATGGCTGGAATCAATTTTTAAGCCAATCTTGTGTTTCTCCCTGAACACGATTGTTACAGTGCCGGGATAACCCATGCGCTCAATCAGACCGGCGGTAAATTTAATCATTTTTTCTTCAAATTCATTTTGAGGCAATGGCTCGCCGAAAACGGTCTTGGATTCATGTTCAGGGGAACCGCGTCCAGCAGGAGCATGTCCCGCGGCACTGTGTCCCGGGGAGCTTTGCCCCATGCTCCTTTCCCGGCTGTCCGCGCCGGCGGAGCCGTGTGCAGGTTTCGCGGTCTGCCCAAAATTAGGAACATGCACTCTTATCCGCACCAGGCCTTTTTTGAATAAACCGCTTTTTTGGGTTTCCAGAATCTCCACATCAAAATCGTCTTTCTCAAGACCAAGCTCTCCGGCGGCCCTGTCAATCGCTTCTTTTTCGGTTCGTCCTTCAAATTCAAATTCCATAAAAAATATACTCTCCTTTGTTTAAGATTTCCTTTTTCTTTTTTTACCTCCCCCTTTATTTGGCGGAGGGGGAAGAACGGCGGCAGGCGGTTTATCAGCCTCTGCCTGAGCCATCGCCGCTTTCTTTTTGATAATAAATCTGTTAATGATAACCTGCTGGACAAGAGTAAGCAGGTTCGAAAAAATCCAGTAAATTAAAAGCCCGGAAGGCACATCATAAAGCACGAAGAAAAACACAACGGGCATGACAAACAGCATCATCTTCATTGTTGTGTTGGACTGCTGGCCAGGCATTTGAGTAACTTTACCGTAGATTAACTGAGAGCCTACATATATAAAAGGCAGCAGCCTTAGAGCAGTCCATCCCAGAAGCGGCACTCTGAAATTCTCAAATTGTATTATATATTCAGGGAGCGACAGATCGGGAATCCAGCCTGGAATAAACATTGCGCCGCGAAGATCAAAATGGTTGTTAAACAGGCTGAACATAGAGATAAAAATCGGCAGCTGCAGCAGCATGGGAAGACACCCGGAAATTGGATTATACCCTTCCTGCTGATAAAACTTTCCCATTTCCATTCGCAGTTTTTGAGGATCGTTTTTATACTTGTCCTGTAATTCCTTCATCTTTGGAGCAAGCGCCTGCATTCGCAAAGTGGCTTCTGATCCTTTTTTCGTTAACGGGAAGAAAAGCAGCTTTATTAACAATGTTAAAAGGATTATCGAAACGCCGTAATTAGGAACAATTCTATGAATACCAAGAAGCAGCCACTTTAACACGCGTTCCAGCGGCGAAAAAATTCCCCAGAAACCGCGCGTGTTGGCAATCTCGACAAAGTTCGCGTCACGGATACCATACTCGTTTTTACCGGAATTATAATTGGAGAGGATCTCCTGGGTTTTAGGCCCCAGATAAAAACGGTAAGTATCTTCAATTTTGGAGACATTAACAGAAGAACGAATAATATTGAGCCTTGACGCCGACAAAAGCCCGGGTTCCGCTTTATCGGAAAAATTGACAGCATACTGCGTAAGGTTTAAATAGGGAACTACTATAAAAGCGAAGTACTTGCCGGAGATAGCAGCCCATGTAGAGTTGCTGATAAGCTCATTAACTTTCGCGTCTCTGCGTTTGCCGTTTGAGTAAATGTTGTAATGCCGGTAGTCATAATAACCGTCCAGCCTCTGAAAAACAGGCCCAATCTGCGGCCCGAATGATAAGGTATAAGCGCTGCCGGAAAAATCGAATCCTAATACAGAGAAGCCGCCGTCCATAGTTACAGTTAACTCAAACATATAATCGTTTGGCTTAAAGTCATACCGCTTGCTTAAACGGAATCTGCCGTCCGAACCGTAAATTGGCGAAGGGACGGTAAATTCGCGGTAAAACTCCACAGAGTATTCCGATATACGGTTTATATTAAAATTTGATGAAACAGGCTGAGCTTCGGCATTACCAAAGGCGATAGAAAACGCCTTTGCCGCGTTATCGCCTGAGAGAATTAAATCGACCCAGGCGTCATGAGCGTCAACATCTTTTCTATGATCCTTCCATTTAAGAGAAACCATATCGCCGCCGGCGTTTGTAAGCGCCGCTGTATAGAATTCTGTATTGATAATAACAGGCGGATATAGCGGAATCTCTTCCTGTCCGGCTGTCTGGATATTGGAAGTTGTCTGCTGCGCCTGACCGGTTTGCGGAGCAGGAGCGGCGGTTTGCGCGGACGGTACATCTGTATTAACCGCGGTTACCTCCGTCTGCGTCTGCACGTTAGTAACAGGGGGCGGCGCGAGAAATCCCTGTATTGAAAACGCGATAATTAAAACAATTGTGGATAACACAATAGCTAAAATAGTATTTCTATCCATTTTTTTTCCTTAAGTAAAAGTTTTGGTTCAATGCCTGATTCAACTTTACGATCTGACCGAGCGGGCGTGATCAGGCATTAATTCAGGCACAGGATCGTAACCGCCCCGGTGAAAGGGATGGCAGCGGAGAATCCTCCTGACAGCCAGCAAACTGCCGCGCAAAAAACCATATCTATTAACAGCCTCCAGGGCGTAATTTGAGCAACTAGGATAATACCTGCAAGCAGGGGGAAAATGCGGAGAAACCGCGTATTGGTAGAATTTGATAAAAGCAAGCGCTATATATTTCATTTTAGTAAACCAGCTCTTTTAAAAAGGAACTCAAGCTGCGCCATCCTGTCTGAAAGGGTTTCGCGTCTGATTTTACCGCTTACCGCGCTGACTGGACTGCTTCCGGCTGTAGATTGCCCGTTTTTGGCTTTGCCCTTGTTATCCGGGCAGTTATTAAAAACAAGCAGTATTAAATCATGCCCGCCTAAGAGGCGGCTTTTCATCAATCTGAATGCTTCACGGCCAAGCCGTCTGGCGCGATTCCTTAAAACAGCGTTCCAATCCTTAGATTTAGAAAACGTAAAACAAATACGGTTATATGGCAAGCTGTTTTTTAATACAAAAAGTCTCGCGCTTTGGCGCCCTGATGTGCCGCGGAATTCATACCACCTGCCTTTGCCAAAAACCTCCCGAATCTCCTTCCTTTTCTTTAAATGTTCTTCCCGTTTGAAACGGAAAGAATTTTCTTTAACTATACTAATAAGGCTTTTTCTCGTCGGAAATAGAAAGTTTAATTCTGCCTTTTGCCCTGCGGCGTTTTAAAACAAGCCGACCGCCTTTGGTTTTCATACGGGCGCGAAACCCAAACTTACGATTCCTCTTAACTTTACTGGGTTGATAAGTACGTTTCATTGTATCTCCTATATATCCAGAGTCTGTCCGCGACCTGCTGAAGAGTCATAAACAAACCCAAGTTTCTTTAAAACAAAAACGGTATTCAGAGGTTTTTACAAAACTAATGAGTATTGAAAAAGCTACATTTAGTTTAGAATAAACATAGAGAATGGTCAAGCACATGAACCTAAAGTACACCATTTCAGGTTATATCTATATTCTCCCGGGAGATGACTGCGAGGCGACAGTGGATGCCATGCTTGAGACAAATTACGACGGGGATTTCTGCATTGCCGAAAATTTTGACCCGGAATTTGCAACGAGGCTGATGGAAGCCGGATTTCTTGTCATGTCAATAGGTCTTATCAGGAATAATGAGCCGGACATGAAAGAAAATGAACCCTCCATGAATTATGTAATGCTTCCTAAGCTTCACCTTGTGCGCTCCGCCCTGTTTTTTGAGAACCTGCATATCAAAAAATCCATCCGGCGTTTACTGGGTCGCTATGAGCTGAAAGCAGACGCGGATTTTGACCATATTATCGACAAGTGCGTAGAAAAACACGGCGCTGACTGGCTTACTCCGGCGCTTGTGGATTGCGTAAAAAAAATCCGTCAGAATGCGATATTGGACCATTTTCCCTCTCACCCTCCGAATGCGTCATTTCTGGCTCCAAACGCCGGATTCGCATACCCCGCGTCTTTCGCACTTTACCGCGGCGGGAAACTCGCGGCGGGTGAGTTCGGCATAGTCTGCGGAAACGTCTACACAAGCTATTCCGGCTTTTATGACGAAGATAACGCCGGCACCGTCCAGCTTATTCTAACCGCACGGTATCTAGAAAAAAACGGATTTTCATTTTTCGATATGGGAATGCCGCTGGATTATAAGACTGACCTGGGAGCTGTCGATATAAGCCCGCGGGAATTCGTGAAACTGTTCAGGGGCGAGGAAAAAGCCGTCCCTGTTAGTTCTTCTTGATGTTTCCCCTGCCTCTTGAAAAAATCGGGTCGAAGTGTTTATCCAGATCAATTTTTTTCATTATAAGTTTTAATACTGCCCGGTAAACCAGAATTGAGACAGCGATGGACGCGATAAAGAGAAACAGGAAACTCCATGACTCGCCGCCTTCCGGCAGTATTGGGAATAAAAACCTTGCATAAATAAAAAACAAAATTAAAAAACTCGCTAAACAAATAATTACATTAAACACAGTCGCGCCCAGAAGAAATAACAATGTATTAGTTTTTTTGCTCATTATTAACCTCCTTCTTTTGTTCTTTTGGTTTTTTCAGGAAAAAAAACATTGATATAAGCAGCAGGATACAGCATACAACAACAGATGAATCAGCGAAATTAAATGTAGGCCATCTTGCCATGCCGAAAAGGTTATAAATATTCACGCTGATAAAGTCCACCACTCCGTCGGGGCGGAATATTCTGTCTGTCATATTTCCCAGACCGCCGCCCAGAATTCCCGCCGCGGCCCATCGCTGAAAAACAGTAAACTCATTTGTTTTAAAATAATACCAGACAAGAAAACCTAAAACTAAAATAGGCACGATGATAAAAATAACCGGTTTAACAGCATCAGGTAAATTCTCTCCTAAACTGAAAGCTATCGCCTTGTTACGCACATGATAAAGAATCAGAAATTCATTATTAAAAACATCAAGAATACGCGCCGGATGAAGCGGCTGAACCTTTACAACTAACGCTTTAGTAACCTGATCTATCAATAGAATTACCGCGGTTAACGATAATGGCAGAACCCGTTCTTTAATAAATGGCTTCATTTATTTTCTCCAAAATGAATATGATGACCTCACCCTATTTTATGAATTATATTGAACACGGTCAAGTCGAAGCTAAAGCATCGGCGATACTAAAGTATCGGCGATATTAAAATATCGTGTCTTTAATGAGAAGTAGAGCGTAAATTTAAAGACCTGTAGGAATATCAATAAATTCGGCGTCTATGCCAAGCTCTGACATACAGTGACGCATAACAGCCTGAACTCCCCAGACTTCTGTGCTGTAGTGGCCGCCGGCTATCATGTTGATTTTTCCTTCCAGACATTCATGATAGACAGAATGAGAACTTTCGCCTGTAACAAATAAATCGATTCCTTCTTCGACTGCCTCGCGCGCGTTTTGAGCCGCGCCGCCTGAAACAACCGCGGCGCTGGAGCAGCTCTCTTTGCCGAACGGAAAAACACCCAGAGGCGGCCTGTTGGAAAAACTGATTCTTTTTACAGCTTCGTCAATATTAACAGGTTTGGAGAAAGTTCCCTTGCAGCCGATTTTCCGCCCATGATAAAGGCCAAAGGGCTCAATGTTTTCCAGCTCCAGGAGACCGGAGAGAACCGCGTTGTTTCCAAGCGCGGGATGCTGATCAAGCGGAAGATGAACCGCGTACAGGCAGATATTATTATCAAGCAGGAATTTTATGCGCCGTTTTAGGTTTCCGGCAATCCTCAAGGGCGCGCCCCAAAAGAGGCCGTGATGAACAAAAACCATTCCAGCGCCAATGGCGGCGGCATGTTCAAAAGTGTCAAGGGCGGCATCCACCCCAAACGCGATCTTTCGAATTGCGCCGCCGTCATTATCAACCTGAATTCCGTTTAAAGAATTATCAACGGAAGAAAAACCCTCGATATCAAGAAAGCTTCTGAAAAAAGCGTCCAGTGCCGCGGTTGTTAATTCATTGCTCATAATTTCACACCAACTTAACAAGAGAGTTGAGATTTTAAGGCAATTATCCGGTTTGGAAAATCTGGTTAATCGAATCTTTTGCTCGCGATCAACAGCGAAGACAGAACCATGGTATGGACAGCCAATGTCTGTAAGAACGGCCATAAAGATTTAAACCCGTCGCCAATCCAGACAACAACATTCACGACAATATAAGCGGCCCAGATAATCGCGATAATAAACAATAAAGTATCAAGCAGAGGCACTTTGATGCTTAACATTTCAAGAACGATTAAAATACCCGCGACAAGCGCAATGACACTTGCGATTACGACAAGAGCATTAATTAAATCGCGGCCGCTGAATAATTTGTTAAAGATAATTTCAAAATCGCTGTCTCTGCTAAAAAGACCTTTTACTGTGTTATTACGGAAAAATAAACCCAATACGCCGTTCGCGATAAGATAAAGCGCGACCGCGGACTTCCAGAGGAAACCTCCAATACCTGCTTTCATGATAAACCCCTTAAAACCGGTTATAAGGACATACAAAACGCAATGCATGTACACCTTTAAGCTCAACGAGCCATGAAAAATTCTACAATATAATATCAGGAAAAACAAGAAAAAAAGTTTTAGTCAAATACGGGCAAAAACAAAATATCAATTAATTTATCAACTTCTTAATTTCCTTTAAAACTTCTTCAATCAACAACCCCGCCGCAAGCTCAAACCTGCGGTTCGGCGGGGTATATTGTTCAAATTTTGTTTTTATTCTTATTGGCTTTAAAATACAAAATGTTCATGATGATCGTGATGCTATAATTTAATGGAATGAAAGCTATCAGGACAAAAAATAAAACCTGTGATTTATCATTTGAAATAAATTTAATGAAATGGTTTAATCTTGCAATATCCCCAATAAACCTTGACACTTCCTGCGATTTATGCTATTTATACAATGGTAATACGTAAGAGGAATGCCCGAGTTATTACGCTTGTAAACGATGTTTTCAGCCATATTTATGGAAGAAAACAAATAATTCAAGGTAAGCGGCCTTGGTGGAACTGGTAGACACGCTAGCTTGAGGTGCTAGTGCCGAGAGGTATGGAAGTTCGAGTCTTCTAGGCCGCATTTAGTTGTAAATCCTTATGTTATAAGGATTTATTAAAAATTAATTGTATAAAGAAAGCGGTATATCATATTGTTTTACTAATTTTTCAAGAATAGTACCTTAAATGGTACCTAAAAAGTGAATGTTGGTAATATGGAGGTATGTATGCCAAAAAAAATCCGGAATCTTACTGTTTATTCAAAAAACAAATACCTTCAGGAAAAGTATGGTATGTTAAATTTTCGGATAATCAAAGACATCATTACGGTTTAATTAAATCTACAGGTATCAGTGTAGAAAGTAAACGTGAACGCCGCCGTGAAACTGAAAATGCAGCGCAGAAATTGATTAGTTCATTTATCGAAAAAAAGACGTCCATGGAAATTATGGGCAGCTAAATGCGAATTATCCGGACGAAAAATCAATATTGTCCTGCAAACAATGCGTGTACCGGTTCGTAATGCTTATAAAGATGAAATGATTCCTACCGATCCTTTTTTTATATTGGAGAAGCGGCTCATAAAGGAAAGAAAAGGGAGTGCTTACTCCTATAGAAGTTTCATCACTTATCAAAAATGAAGTATATAATTCTCGATGAAGACTTGCTGTTCTGTTGGGATGCCTTTGCGGGATGCGCCAAGGTGAAATTCGCGGCTTGCAATGGGGGGATATAAGTAATGGTATTATCATTATCAGGCATAATTTTGTTGATGGCGATGGTCTTAAAGCTCCAAAATGCGCGAGTACAAGAACTGTCCCTTTCCCCGCTTCTGTAAAAATTATTTTGGAGAGCGTTAGAAAAACTTCAAAAAACACATCACCGGAATGTTTCATTTTTGAACAACTTAATGCACCCGAAATCCCTGCCACAAAGCAATTTCTCAGGCATGCTTTTGAAAGAGAATTAACAGGTATCGGAATAACAGGTGACTGGCTGCGCTGGAAAAAAGTGAAAGCTCCGGATGGATATGTAAATGAACAAAAAAAAACGCAATTTAACATTTCATTCACTGCGTCATACATATATTACATTAGGACGTATTGCGGGAATTACCGATATTGAGATACAAATCCTTGCAGGTCATAAAGACGCGCGAATGATGGATAATTATACACATTCCGGTCAGGTTTTGGATTTTACCGCCGCGCGTGAAAAACTCGAAAAAGCGCTTCAAACAGTTGGGTGATTAAATATTTTTAAACAAAAAAATAAATTTATTAAAAAGCGTGAATATACAGGTTAATTATGAAAAATACCAAAAAAGTATATACACTTGATTCCTATTGAAATATATTCCGGTAATACGCATCTAAAAAATGAAGAAAAAAAAAACAGCTAATTAATGAATTGAAAAAATATAGCATTAAAGTACCTAAATTTAAAGAATCTTTATTCCGGTCTTTTACCAGAAATTTACATAATTTCTTATATTGCAGGCGCTAATCCAATAACAACGACAGGGTGACTTGGTGAAGCATTCAGAGATGAAAGAATGGTTTCTCATGTGAATGATCCTAAAAAACCTGTTATTTTACTTGGATCAAGAGAAGAAATTAACTCTGCTTTAAAAGACTATGAAGATAAATTTAAAGATAGCCGAGGCCATAAACTTCGATTTGAGAATATATTAGTAGCTGTTTATTTTAAATACTAAGAAAGTACAAATTAAGGCTTTTTTAAAACTTCAGTTTTAAAAAAGCTTCTATAAATTTTAGTAAAAATCATCATTCGTGATGATTTTTACAGAGCTTTTTTCGAAGCTAACCATGCTTTGAAAAAAGCTCAATTTAAGGAGATTTTTCAGCTTGTTTATCGTCAATTTTTATGATAGATTGAATATATGACTATTACACAAACAGTTGAAATACCTGCCAATCGCCGTATTATTCTTGATGTTCCTCACGAAGTCCCTACAGGTTCGGTAATACTTACATTTACACCTTCTCAATCATCAGTTAAAAAGAAAGACCCTGTAACCATAGAAGAAGCTCTGCAAATGGCAGAGGATAAGGCTTCTGATCCTGACCGTAAACCTATTTCACGTTTCTTTGGCAGACATAAAGGTTTTTTTGGCGGTGATGGCGTAGCGTATCAAAGAGCAATTCGAGATGAATGGGAATAAAATAGTTTTTGACACTTGCGCTATTGTGAAGCTGCTGGATAATCAATATGATTTGTCTAAACTTGGATTAAATATTAATGAAGCTCGTTTTTTTTCCAGCGTCATTGTCAGAATGGAACTCCTGTCAAAACGTAATATACAAATTGATGAAGAACAGGAAATTAACGAATTTCTTGATGATTTAATTATTGTTCCAATAAATGAAACAATCGAAAAAAAAGCTATAGAAATACGCAGAAATACTTCATTAAAACTTCCTGATTGCATTGTTGCCGCAACCGCTATTTCTTTAAATGCAGTACTTCTTACAGACGATCATCATTTATTAAATCTATCATCACCTGAACTTCAAACACAAAATATTTTTGTTTAAGTGAAGAAAAAATCCGGAACTGAGCCGCATTTTATAATAATAGAATTTTTTAATGAAAAAAGGGGGGAAACCGCAATAATAGGCATCACTGCTAACCCATCGAATTAAAGTTCGCAAGGCGTACAGACCTCAAAATTACGACTTTAGCTACCGCCTATATTCTATATCGCCTTAAAATGATTATTTGTCAAGAGAATATACATAAACAAGTTTGAGGCTATTTCTTTTCTTTCTCTTTACCCCATAATTTTAACGCATTATCGAGATTTTTCTCAAAATCTGTTTTAGCTTTCTCAAAAGTCTTAGTCATATCTGATAAAACTGTCCGGTAATTTTCATCTTCATTAACTGTTTCGGGCATAAAAAGGCGGTAAATATCCGTTTCTAAGGCTTCTGCTATGTTAATTAATGTTTTATCGCTGACCCATGTACGACATCCCTCAATATCTCTTAACATATTTGAGGAAATTCCGGCTTTTTCTGCAAGTTTTTCCTGCGAAAAACTCGTCAACTCCCTATGTTTTTTTATATTTATTGAGAGAATTCTCCGTAAATCAATGAGTTTTTTCTTCATTATACGAGAATATGATATGGATTAATCAATTTCTGGAGAATTTGATAATATCGGCGGTAGTTTGTTGATATTTTCGGTACACCTAATTGACTTTTTTATCACTTTTTTTCATAATCTATAATTAAACTGTTAGTTCTTATGTTTAAAATACTGTCAGTTAGAAAAAGAGGTGGCTTTATCATTTATCATACATCAAAAACTACTCAAGAAATTCTAGATCGAGGTATGATTCATATTGATAACGGCGATTATGATAATGTAATAAAAGAATACAATTATGTTGAACTCAGATGATGCAGATATTTATCAGTTTCGTGGAATTGCTTATATGAAATTTAAACAGTATGATCAAGCAAGGAATGACATCGAGAAAGCAATTAGCTTAAACCTTGATGAATCTTTATGTGATAATGCAAAAGAATGGTTGTCTCAAATAGCATTGGAAGAATTTGGTGCATACGTTGATGAAACCAGTGTTTTAATTAATGATAATGAAAAATTAAAAGAAGAAATAGAAAAATGTGATGAGGCACTAAAAATAAATCCAAATGATATTAAAAGTTATGAGCGAAAAGGTTTTTGCTTATGTTTTCTTCATCAGTATTCAGAATCAATAAAGATATATGATAAAATTTTAGAATTAGATCCAAATAATAAATCTGCTTATAACAGTAAAGGAATATCATTACACAGTCTTGAAAAATTTAAAGAAGCAATTACTTGTTTTGAAAAAGTTATTGAATTTGATCCGCAGGATTATGATACTTACACATGGATAGGGATGTGTTTTGAAAAACTAGAAAAATATAAAGAAGCTATTAGTTTTTATGACAAGGCTTTAGTAATAAAACCTGATTGGAATATAGCTCAAACTTATAAAGAATCATGTTTATCTATGTTGGGAGAAAATACAAACTAATGAGTGGACCTAAAATTGACCATGCAGAATTAGAACGCCAAAAGCAAGCGGAACTGGAACGCCAGCGTCAGATAAGGCTTCGCCGAATAAGAGAAGAAACTGATAAACTAAACATAGAAACAACCAAAGTACAGAAGCAAATTGCCATTATTAATAATCGTTTTATAGAAATTACACAAAACACCAAAAACGCAGATAAAATATCACCAACAATTCAGAGGTCAATTGAGTTAAATCAAACATATAAAAATAAACTTATTAAAGCGTTGGAAAATAGTGTGCCAACAGAACCGGATGATATTTCAAAATTCACTCAAAAAATTATAAATGAAACTAGCCTTATTATTACAGAATATAATAAACAAATAGAAGATCATAAAAATTTTGTAGAATTATCCAAAGCATTTTCCGCGGAAAAAGAAGAATTGAAAGAAATTGAAGATTTTGATTTTTCATTTAAAATGGAAAAAGTAAATAATTCAAATGCAGAACCTTCTGTAAAAGATAGAGCGACGCAAATATTATCAGAAATAGAGGAATTTGTAAATTCTGAATCTATACAAGCCTCTGACATGAGTGATTTACTTGCAATAGCAGCCAACATATACAAGACCGCTTTTGAAACAAAAAATTCATTTGAAGCGGCGGCAATTGAATATAAAACCGCAAAATCCTCCATTGTAAAAAACATAGCCNTTTTTGATGATATTTATCAGGATTATTATTCNGAATATATCGCATATCTNGAACTAATCAATAAAAATCGGGCTTCACCTATNAAAATTGTTCCTAANTGGAAATATTGTTTTGATTCAATTAAAGATATTCAAGATGAAATGAATTTACTTAGTCAAAAATCAAAATTCGCCGCTGAAAATCAATATATCAGAGAACAAATTAACGATGTAATGAATGTTTTCGGTTACAATATGTCTTCAGAAAT
>JGI24695J34938_10002481_pt1 | contig 14067 bp, 16 predicted proteins | sample TergutCo191P3_FD_34938 | JGI IMG/M metagenome (IMG submission 34938) | reverse complement strand
AAAGCAGTTTAATGGATTATTCGATAGCGGCAAACACCGGAACCCTTACATTCCCTGATGAACAGACAGATTATATACTCGGCATCAGAGATTTACTTCCTTTTCACCGTAATCTTATAAACGGCAATTTTGCAAGACGTATGTATATTTTAATCGGCAATCAGGATAATGATCCAAATCATTGGGCGCTTTCAAGTTCGGCAGGAGCAGCGCGGCAGGGAAACAGTCGTTATGAAAGAATGTTGAATTTTTATCAGGCAAGCAAAGATTATTGCGAACGGTATAATCTGCCATTTAACTGGGAATTGATAATAATGGACGGCGTAGGTCATGGTACCGCCGGTACCCGTCCTTATGTCATTGATATTGTTAAAGGAATATATGATCGCAATAGAGGTAATTACAGAAATCATTAAAAACCAGGCGGCTTATCTGGTTATGCGCATCCAATCCGCCACCCTGCGTTCCAGCGGAATGAGATCCCCTCCCCCATTGCGCGCGCGTTCGTTAAGGTAGGGCATGATTACGCGTTCCTTAAGAACAGCCCAGTTTGCAGGAAGGACATTGGGAAGCATAAAATTTTCTGATGGAGGCATGCGTCCCAGAAGCTCCGGATAAAACAACGGGTAAACCTGCTCCGTGACAGAGCTTAAGGCGGAAAATCCTCCGCAGATGCCAAAAACAGTTTCGTTAATCTTGCTGGTTCTTGAAAATTCCAAAAGAGTGCGCTGAGTTTCGATCGTAAAAAACCACTGGATAAAAGCTCTTGCCGCAGCCTGGCTTTTTGATCTTTTTGGAATACCCAAATAAACAGTTTTGTCCGTAACCGGAAGCATGTTTTGTTCCATAATCCAGCGGAAGTCAAGATTTGTTTTTCTGTCTTCGTTTAATATAAACAGTTCGTCGCTTTCAATGTATGAAAAAAGAATGCGTCCGCCCCGAATTAATCTGTCCGGCGGCTCAAAGAAATATTTAAATGTAAAATCTTCTTCCGCCTGATTACCGCCGTTTATTTCGGTTGTCCAATTGTTAATAGATGCCATTGATTGTTCCAGCGCGTCAGGATCCCACGCAAGAGGTGATTCTTCCCTGAACGAAGCGCCGGACAGAACAGCAGCAATAAGTAAAAAATTGTCGTTCCAATGCGGAGAGAAGCCCATCCTTGTATAGAGACCGCGGCTCGTTGTATTAAAAGGACGGCTTAGATTTTTTACTTCGTCAAAGTCAATGGTAAACTGGCTCGATAAATCCTGCACTCTATTGCTCGAAAAAATCAGCGCAGGAATATTAAACGATACAGGTATTAGATATTGATTGCGGTCAATTCTGCCGACAGCCAAAAGACGCGGATAAAAAATATTTCTTGTCAGCTTGTTTGCGCCAAATAAACCATCAAGAGATCTGAATGTAACACTTGTGGCTGAATTTTTTAGATAGCTTGCGGCAATTACGTCAGGGCAATTTTGTCTTGTTATTTCTGAAACAGGAAATTCAACATATTTTACACTAACCTTGTATTGACTTTGCACCATATTAAAAAATTCGCCGTAAAGCGCAAATTCAGGACGATCAGTCCATATCTGCGCAGTACTAACACCGCTGCATGATGTAAAAATGACAGATAATATAACGATACAAGCTGTTAAAATACGCATAAAATAGTGTATTTTGCTTACTATATGCTTGTCAATCTGTTATCAGGGTGATAATATGGAATATGGACAGGATAAAAGATCCTCATATTGTCAGACTTATCGAACAAATCGGCGAACATTATAAAACAAATATCTCAAACAGGTTTTTACGCCCTGTCCTGCTGCAAATTCAAATCGATAAAAATACATGGGATCAAATCGAGGTTCTGACCGAAAAAATGGAACTGTACCGTTATCAGGGGTTTCATCTTGACGAGTTGTACCGTCAAATTGCCGCCTGTGCCCGTTTTGTCGAGGTTGCGAGGAACAGAACGGCGATAAAAAGCAGACAGCTTTCATTGCCGCCAGGGCCGGACAAAATACTCAGGGAAATGGCAGTCAGCAATTTTTCCTCAAATCTAAGGGTTTTTTCCGATCTGCTGCATGAGTTGTACATTAGTTTAGTCGAAATGGATAAAAAAGATACGGTAGGAGATGAACAGCCTGTTTATACAACAATTCCCGAGCTTTACAACATAGGAAGGCTGCTGGTCGGCGGCTAACCACCCAATATAAGTATACCCTATTGACTATTTCTGTAATTTAATGTATTAATAAGAGCAGACGGGGCAGGTGCGAGCCGTAAAAACATTTCCGGGGTTAACCGCCTATGCCGTCAGCTTTTTTTATTTCATTAAATTGGAGATGAAGATGTACGCTCTTGTAGAATTTAAGGGGAAACAGTATAAGGCCGAGAAAGGCGCCCTGCTTAAAGTTGACTTGATTGAAGCCGCTCCGGGGACAGACATCAGTATTGATACTGTTCTTTTAATTTCCGGTGATTCGGTAAAAGTAGGCAGCCCCTATGTTGCAGGCGCAAAGGTGTCGGCGACAGTAGAATCCCATGAAAAAGACGATAAAATTGTTGTGTTTAAATATAAACCCAAAAAGGATTATCGCAGGAAAAAAGGACACAGGCAGCAATACTCAATTATTAAAATTGGGGATATTTCCGCATAGATAATGATCGAGATTGAGGCAGTCCTGGATAAAAACGGGGTTTTAAGAGCCTGTAAAGCTTTCGGACATGCAGGAGCCGGGAAAACCGGAACCGACATTGTCTGTGCGGCTGTTTCGGTTCTTTTAAGGACTGCGATTTTAACCCTTTCTGAAAGAAAGGGTATTACGGTGCAGAGCGGCGCGCCTGAAAAAGGGCAGCTTTGGCTTGAAGCCGAATATGAGGCTGAAGGGAAGGAATTCCTTTATGCCGCCGGGGAATACCTGATACGCGGGCTTGCGTCTGTCGCCGGGGAGTTCCCTCAAAATTGTAAATTAACAATTACTGAACGGAGGAATTGATATGGCAAGGAAACGCGGCGGAAGCGGCGCAAAAAATGGAAGAGACTCTAACCCTCAATATTTGGGTATTAAAGCGTCTGACGGCGAAAATGTCAAAGCAGGAACAATTATTGCACGTCAGCGCGGAACGAAAATTCATCCCGGCGCCAATGTCGGCGCAGGCGGCGATTATACACTCTTTGCCAAAGCGGACGGAAAAGTAAAATTCCATCAGCGTAAAGGCAGAAAGCTCGCATCGGTTGTTCTGGAAGGCTAGTGCGCCCGGCTGAACATGCCCGGCTAACGCGGCTGATATGGAAAGATTTGCTGACGAAGCTGTAATTGAGGTCACTTCCGGTTCAGGCGGCAATGGCTGCGCTTCTTTCCGCAGGGAAAAATACGTACCCAGAGGTGGTCCATCGGGCGGTGACGGCGGCAGAGGAGGGGATGTGGTTTTCACCGTTCGCCGCAATTTACGCACACTTGCTCATTTACGTTTTAAACATTCATTCAAGGCAAAAAATGGCGGCGACGGTCAGAGGGCGCAGCGTTACGGGCAAAAAGGTGATGACGTTGTTATTCCCCTGCCGCCAGGTTCCCTTATCCGAAGCATCGAAACAAATGAATTGATACGCGATTTTACCCGTAACAAGGAAGACTTTGTTTTTCTTAAAGGCGGCAATGGAGGCTGGGGTAATATCCATTTTAAATCATCCGTGAATCAGGCGCCCAGAAAAGCTCTTCCCGGGAAACCCGGCGTTACAGTCAAATTAAAAGTTGAATTGCAGATAATGGCGGATATCGGGCTTGTGGGTTTTCCCAATGCGGGAAAGTCCAGTCTTCTTGATCGTTTTACAAACGCAAGACCCAAAATTGCCGCTTACCCCTTTACGACAAAAATTCCGAATCTCGGCGTTCTTGGTGCAGGAGAAAAAGATATTATAATCGCCGACATTCCGGGGCTGATTGAAGGAGCATCGCAGGGTGCGGGGCTTGGAATACGATTTTTAAAACATATAGCGCGAACACAGGCGCTTGCGTTTCTAATCGATCTTTCTGACGATAATTACCTCAATGCCTTTGACATTTTATTAAATGAGCTTGGCTCTTTTTCTGACGAACTGATTCAAAAAAAACGTCTGCTTATCGGAACAAAAACCGACTTGCCGGAAACCGAAGGAAGACTTAGGGAACTTTCCGAAAAATATCCTTCGGAAGAGATCATGTCCATTTCGGTTTTTTCCGGAGACGGAATTAAAGAATTGGCAAACTCATTTTTAATGCTTGTCGAGCAGGCAGGGACAGATGCAGGTTTGTCATCGGAAAACCAGGCGCAGGATCAATGTGACGAATTTGATGATAGTTTCGAAGAAGGTGATGATATATGAAGCTTGGAATCTTTGGAGGAAGTTTTAATCCTGTTCATCTTGGACATTTGCATCTTGCTGATGCCGCGTTTTCGATGCTTAAACTTGACAGAATTGTTTTTGTGCCTGCCTTTCATTCGCCGTTTAAACCGGACGCGGATGTGCATGATAATGTCAACGACAGGGTTGATATGCTTGCCGCTGCAATTGCGGGAGATTCCAGGTTTACGATTGATCTTTGCGAAATAAGGCGGCAGGGTGTTTCGTACACCATTGATACGCTTGAAGATATTATTATCAGATACCAGCCGCATGGTAAACCTGATTTGATTATTGGAGACGACCTTGCGGAAGACTTTCCAAAGTGGCACGACAGTAAAAGGATTTTACAGCTTGCTCACATTGTTGTAGCGCGCAGAAACAATTCTGCNCCTGTTAAATATTCTTTCCACCACACGGCTATCGAAAACGAAGCGGTTAATATTTCGTCGCAGGAAATACGTCAAAAAATTGAAAAGGAGTACGGTGCTGCCGCCGGTTCTGCAGAGCAAGGTTTTGCATGGCGTTCCCTTGTGCCGTCCGGGGCAAGAGCGATTATTGAAGACAGGCGGCTTTACGGCTGTCAGGCGAATGAGGCAGGCAGGGACTGTACGCAGGCTGTTATTCAAAAAGTTGAAGCTTCAGCGCGGGAAACCCTCTCCATGGAACGTTTCCTGCATTCCAGGAACACGGCGGTTCATGCGCTTGATTTGTGCCGCCGTTTTGGACTTGATGAAGCGGCTGGTTATCTTGCCGGTATTTCCCATGATTTGGCAAAGCAGATGGATAATAAACATTTGTTAAAAATTGTTAAAGAGTCGGATTATCAGATTTCATCGCTGGAAAAAAAACGGCCGAATCTTCTTCATGGAAAGGCTGCGGCAATATTGCTAAGGGAGCGTTTCTGCATTCATAATAAGGAAGTGCTTGAAGCTGTCGCTTTTCATACATCGGGAAATGAGCATATGGGGCCGCTTGCAAAAATTATTTATATTGCCGATAAGACAGAAAGTTCAAGAAATATCGATTCTGCGTTAAGGAGAATGTGTTCGGGCGATCTTTCGCTGGGATCGAGTGATACTGATTTGGATAGAATTCTTTCTGCCGTGGTAGAAAAAATGATTCATAAATTGAAGGTAAAAGAAATGGATCTGTCCAGAGATACTTTAATGCTTTTGGAAAGTATAAAGGGAAGAGAAAATTGAGAATAATTAAAGGCGACGCTTCTATTTTATTGCTCGTGTTGATTGTATTTGTATTAATTTTTGGAATAATTTTTTCGGTGCATACATTTCGCAGTAACCCCATAGCGGACGCGATAGCTGATAACCGCGTTATCAATGTTTTATTTGTAATTGAAAATGACAGAATGCCGCTTAGCACATATGTTTTAATGTATTATCCCATAACAAAGCGCGCGGCAATTTTTGATATTCCCGGCGATCTTGGACTTTTAATACCAAGCATTAATCTTGTTGATCGTATAGACAGGGTATATAATCCTGGAAGAATTAACAGTTATCAAAATGAAATAGAAAGGTTATTGGGAATCGAAATTAATTTTTCCATAATTATAACAAAAGAAAATCTTGTGTCTGTTGTTGATCTTCTGGAAGGGATTGAAATTTTTATTCCTTCCCGCGTTTTTCACAGGGATGATGAAGAGATAATCTTATTTCCTTCCGGCATGACAGTTCTTGACGGAGCCAAGGCAAGCCTCTACGCGACATACAGCCTGCCTCATGAAGAAAGCGAAATGGAAGTGTTCCGCAGACAGCGTTTTTTTATTGGTTATTTAAATCGTCAGATTCAAATGAACGAAAACCTGAAAAATCCTTCGGCTGCGAAAATGTATTTTTCTCTTTTTAGAACCAGCATGAGTCAGCGTACATTAATGTATCTTTTTGACGAGTTTGTGCATATTGATACCGACCGCACCAACATTCAATCTGTCGGCGGAACATACCGCGAAGTATCGGGACAGCAGTTGATTATTCCCCACTGGGATGGAAATTTAATAAAGGAAATTGTGCGCCAAACCATGGCTACCCTTACGCGCGAAGTTGAGGATCATCTTGTTCAGCGCACGCTTACCATTGAAGTTTTAAACGGCACTGCCGTGAACGGTCTTGCGGGAAGAACAGCGGAAATGCTTCGCAGTTTTGGTTATGATGTTATTTCGATAGGAAACGCAGACAGAAACAATTATGACAATACCTTGATTATTCATTATTCGGGCAATGACGAATTGGTTAATGACTTTGCCGGTCTGATTCGATGTACAAATATCCGAAGAGACGCTTTGTTGTTTGATAACGAAGAAGACATGATGAATCAGAACGCGGATTTAAAAGCGAATTTAACCTTGATTATTGGAAGGAATTTTAATGGCAGATTTGTCACCAGCAATTAACAATCATGTTAAAGCATTAAGTTCGCTTTTGGAAGATCATAACGGACAGGACGTTTGCGTCATGGATCTTCGCGGCGTTAACAACTGGACAGATTTTTTTATCATCGCCACGGTTACAAGCAGAACCCACATGGACGGTCTTGAGCGGCATATCAAAGAATTCTGCCGCGAGATGAATATCGAAATGTTCGGCAGTTCCCAAAAAAACGCTGACGACGAATGGCGGCTGATCGACCTGGGTTCCGTAATCATTCATCTGATGACCAGCGGCAAACGGGAATTTTACGAACTGGAAAGGCTTTGGCGTCCAATAAACACTACTTAAGAAAAACCACGGAGCACAAGAAGTATAAAGAATCACTCTTAAAACCCTGCGCTCTCCATGGTTGACTCTCTTAAACTTTTTGACTACTCCTCATCATCCCAGTCATCGTCGTCATCGTCTTCGTAGTCGTCATCATCGTCTTCGTAGTCGTCGTCATCGTCTTCGTAGTCGTCATCTTCTTCATCGTCATCGTCGTCGTCATCCAAATCGTCGTCATCTTCATAGTCATCTTCGTCTTCAAAGTCGTCATCTTCGTCGATGTCATCATCATCACTGAGGATGAATGCCGCAGAGCAATCGTCAGCCTCGTAACCGGTAGACCCTTCTACAGGCATCAGCATCAGCTCTTCTTGTTCCATAGCTCCGTTCAGAACCATAATGTTCTCCCTTGAAATAGATATTTTTCTTGAATCGAAACCGAATTGCAGAGGTAAAAAAACCTCTATTTAGAAACATAAGGGAGGATATATTCGTTTGTCAACAGGTTTTTGATGAATTTAATAAAAACCTTTTTTATGATATTATTAAGTTGTGAATGAAATTTTTACGGAATTATCCGTTTTTGCGCCTGCAAAAGTGAACCTTCATCTGGCTGTTTTGGACAAGCGCTCTGACGGTTTTCATAACCTGGAAAGCTTCTTTTTGGCATTGGATTTCGGCGATAAGTTGAATTTTACAGGGGCAAAAGAAGAGAATATTATGGAAATTAGCAGTATTTCACGTCAGGATGCCGGGGAAAATGGTGAATGGGCAGAACTGATTTGTAATCCAACCCGGAACATTATTTTTAAGGCGGTAACGCTCTTCCGGCAAAAAACAGGATTTTCTCATGGTTTAAAAATCGCGGTAGAAAAACGCATTCCTCTTGGCGGCGGTCTTGGCGGCGGTTCGTCGGACGCCGCGGCAGCGCTTCTTGCGTTAAATAAAATGGCGGGCTCTCCTTTAAACCGCGAGGCTCTTCTTGAGACTGCAGCCAGCCTTGGCAGCGATGTTCCGTTTTTTATTCATGAAACGCCTGCTGCCCGCGTTACAGGCCGCGGTGAAAATATCGAACCCATAGATATACCGCCGTTGTTTCTTGTACTGGTAAACCCCGGGTTTCCAAGCGATACCGCAAGAGCTTTCTCATTGTTGAATGAATATAGAAGTTCAAAGGATTTTTACCGCGAACCACAGAACCTGACCGCTTTGGAGTGGTCAAAATTTAAGAACGATTTTTTGGAAGTGTTCCCGGAAAAAGAAAGAGACGTATACAATGAGATAATTTCTGCGCTGCGGTCTTTGGGGGCGCTTTACGCGAGTCTTTCCGGGGCAGGAGCCACTTGTTTTGGCGTTTTTAAGGAAGAGAAACAGGCGCAAAAGGCATCTGAGTCTTTACAGAACAAGTGGGATTTAGTTGTTACGGCTTGTTCTTTGGGGTGATTAATCTATTTTTAACTAACTTGTAAAAAAAATATAAAAATTATATAATCGGCTTAATGAGGACAGAAAACCGCGCGGCTCAGAGCGCAGATGATCAAATAAAAAGGAATGGCCTTTTTTCTATAATTTACAAATGGCGATATTACCGTCTTGGACAGGGTGAATATAGATTATGCATGAGAACTGCATTTAAAAATAATATTAACCCTTTGTGCTGGGTTAATCTGCTGGTTTTTGTTTTAGCGCTTTTATTTTCTGTTTTTCCAATCATTATGGAAAAGAATCTGATTAAAACAGGTTTTTATTTTGAAGTTGCCGCTGTTGCTTTGTTTTTATTTATTTTTTCGTCTCATCTAAGGAAAACGTTAAAAAAAGGAAAACAGATCAGCAGTAAGCTTGTCTTTGCGTTAATTCTTATATACTACGTTAATGTGATTTTCTTTGGAATGTATCTGGCAGTATGGGCGGGACCTGAAAAGATAGCAGGTTCATTTATTGGAATTCTAATCTGCGTTTTATTCCTTTTTAATATTTCGCCTGTATTGTATCTTAGTCTTACATTATCAACATTGACTTTATATATCGCGGCAATTATCAATTTTAAAGCGCCTTCGGTTTGGAATTATGATATTCAGAACGCCTTTTTTTCAACAGCCATGAGTTTAATTTTTGGCTGGCAGATTATCATGAATCGTTTAACAATGATGTCAAACGCTAATAAATTAAAAGATGAAAATACAATTGATGAATTGACAAAATTAAAAAACCGGCGGGATTTTATAAAAACTTTTCAAAGGTTTCTTTCCAATCATCGTCAGTCAGATAATTTTCTGTGCGTAGCTCTTATAGATATTGATTTTTTTAAGAATTACAATGATCATTACGGACATCCCAAAGGAGATGAATGCCTGCGCACAATCGGAAAAACGCTTAACGATCTTCATCAAAACGAAGGCGTATATGCTGCCAGGGTAGGAGGCGAGGAATTTGCCCTGTTATGGCATATTGAAGATGCGCTGGAGGCTGAAAAAATGGGTCATCATGTTAATCAGATTATTCGTGATTTAAATATAGCGCATGAAAAATCTAAAGTTGCTCCCTATGTAACGGTTAGCGTTGGCATACACCTTGCAAAATGCATCGATTCTCATGAGGTTGACAATTTGTACAGTTTAGCCGATAAAGCGCTTTATGCCGCAAAAAATAAGGGGCGAAATTGTACAGTTGTAAGTATGTAATTAAGAGCTTGCCTGTTCCATCTTTGTCTCATTGTAAATCCGGGTAATAATTTCTTCCATTGGTTTTTCTACCGTGATCGTGACGGTTTTCGGCTCGCCCAGATTTTGCTGCAAATTCTTTAAAGTGTCGTCATAAACTTTTACGCCGTGATTGATTATTATTACGTGATCCGCAAGCTGTTTTACATCTTCAAGGTCGTGAGTGGTTAAAATAAAAGTTGTGCCGCCGCCGTTTATTTTGCGGATAAAATCGCGGATTTTTGCTTTTGCGATTACGTCAAGACCGATTGTCGGCTCGTCAAGGAAAACGATTTTCGGCTTGTGAAGCATCGCCATTATAAATTCGCATTTCATTCGTTCGCCAAGCGACAGGACGCGGGTTGGTTTATACATCACTTCTTCGATTTCGAATAACGTTGACAGTTCTTTAAGGCGTTCCCTGTAATCTGCGGAAGGTATGCCGTAAATTGCGCGGTTCATGTTAAAGCTGTCAACAGGCGGAATATCCCAAACCAACTGCGATCTCTGCCCGAACACGGCGCCTATTTTTGCGACGTATTTTTTTCTGTTTTCGTGAGGGCTGCATCCCAGTGACACGATTTTTCCGGAAGTAGGGAAGAGCGCGCCGCAGAGCATTTTTATCGTGGTGGATTTCCCCGCTCCGTTTGGCCCAAGTATTCCGCAGACAGACCCTTCTTCCACATTAAAAGAAATGTTATCAACAGCTTTAACAATCACTTTTTCGCGTTTAAAAAAACTTTTTAACGTTTCCTTAACGCCGCTTCCGCGCTGATAAGTAGTAAAAGTTTTTGTTAAATTGTCCACGCTGATAATTTTTTCCATTGTTAACCTCCTGCGCCTTCATAAAGTTTGATCATATGCATGTACAGATGAATTCCTGCGAGCATAAATATAATGCATGGAATTACTGCAAACAGCGAAGAAGGATCCAATTTTCCAAGGAGCGCGTTTGCAGGATAAAAACCAACCATACCGACAGGAATAATAAATGTGGCGATTCCTTTTATTGTTTTTGGAAAAATATCTACCGGGTACTTTCCAAAAGTCAGCATGCTGTCAAAGATTTCCGGAATACGCGAATTTCCCACCCACTTGAATGATGTTGCCGCCATGATCATTTGAACGCCTGCCATGACAGCAAACCCTGCCGCGAATAAAAGCAAAAACGCAGGTATTGCGGCGATGGAGGCAATCTCTGTCTGCGCGAGAGAGAACGCAAAGAGAACGCCTCCTCCAATTATTAACCCAAGGCTTTCCGCGTCAAAGTTTGACGCAATCATAAAAAACAGCGGATTCATCGGTTTTAATAAAACAATTTCAAAGCTGCCTTCGCGTATATGCTGCAATGTCGTCCACATCACATTGCTGAACATGATATTTGCAAACCCCTGCGATAAAATAAAAATGGACTGCATTAATAAAACCTCATGAAAGTTCCAGCCGGGAAAACTTGCTCCTGAGCGGTAAATCAATATTGATACAAGAGGAAACAGCGCATTGTACCCGATTGTTATAATTAAAGACAGGAGAAAATTTAATCTGTACGTTATGGCTCTTGCAATAGCAGTTTTTATACATTCAATATAGATTAGTAAAAACCTTTTCATTAGTTACGCTCCCACTGAAATAAACTGTTTCATCGCCGCTTTGTACATAAGCTCGGAAACCAAAAACGCCGCAAGAACAGCAATCGCCTGAATGCCTACAATCGCGGGGATTGGCATATGAATGTCACCTAACGAATAATGTCCCAGAAAAACCATTGCCGGAACATACGCCGTATATTGAAACGGCAGAAAAAAACCGATTAGCTGCAGCGTTTTTGGGAAAAATACAAGCGGTATAAACATGCCGGAAAAAACGCTTGATAAAAGCGCGTAAACGGCGCGTAAACCTCCTGTTTGCACGATCCAGAATGATGCCATGCCAATGCAGTAATTGACGAAAAAAAACATTAAATATGCCAATGCAACGGAGAGGATCGTCCAGCCGATAAACGCCGGGCGCATATCAATCCCAAAAAGCAGCGTGAAAATTAAAAGACAGGGTATAAACTCGATTATAAATCCAAGCATTCTGTGCCCGACTTTTTGCGAAAACGCGAACAGTCTGTGATTCATTGGACGCAATGCGTATGTAAGAAATCTTCCGGTTCGTATCAGCATATCGAGATTCCAGTCTGCGAAATCCATTGTAAGGTAGCCGATTAATGCCGTTGCGCCGAAGTAGCGGATCATTTGTGAGAGTTCCATTCCGTTTATAATTTGCGCATCGCCGTAAACTGCTGTCCAGATAAAGTACTGCACAAGAAAGTAAACGGGTCCCACAAAGATCGATACCATTGAATGTGTGCGGTAAGCGCCCCACTCTTTAAAAGTGACGAACGCTACCGCTTTTATTACATCCAGTTTACGCTTTAACAAGTTCAAATCAAGCCTGACCAAATAATATTCTGCACGTTGAATAGCGCTCTTGAGAACCAGCCTTCTTTTGCGAACGGCACAAACCATGAAGCTACAAGTTCTTCCTTTGGATCGATGTAAAGCGAACTCGCTCCTGCGCCTTCGTGCATGAATGTGCTTCGGGACATTGTAAACGCAGGACCGTTTCGCATATCAAAACCTATGCCGTAATATCGTTCGTTTTCCTTTGCGCCCCAGCAGTAATTGGGATAATTTACAGCTAACGTTGTCATTTTTTCTACCGCGGCTCTTCCAAGAATACGCGCTCCGTCCAACGTTCCTTTAAAGAGCATCATTTTTCCAAAACGGTTTATATCGTACGCTGTAGATTCAAGACCGCCGCCTGTTGACGGAATATTGAGTACCTCGCCAATCCAATGCGGCTTGTAAGTACCGCCGGCAATTTCGTTTAAATATTTCTCGCCCTCTTCGTTTGACACAATGGAACGTTTTGCCATTTCTGGCGTTAGATCAAAGGCCGTATCCTTTAGACCTAAAGGTTTGCAGATATTATCTTCGATATATTTGTGAGCTGATATGCCGGTGATTTTTTCTATCATTGCGCCGAGTACAACGAAACCAAAACTGCAATATGCCCACTCGGTGTCAGGTTTTATCCTTAAACCGTTTCCGATTGTGCCCAATGCCGCTTTCAGCCAGTCAAAATCCTTTTTCTTGTCTTCGTCGCAAAGTTTGTAAGCGTCGTCAATCATTTTCCAGTAATTTGTTTGATATTTGTTATCAAAGCAGCCGTCGTCCGTATGTAAGCCGGAGGTATGGGTTAATAATTGATACGGCGTTACCCCGTTATAAGGCGGCGTATTAAACTGCGGCAAAACCTCAGCGACAGGAATATCAAGCCTCATTAACCCGTCTTCCACAAGTTTCATAATCGCGACTGCTGTAAACACTTTGGTGATTGAAGCTGCATAACGGATGGAATCAGGCAATACAGGAGTATTATCATCTTTGCGAAAAGACTTTTTCCCTATTGCGCCGTGCGCGAAAATCTTACCCTTACGTGAAACACAATAGGTTGCGCATTGTATCTCACCGTCATCAATGAGGCGCTGCAAATGGGCGTGCAGCACATCAAGCCGTTTTTCATCGTAACCGATCTCGCCCGGTTTACAATCAATTTTTCCTGCTGTGTAAATCATAAAATTCTCCTTAATTATGTTAACATATTAATAATGGAAATAATGAACATTTTTACACATATTTGAAAAAAAGTGTAAGTTTTGCCATAGTAATTCTAATATAAATATATTGTAAAGCAAACCCATGCACTGCTAACAAGCATGATATAGAAGAGCCATATAAAAACCTGAAAATATAGAAAAAGAACCTGATGGCTATATTTGCAAATATTAAAGAGAATAAATTAAAAAGGCAAACGGCATTTACCTGGAACGTTATGTGCCATATTTTGAAAATATCCACGAGTTCAAGAACGAAGTGCAATAAAAAACACAAACACTCTCTAATTTATATGTATAAAAAAGTATACATATAAAATTGGATTTTTATTCAACATTTGTTTTTACATCTATTGACAAATTGTGTAATATTGAATAATATTGAAGCTAGGGAGATACCGAGTGGCTAAAACGATAACTTTACGGGTTGATGACAATATTTACAATACACTTAAAAGAGCTGCGGATGGAGATAGAAGAACAATATCTAACTATATAGAATATGCCGCAATGAACTATATTTTTAATAGTAACATTGTTGATGATATTGAGATGAATGAAATATTATTTTTTGAAAAGGATTTAAAAAATGGTATTGATGATATAAAG
>JGI24695J34938_10002479_pt1 | contig 14072 bp, 8 predicted proteins | sample TergutCo191P3_FD_34938 | JGI IMG/M metagenome (IMG submission 34938) | reverse complement strand
TTGGAATGCCCATTGCGTTTGCATGACGACCGATAACTATAATTACAGCCATCGGATCGTCATTCATAAAAAATTCACCATTTTTAGTATACCCTTCTAAATTATTACTACATGAAATTAAAGTAAACAAAAACATATTAAGTATTACTGCAATTTTAAATTTATATGACTGTATTTTCATACTTTTTCGTCCTCTCTTCAAAAAGTTAATTATATATTACCAGCGTTTAAGCCAGATAAAATATCTTCTATTTCAGCAATTTTTTCTCTGATTTTTACTATATCATTTTGTGTATCAGTATGTTGCGCTTCTATTTCAAAATCAATAGAGTTATTTTCATCTCTATCTTCATCAAGAGATTCCTTCCAAAACTTAGATAATTCTAAATTTTCTAAATCACTTATTTCCATTTCCATAATTGGACGCTGCTCACGAGCAAAGAGTGCATAATCGTGATTAATTTTTCTTATCATAGCCATCGCTTCTTTAAGAATTAATTGTGAGCAGGATTTATAAACATCTAAATAAACAGATAAATTTAATTTTCTATGTGCTTTTACTATATTACTTATAAAAATCCCATCATCTTTTTCCAAAACCGTGGAACCCATATAAAAAGACCAAATTTCATATTTCAAAGTCTTAATCGCACATTCTTGATCTTTATGTAATTTTATACATTCTGTTATTTCGTCTTCTTTTGCACTAATCATATTATCCAACGATTGATTTATTGCTATTATTGCATCTTTTAAGTACTCGACATAAGATGAGAATATAAATAAGCCAATAACAAAGGCAACTACAGATGTCGCTATCGGAACAAGCATTGAAAGTAAATCCGCAGCATTAAAATGACCATCCAAAAAAACATATGAACCAGAAACAATTGAACGAAAAGCAAGATCAAAATTACCATCTCCAAGAAAAGCAAAAACTCTAACAATGAAATATGCAATAAAGAAGAGTATAATAACAGAAATTAGGATTATCGAAGCAACTTTATATCTACTCTTCTCTCTCTCTATTGCATTTTCATTTTCATTCTTAATTTCATTCAACTTTTCTGCATCATTTTTCTTTGCAATAATCCATCCCAAAAGATAAGGTGGAGCATCTAAAGCAACCGCAAAAATAATTGCTGATGTTATCGAACTACCTCGACTTAGATTCCCAAGTAAAAATAAATTAAATAGCATAAAATAGTCAACTGCAACACAGCATATAACTATTATAATTCCTACGTAGAAGCTTCTTTTTTTATGTATCCTGTATTTACTTCTTAGGTTTTTAATTAAGTTATCTTCATATCGTATAAACTTAATATAATCATCTAATACTTTTGCTTCTTTTAAGCGTTTCACTTCATCTTGTGCCATTTTTTTTTGAGCATCAAGCTTACTAGCATAAGCATTTAAAGCAGAAAAATCACTTATTTCTTTTATTTTAGTTTGTGTAATCATATCACTTAAAATATGAGTTATCAATTTTGCTTTAACACTTATATATTGTGCCAATGCTCTCAAACGATTATTTCTCACAAACATCATAAAAGTATTTTCGTCGGTAGATACGCGCTTTTCAACAAGCGAATTTCTTCCATCTTCGATTTGGATATTTATCTGTGACGAAGCGGCTGCGATTTCAGTATCTATAATTGTCATAATTCTTTTATATTGTGACATAAACATCACCTTTCCTTAAAGGGAAAACTACAAACTTGAGTAACAAAAAGCTTAAGCTACACTTTTAAATTAGTACCCATCTTTTCTTGGATGACATTATCAATATAACTTCGTTCTTCCAAAAATAATTGTTCTTTATTTTCAATGTATTGTATATCACAAATTATACATATATCCTTAAACGATTTACCTTGGGCAAATATTTTCTTTTTTCTACAAACACAGTCCCAGTAAAAATTAAGTTGAATATTGTACTTTTTACCTATTTCATTAAATCTACTAAAAAGCGTATAACTTAGATTAGAAAATTCTGTAATTAGCAATATAATATTTTCCTCCTTCTCTTGTATTTTAAATTGCTTTTCTTGTTCTACTTTCATTTTATTTTTCAAGATATTATTATTAATCTCATTCAAAACTCTAGCCTGTTCTTTTAACATATCCATTTTTGCATTAAGTTCGCTTATGTTATTAACCTTCATATCAGGGGTAACTTTTCCTTCTATGCTTGCTGATTGTAAAAAATCTTCATATGTTTTTATTTCTGACAATATTAGAGAACTTCTTTTTTCAATTTCTCTAATTTCTTTTTCTGAATTAATATTGCTTATTCGTTTTTCCTCTTCCAACGAAAGTAGCTGTTGAAAAGAAATTTGAATCTTAGTAAAAATTGTAAAAACGATGGAAGATTTATCATTTTTTGATACATACTCAGCTTTAGCGCATTCAAATAGATATTTCTTAACTAGATGTTCCATGAAATTCGAAACAGGAAATAATGAGATATCTTCTCTATCTATTTTTGATAATGAAACCCATTTTAATAGATTATACCCATATCCTCCTCTCGCATCTCTTCTTGCAATTTTACGAATGGAATATTTAACAAATATATCTAGTGGATTATTATTCATGATAAAACCTCGTATAAAATACATAATATTAATCTTCTTAAGTCTCAATAAAATCAATTCTATTTATAAATTTTACACATTTACACTATGTGAAACAACCATACCACACTCCAGCCACCCTGTGCGAAAAATGTCCCAAAATGTAAAAAAATGACGCGAATGGTAATAAAAATCCACTCACGCCACGCAAATATCTACCAGCCGTCTTTTTAACATACTAACTGTACGACCGCAAACAACCCCTCATCCCCTCAACCACCACCCCGCTTTTTTTCCCACCAATAAACCGCCCTTGCCACCGCCATCGACAGTGCCACCACACCCATCCCGGCAATTACGGAACCCCCGATAAAACCGGCCTTCTCCGCCAACCACATCAAACCAACCCCCATAACAGCACCCCCAACAGCAACATATCGCACTACTACCTTCATTTTATTAAATCGTTCCCTACTCATCGGGACATTCACATGCGGAACCGGAGCCAACTTAAATATAATGACCAATGACACAAATGCAAGCATAGTTCCAAATATCGGTGTTATAAATGATATAAGCGGAACAACAATCCACCATCCAATATACATAATTAAAAAGCAACATAAATGCGTTTTTGCGTGAAAACCACCGCCGCAACTCTGCAAAGGGATTATCATCGCCAACAGAGCAATACTTTCAGGTACTTTGTTCATAATAACAGCTGTTATCATTACCATCGCAATATTGATTATCGACGAAAAAATCAAATCAAGACCATACACATAAATATCTGAATCCTCTTCTTTTGTTATGTTAGTAATAACCCAATAAGCTACAATTTTATCAATCATTTTACTTAACATCCTATTCCTCCTCTCAATTTATCAGACGCTTCTAAAGGAAGCGTAATAATTGTCGTGAATACCCCCGCATCTTGCGAACGCTTCACATATCCTTGATATTTATTGATAACCGCATCCACATGCTTAATTCCGATTCCGTGATTCGGCTCTTTTTTTGAGGTAAAAAAGCGCCCATCTTTTTGAATAATGTCATTACCGTAACTATTACATATACTTATGTACAAATTTTTCTTTATTGATCCAATCACAATATTTATAAATTTCTCGGCTTTAATATCACTTATCCGCAAACAGGCTTCAATCGCATTATCGATCATGTTTCCCGCTATAACACAAAGGTCGTTATCACTAACGCAGCATCCTTCGGGATAAATAGCCTCAACATCTATTTCTATGCCATGCGATTTTGCCAGTACCAACTTTGCATTGATAATTACATCCAGTGCAAAATTTCCTGTCTGAATCATTATTTTGCTATCCATAATACTACTATTCATGTTATTCATGAATTTAAGTGCGCTATCAATTTCAGCTTTCGCCACCAATGCTCGTAATACCTTTATATTGTTTTCATAATCATGCCGCCAAATACGAATCTCATAATAAAGCTTATCCATTTCCTTGAAAAATCCTGTTTCCAAATTAATTCGCTGTAATTTCGTCGCCAGTTCTACATTACGAGCTTCTTCACGGATAAATAGTTCATAAACAATAAAGATACCGATCATCATTAGTAATGCACCAACAGCAAGCCATATAAGCATATAATTCTGTTGCGGCTGTAAATCAGGGGATTCTACATATATACGAAGCATAGCTAAATATACAAAATTCGCAGCCACAGCAACAAATAAGAAAATCGCAGGCCGCTTTCTTAAATTTCGCTCTTTTTCGTGACGTTTAGCCAAAGTATAAAAAACAGCAACCTGTAAAGCTTTAATAAATATCAAAGCAAATAATCGTGAAGTGTCTTGGTACAAAAGTGTATGTTCTATTGATGAAGAGGTAATGAGTGAGGCAAACCCGGCACCAATGATTGATGTACTTGTTATTAATACGAAAACAATCAATATCCCAAAGATTTTATGTAATATCAAGCCATTTTTGAATAATACTAAATAAATAAGCATTATTAAATGAGTTATAACGGCATGTATCGCCACATAAGGATGCACAACTATCAAACCGCAAATTACTAAAAGGCTCCATGCTCCCCAATTAGGCACTGATGAATTATACTTTGATTGATAACGACTATTAAGAAAATACAAAACCGCACCTTTCTCAACTAATACAGCTAACACCTCAATAATAATCCACTCATTATTCATTTGTCACCTCACACCTTCATCAAACTTGTTGCAAGTCACCTACGATTGATTTATAATTGCTATATAATCGTAGGTGATGCAACAGAGTCATTTGTAAAACATTTAATTGACTAGCAAAAGGATAGCATTTAACCGGACAATTGTAAATCGCTAATTATTAACTACTTGCTAAGGCGCTTCGGCACTTTCGGTTGATGCCAACCCAAAAAGCTCATTATGCCTGCTCCGGCGACAGCAACTGATTCAACTGCCTGAGCTACAATTTTAAATAAAAGACTAATGTTCATGCTTGATTCCTCCTTTCCTTAATAACAACATTCTATATGCGCGCTTTATTTGTGTAGGTTATTAACCTTAAACTCAGTATAAGCTCATATTCTGCATTAAAAAATGAATCAGGCTTGCATTATACTTGCACCAACATTGCACAGAAAGGATTTTGTTTATGAAATTATGTTACGGTACTTTTGCAACTACTTTGAACTTGTGCGCTTTGGATAAGCGATACCAAAGTAAATTAAACAGTGCAATGCTTGAAACGATTGACCCGCACGGTACATCACACGATGAAGCACAAGCCTCGCGATTATTTAATTGTAAAATCGGGTTAAATGAGTTAGATATTATTGACCCTGCGCGTTCGGCTGATAAAGATGTTATTGCTGAAAGATTTGAAGCAGTCTTTAAATTGCTTGACCCTAATAAGTTAAAACTGGCTGTTCTTGCCATTCGTGACATTATAATTAACGATGGTTCAATAGATTCAGATACGATTATTTACAATAAAATATCAAAACAGAAATTAATAAACCAATATGAGTTTGTCAAAGCTGATTTCTTTTCCGGTGTTTTTTTATATACGGTCTGTTCCACAAAAAACAAGTCAAAGATAAATTTTTCAGAAGAAATAACCGAAGATTATATTGCCGGTTTTAAAAATAAATGTGATAGCATTAAGTTTATAGAGCACGACAATGAACCTGTTACAACCCACATAAACAAGCCTTTATACCAAAAATCAGATATTTGGAAAGCAGTAAAAGCTGATTATCTTGCCTCACGAAGTGAGGGACAGCGTTTTGCTAATATGAATATAATATCGCGCTTACTGCCTCACGGATATGTTGTGCATTCCGATTTTACCGGATACGGGAAAACGGAAAATGGGGACATTAAGCCGCTTAATGATATTTTAAGTGATTATAATGCCGATAATATTACCATTATCGGCGAGGGGGGAATCGGAAAGACGACATTTTTGCTGAAAACGATGGAAGAAGTTTATCAGCTTGATTACAATGAAAATTTAAGTATTCCGATCTTTATTGAGTTAAATCATTGCCCGGCACAAATAGGTTCATGGTATTCGATTAAAAGTGAAAAGACCAATTATATAACCCGTTCCATCGCTTCACTACTATGTGGGGAAGGTTTACATAACATTCCTGACGATATTCTTAAGTTTATCGAAAATGAATTTAAAAAGGAAAATCATCAAAGTGCCGAATACACCATCCTTTTAGACGGTTTTAATGAAGTGAGTCTTAGCGGAGCAGTAAATAGCGGCGGTGAAGCGGTCGGTTCCGGTATCCGAGAAATGCTTAATAAGGAAATAAGGGTTTTAATGCATTATCCCAATCTCCGCATCATTTTAACGAGTCGAAAAACCGATTTAGCTTTTTTTCCCGGATTAACAAAAACAATTGAACTTTCCGGAATTAAGCCGAAAGATATTGAGATACATTTACAGGAAAATGGTTATATACAGTGGGATATCAATCATATTATCTCTTCGCACAAATTAATGGATTGTCTGCGCATACCTTTGTTCTTATGTATGTTTACCGCAGCTGCCATAAACAAAAGCGGTATTAATAGTGAATATAATCCTGAAACACGAGGTGAGATCCTATATTACTTTTTTAATCGTTCAGAGGGTACATACAATGAGCGCCTTAATGCCGAACGCCTTAACCCGATATCTATATTTGCCAAAAAAGAAATGTTGTTCATTCTGGACTTTGTTTTGCCATATCTTGGCCGGACTTATGAATATACTGATTTCATAAGCATGGATAGATGCAGTATCCTTGAATATATCGAGAACTTCTTTAATGGTGAAGAAGAAATAACCTTTTGGAACAAAAAAATACCGGTATTTTCTGACTATGAATCTGAAACATCCTGTCTAGCTGATTATAAGGATAAAATTCTGGCTAGGGGATGTGAGGCCGTTTTAGATTGTATCGTTAATGTTCTTGGCGCTATGAATCGTGATAATAACTTTAATTACTTATTCATCCATCATCATGTACGTGACTATTTTGCGGCGATTTATGAAATACAGCGAATGCGCATGGCAATCAAGTTTTGTGATATAAACCGAATCACTGAGGCTTTTGCTTCATTATCCTTAATTAATGAAAATGTCTGGAGTGTAACTAAACGAGTTTTTATCGGCGAAATATTAAGCGAGCACAGAAATGCTCCCAAACCTGACGGAACGGGAAAATGGGAACTCCCTCTCCCCCACTGCAAAGAACAAGGTATCCTGCGCAGTATTCTTCATATTTTTCGTCGTGCCCAAATGCCAACATATTGCGGTGTTCTCAATGTTATTGAAACGCTCAAATCTGTTCGGGGTACTTTGGCAGGTGAAGATTTTTCCGCTCTAAGCATGGTTGAAGCGCGTTTGCATGGGGTAAATTGCTCCTTAGGGCGAAATTCCAATGTCCTGGCGGCGAACTTTCGGGATACCAAAATCTCTGATGATGTTTTTGAAACCGAAGGACATATTGAGGATATAATATATTTTGCTTATTCTAAGGATTCGGATTATCTTTTTACCATGTCAGAAGATGATATCGTTAAACGCTGGGAGACTGATACCGGCCGATGCATAAACACGATAAAAATTGAGTGTTCAAAAATGTCCGAAAACTCTCTGCTTGCGCAAACGTACTTTGCCGTTTCGAATGATGGCGAAGCATTTCTGACAATCGGATTTGAACCGCTTAAAGATAAAAGCGGGCATTTGTGTTTCATTCAACAATACGATTGGAAAAACCATCGTGTGGTTTATGAAAGCATCGGGGATTTCCACGATGTTAATACGATGAGCTTCTCTATCGATGACCAATATGTTGCTGTTGTATACACACACAATAATCTACGTATTTACAAGCGCGGCAATCCGAAACCGATATTCAGTAAAACTCTTGATGAGGTTGGAAATGTTATTGAAGCATTGATTATTAAAGAAGGACTTGTGTTGTTACTTTATACTGTCGGTGATGTTTGGTGGCATGAAGGCAACGATATTGATGAAAATAGTACTGAGGAAATCGTCTATAATTTTGCTGTCTTCCATACCGAAAAAAATGAATTGGATATCTTATATACATATTCCGCGGAAATTGATATTGATGATGATGATGAAATTAAGCAAGCTTTCACACCGCTATATACAATTAGTTCTGATGGCAAAACCGTAATATTTTCCGAAAAAGGTTTGCTAAGAAAATTAGATATTCCATCAAAAGCTATTACCGATATTTCATTTGATTATGAAGAACCTAATTTTATTACCTTTATTCCGCGTACTGAATCATTCTTTGCTTTTTATTTTGACGCTTGTATTAGATATGACCACTCCGCCGATTGCGAAACCGGCAGATACTGCTATGACGGGCTGACATTTCAAGTAGTCGGAAAAGATAGTTCCCTGCATCTGCTTATGTTCGATGATGAAATGAATGTTTATGAACTAAACTTATTATCTGACTCAATACGTAAAAAATATCAATATTGTAAGCATACAATTACAGATATTTTCCTGAAAGCAAATACTGATGAGTTAATTATTACGTTTGACAATGATAGTCTTTGGATTATCAATCAGGAAAACGGAGCTTTATTGGAAACTATATGCTATCAAGAAGCTGATGCTAAATCATGTTTATCGTGTTTCAGCATGTCAAGCGACGAGATGATATTTTTATTTGTAAATGACAATTATGAATACTTAAGGTGCTATAATTTAGCAACAGGCGAGTCAAAGCGAACTTATTTTGATTTCACTGATAAACGTAAAATAAGAAATATTTTCATTTCCGAAAATGATGGACGCTTAATTTGTGTTTATGAACAAAGTATTGCCGAAATTGACTTGGATTCACTGATTATGACTGAATTTTTCCAAGCTGAAGACGATGCCGTAATACAGGATGCATATTATTGCAATGTGGAAAAAATTGTTAAAGCGGTAATATCTTATCCGCTGCTTAAACCACGGATGTATGGTTTTGAAATGAATGATGAAGGCTTTTACCGCAGTATTTATTGGTATGAATTACCATACCTTGACGAAAGTATATTAAAACATCTTTCACCATTCTATCGGGTTACTTATATGCCTGTTAGAATATTTGAAGAAAATGGTGTGAATAAGAAAGTTTATCATCTCAGTTCAGGTCTATTTTTGGAATATGACCAAAAATATGACGCTGATATAGCTGCTGTGCTACACGTTGATATGCATTTACTATGTGAAGGCGAAAAAATAATTAATGCTCCGCTAGATCAATTCAAGATTAATTATGTAATCGGCGACTCACCTTCTGTTTTAACTAAAAGAATTGATGAAGATGGTAAGAATATGCCGCCTATTTGTCAATTGCTGGATGTTAGTGATGATGGGAAAACAGTTGCTGCGCTTTCAAACAACGATTTACTTGTTTACCAGTTTCACAATGAGCGCTTTACTGAGGTTTGCCGCTTTTCGTCTTCATTCGAAGATGTCTTCACGGAAGCAAAGATATCCGGTGCCAAAATCGGTGATAATGGTGCTGTTTATTATTGGATTAATGAAAACAAATTATATAAACTAGATATTAATGATGGCAGGAATAAGATGTATGAAGGATTTATTCCTGGTTTATCAGTAATGGGGTGTGATTTTCAGGATGCAGATATGAGTACTGTAACCCGTTTTATGTTAGCATTACATGGTGGTGTGTTTTAACATAAAATATTAAAACGCATAAACTCTTCCTTAACTCTTTTCAATGCACCACGGCTAATCGGTATTTTGGCTCCTGTTGAGAGTATCAGATAACTATAATATATTGTGTTCACTTGCAATAAATTCACAATGTATGAGCGGTGACAGCGAAAAAAGTGAGCCGGCAATATTTCAAGCAACTCCTCTGTGGTTTTCCGTAACATAAATTTTTTATTATTCATATTAAGTTCGGCAAAATGCGATTTCATTCTTATATAATAAATCTTACTGGCTTGTAGCTTTGTGATATCTATGCCATTAGCTAATATAACCGTATCTTTTTCATATGAATTCATCAAATAATGTGCTTTGTCCAATACCGAAAATAATTTTTCTGCAACAAGTGGTTTGACCAAAAAATGAAGCGGATATGCATCATATCCGTATAAGCTATATTGCTTATGACCTGTTGTAAATATAATTTGAGTATTGGGTTCGCTTTTTCTGATTTCCATGCTTAAATCAATGCCATTCATGCCGCCTTTTTTCAATTCAATATCCAAAAAAATTATATCTACTTTAATATCAGGTAACTCAAAGAGAAATTTCTCTGCACTTTCGTATTTTTTCAAATCTATATCAATTTTCTTTGACTCAGCCCAGCTTTTTATCAAGTTATCCAGAATATCCTGATCATTTATTGTATCTTCACAAATTACGATATGCATAAAACATCCTTTGTGTTATTCGATGTAGTAGCTTTGTTATATTAATAATATATAACTTTTTACAATATTGTCAAGTATTTTTATTATCCTGAGAATTATCCCGATTGGCGCGAGATAATATCGGAATCTGAAAGATATGACTAAAATGATCCGACAACTAACTTCCTCGCTTCGGTAACGTCTTTTAGTTCATTCGACGTAATCATTTGCACTAAAATATTACCGATGGCGGTACCCTCGACAGGCCCGGCGGTTACTTTTTTGGCACATGCTTTCGCGGTTAGACCGTTTAGATACTCATCCTGACAACCGCCGCCGACGATGCATATTCTGTCATAATCTTTATTAGTCAGCTTTTCAATCTGCTTTACCGTATCGGCATAGCTTGCGGCTAAACTTTGATAAGCGCATGAAACCAATTCACCAATACTTTCGGGTATACGCTGACCGGAATCTTTACATGCCGCTTTTATTTCTAAAGCCATGTTCTGCGGAGCTAAAAAACGGCTGTCATTTACATCGATTCTTGACGGAAAGTTTTCACATTCTCTCGCCGCCGTACTCAAATCATGAAAGCTATAATCCGCCGCGCTTTCATTTCTGATGCTTTGGATTATCCATAATCCCATGATATTTTTTAAATACCGGTAACTTAAACCATAACCGCCCTCGTTCGTAAGATTGCTCAAACGGCTCTCCTCAGTACAAACGGGGCTAAAAAGTTCCGCCCCCATTAGGCTCCATGTACCGCTTGACAGATATAAGTCATTCTCGCCAATCGGTGCGGCGACGACTGCCGAGGCGGTATCGTGGGTGCAAGGCAGAAGCACCTGACAGTTAAAGCCAACCTTTTCGGCTATTTCGGGGAGCAGTTCACCAAGTACCTTACCCGGCGGTGATATTTCACTGAACAATCCTTTATCAAGACCGATTCCGGTGATTAGTTCATAGTCCCAGTCTCTGCTTTCGGCATTCACAAGTCCTGTCGTTGATGCAACTGTATATTCATGCGCTCTTTTTCCTGTTAAAAGATAGCTGTAATATTCAGGGGTTAAAAGAAAACCGTCGGCTTTTTCGAGCAGTTCAGGTTGTTTTTCTTTAATCGCCAAAAACTGATAGATGGTATTAAACGGCATTTTCTGGATGCCGATACGGGCATATAGTTCTTGTTCGCTGATAAAGTTATCCAGAACTTTATCCATTCCCTCCGTCCTGTTATCGCGGTAAGCCACGGCGTCACTGATGGCTCTGCCCTCGCTGTTAAGTAGGACGAAATCTACGCCCCATGTATCAATACCGACACTTTTCGGGATCTTGCCAAGGTCTCCGCATTTTTTGATGCCGAGAACGATTTCTTCGAATAATTTAGCGGAATCCCAGCACATATAGCCGTTTTTTTCAGAATATCCGTTTTTAAAGCGATGAACTTCGGTAAGCAAGAGTTTTCCGCTTTCAAGATGCCCCAAAATATGGCGCCCGCTTGATGCACCGATGTCTATTGCCAGATAATAATGCATCGTAACCTCCATGCCGCACTTTGTGCGGCTTAGCTAACCCGTAAGAATGGCGCTTTACAGCCATTCTTACCGTGTAAAGTATTAATAATTCTTAGGTGCAGTTCTGTTGCACCTTAGAATTATTCTTTACACACCCCTTTTTGTAGTATTATATTTGCATAGAGGGCTTTTTCTCCCGTGGCAATAATTGCGTAGGCTTTTTGGGCTTCCTCATAGAATGCGAAACGTTCGGTTAGCCCGACCGCCGATTCACCTCTTTGATCATGACTTTTGATTAATGAATAATAATCATCCCAAATCGGTGTCGTGACTGTATCCCCGGGCATGACTTGCATTAATTTTACAGGCTTTTCCACATATGTGTCAAGCGGAAAAACTGTTAGAATTGCGTCAAGCAATTCCAACATTCCGTGTCCGTCGCATCTGACTACCTGTCCGCCTTTCCCCATGCTCTCCGCAGGGAAGTTCGCATCCGCCAAAACTATTAAATCGCTGTGTCCCATTTCGCAAAGGATTTTCAACAATTGCGGGGATAATATTGAGGGGATATTTTTTAACATAATTAGTCTCCATGTCGCTGTGCCATACTGAGTGTTAGCGAAGAATCTATACCAAAGGCAAGATCCTTCGCTTCGCTCAGAATGACATAAATTTTTTAACGATACAGCGGTCCGTATGCCGCGCAGGCACGGTAATCCTGACCTTCTTTATCCATGCCGTAGGCGCTCCATACGGCAGGGCGGAAGATTTTTTCCGCAGGGATATTATGCATACTGACAGGAATCCGCAACATCGAGCAAAGCGTAATCAGATCAGCACCGATATGCCCGTAACTGATTGCGCCGTGATTGGCGCCCCAATTATTCATTACATCATAAGCACTCGTAAAAGCACCCGCCCCTGTCGTGCGCGGGGCAAACCATGTGCAAGGCCATGTATAATCTGTCCGCTTCCAAATAATATCGGAAACTTCATCGGGCAGTTTTATCGTCCATCCTTCCGCTATCTGTAGCGCAGGGCCAAGTCCCTTAATCAAATTTAACCGCATCATCGTAACAGGCATTTCTGCTTTGGTCAAAAAGCGCGATGAATAGCCGCCGCCGCGGAAATAGCCATTATCAGCCGCATTCCAGGTACTTTCTTTGAGGATTGCTTCACAGTCATTTTCTGTTATCTCATACCAAGGTTTAATAACATTATTACCATTCGCATCTTTCGCTTCACCATTCGCATCAAGGCAGGCCGCTCCTGAATTTATCAGATGGATAAAGCCGCCGGCTTCTTTTGCATAACCTGTCAGATCATATCCTGTCGCTTTCTTAACCGCTTCGGGACTCCAATATGTTCTGACATCCGCAAATATTTGCGCCGTATTAGTCAAAAGCTTGCCGAACAACATTCCGACTCCATTAAGGACATCATTTTCAGTCGCCAAAATGTACGGTTCACGCGCTCCGTTCCAGTCAAATGATGTATTAAGCATCGCTTCGGGAAAGTCACAATTCGGATAAAAATCCGTCCATTGCCGCTGTCCCTGAAACCCGGCGGCAATCGCGTTATGCCCGACCATCTCTTCTTCGTTTCCGCTCGGAAGGTTCGGATTTCCGTTCATAAGGTCTTTGATAATACACATCATTTTTACGACAAATTCCCAGTCTTTTTCTTTTTGCGCGGGAGATTTCTGTAGTTCGGCGGGATTTTTATCGAAACCGACCTGACACTTTTCTTTCGTCCATGCAAGGGCTTTTTGGAATTCTTTTTCGTCGTAAATATTTTCTGACATCCGGCGGATAATTTCTACTTCATCAACAGATTCAACGCGCATACCCAAGTATTCTTCGATAAATGCCGGGTCAATAATAGAACCGCCAATCCCCATGCAGATTGAACCGATTTGTAAATAGGATTTGCCGCGCATTGAAGCGGCGGCAACGGCTGCTTTGGCGAAACGAAGAAGTTTTTCGGAGACATCGGCGGGGATGTCCGTATCATCGGCGTTCTGAACATCATGCCCGTAGATACCGAAGGCAGGCAGGCCTTTTTGAGCATGGG
>JGI24695J34938_10002476_pt1 | contig 14085 bp, 10 predicted proteins | sample TergutCo191P3_FD_34938 | JGI IMG/M metagenome (IMG submission 34938) | reverse complement strand
TATATAATAATCCGTTATTTCTTCATTTAACCTAGATATAGTTCTTTCTAATTTTTCATTTCCAGGACTTATATCATAATCCTGATATTTTTCCAATAAAGTTTTAAATGTAATTATTTGCATTTGATGAATTTCATTTGCATCTTCTAATGTTGCTTTCACCAAAATAATATTCATATTTCACCTTTTATGATATTTGATGTCAATTTATATATAAATCACAAGGATTAGTCAAAAGGCATTATAACAACATCTTTAACATAAAATTTTCCCAATTGACCGCCTGCCTGGAATTGAAATTCTGATCCCTCTGACGTGGGTAATGCGTCTCCGATAAATTCAAAATATTGATAAGTATTGGTTAAATCATAACCGTTCCCTTTGCTTCCATGAGCTTGAGTCCAATAATATTGAATATACATATTATTCCTGGTTCCGCTTTCTGTTCTTGCCCAAAAGCTGTATTTATAACGGATATTGGCTTCCGCTTCACCCTGGTAATTAAAACACATAATCGCATCCCAGTTGTTATAACCCAGTTTTGTTACATCGGCGCTATATTCACCTTCTCCCATATTTTGACTGCTAACTACTGCGCCATTGTTCCCGTAACAGTACCAACTCCAATTTAATGGCTGCGGCGCTGTCACAGTAACATCACATGTTTTTGATACACTGCCTGCGGCGGCGGTAATTGCTGCAGTTCCGGCTGCTACAGCTTTAACATTTCCATTTTGATCCACTATTGCAACACTATTATTGTTTGACGACCACATAACCGTTTTATATGTTGCATCCAACGGTAAAACAGAGGCTGTAAGTTTTTCACTTCTTCCGGCAGATAATAAAAGGCTGTATTTATTAATAGAAACGCTGGTAACAGGCACAACGATAATATTTGCGCTATAATTCGCGGTTATTTGAACATTGCTATTGTTTAAGGTAACGGTGATAATTCTACCGCCATTACCGCTTGTTATATCGCCTCCTGTAACCGTCCAATCTACAAAATTATAACCGTTTATATCATTTGCTGTTACCGTAATGGGGCTGCTTTGAAAATACTGTCCTGTCCATGTTCCGCCTGAAGCAGGCGGGGTTACAGTATTTATTTTCATAGGTATACTGTTCATTATATTGTTATCGTGTTTTGCGGCAAAAGTAACATTTGTTAAACCCGAAGCGTTAAAATATTGAGGCAAATAAACACCTGTCATGGCGGATCTTATATCTCTTAGATACTTTCGCGCATCGTTAACTTTATTATTAAATTGATCCGGCCATCCGCCCCATCTTGCAAAGTAACCTTTGGAAGAATCTCCCATTAAAGGACCGTAAGAGGCGGCATATTCGTTTAATTTTGGTTCATACACATCAGGATGAAAGTTTACATTGTATAGATCCATCATTGTATTGATAAAATCCCGGCAAAAATCAGGATTGGCGGTTAAAGCTTTGAATAATTCACTGTTAGAATGATAACTATGATCTCCGTATAAAATGCGATAAAAAGGATCTTTGCCGGATTGTCCTTCAAGTCCTCCTGATGAATAAATCCCCAAGGCGAATTCAACGTCGAACATCTGCCAGCGCCATTTTGTATCGCCATATGGATTGCCGGATTCTACAGCGCGCGTCCTCCATAAACGAAAATTATTATGCGGCCAGTCTTCGTTGTGGATATAAATCTGCGCGGCAAAATAATCAATCAGGTTTTGAATATCAGCTAATTTGCAAAAATCATTGTAATTCTGCGCGATGGATAAATCTTTTTTTCTATATTCAGCCATATTCCAGTAATGAGATTCTTCACCCGGATTGCCGTCATCTAACGCGCCGTTATCGTAAGATATTACATTATTTCTGTTTACGCCGTATTTATATTCAGTTGCGTTATCGCTGTACCTCTCCTGAAGATTGTAAAGACCCCAATATTCGCCGTTGATGTATACAATGCACGGGACTCCGGCTTGAGCGGTGAAACTCCGGTTTTTTAACAGGTCTTGTAAAAAAACATCATAAAATTTTGTATATTCGCTGTCATTGGCTCCGTTTCGCAGCATAAAACTTTTATATGTTCCCACAGGCGTTCCGTCGGCGCGAACCGCTCCGGGAATTAGCTGATAACCGGTTAAATTGTTTAAACCGCCGTATTCTCCCCTGAAGTAAACATTAAAACTTTTCTGCCCTGCGGCGCGCGACCATCCGCCGCGGATTCGGATGCCAACATTGGTAGAAACAGGCACGCTTCTTGAACCTGTGTTTCCGGCAAAATATTCCATAGACGCAACCCGCTCCCATTCTACTCCCCTTCCCATAAAATTATATTGATTCGGAGGATCCCAGCGGTTATTCAAAGCTCCTCTGACCATTATGCCGTAATTTACGTCTACCAGATTGTAAGGATCGGTAACAAGCGAGATGACAGGATGATTGGCGTAATTTGCCAGATTATTACCGATAAAATATGTTCTGGTAACAACATCGCTTTTTCTTGTACCCGATGAATCCGCCGCTATCGCGCGGATAACCGTGGCTTTTGGAACCTGATTATCGCTTGGATAATAAATTTCCGGCATACTGCCGCGAGGATCGCTTGGATCGCCGTAAAAATTCTTTGAATTTGACGCTGTAGCCAAAAGATTTTTCTGCATCGGATTATTGCGGTCTGCAACAGCAATGGGAGAAGAATATTTAAAAACTATTTTATTATCAGCTTTTTTTGGATCCGGCACGCTCCCGTCTATTGAATAATAGATTAAAGTCCCCGCCGACGCCGTCAGTTCCACAGAAAACGGCTGCGGATAAAGACCGCTGTTTTTGGATACGTTAGGCGCTCTTAATTTGCCGCCGGAAGAGTTATTATCATCGCCGCCTACGGTAATTTTTGGATCATCGCAGGCGGTAAAAAGACAGAGAATTGCAGGTAATAAGGAACAAATTAGAGTTAGAAGCTTTTTTTGCGTAAAAATATTTTTATTCAATAGATTTTGTACCTCTATTCATATAATGCTTCTATCTAAAATACACGACCACAACTGTCAGACTGTGATCATGTATTAAAACATTATTCTAAAAATCCTGGGGCATAACCATCTTCTGTTTCAGTTGTGGTTCTTGGTCTTAACAAGGCTACCTGATCGTCTGTTAATCTGCCAGGTTGTGTTCCTGTACGGTAATCCAAACCAACAAAATCGAATTTATTATTACCTGTATCAGCAAGGGAACTACGACGTATAGATTGCTGTTTTGAATATGTATCAAACATGGCGCCTTTGAAACCTTCTACACTATCGTTATTTCCATTTCTAACGCCTACAAGATCAATCAGTTCAGAAACAAATGGAGCCGGAGGGGTTGAATCATTATTCCAAGGCTGACTAAGAGTTAGCTTAGTCTGATTGGATACAAGCGCTATTTTAAAGCTCCTGTTACTCATATAAAAATTGTTATCATCTATATCGGCTGTTATTATTTGCAGCCTGCCAATAGCTGTATCATTTTTAGCGCCTCCATTCTCATCATTCAATTTCCTTCCTCGAATTAAATACGAACCATAGGCGGGTATCGTTCCGGTCAGGGGTATAACATTCCAGTCTTCATCGGCAGCTATAACAGTACCGCCGCCATTAGCTTTACCGTTAGCCCATTGAACTGAATATGTACTTAAATCAATCGGGGAATTGGAATTATTATACAATTGAATAAAATTATGAGAAATTGAACCGGTATTTGTATTATCATTGGACCCAAGCTCTGCGCCAAACCCAGCTCCATAAGCTTGAAAAATTAAAAGCGTGTTTCCGCTTGGAACGGGAGCGGCGGGAACTTTAAAGGGATCCCATTTACCCGCTGTTGAATTTCTTGGATAACGGACTTCCAGCATTTCATTTGTCATTGCGCCAGCGCCTGTTGAAGCGTATCTTGCCGCTATAAAATCTGTGGAATTGTCATTTGTGTCGGTTAAATTTTTTCTGCGGACTGCTTCTGACGCGGAATTTCTTGCGGGAGCGGTTTCATAGCCGAATATATTATCGGGAGTTGCAGCGTTAGGATTATTTACAGCGCCTACCATGTCAATATAACCGGATACTTTTTTTCCTTTGCCGTCCGCGTTAAAAGGGTTTTGCATGTTTAATTTTTTGCTTCCTTCTATAATCGCCGCTTTAAACGATCTGTTGCTCAATTTAAAATTTGGATCGTTTATATCACCGTAATTGGCTCCGTGTTTTTCTTCAATCTTGTAACGCGCAACTGTTGAACCTTCGTTTGGTCCCAGAACAAGAAATGAACCTCCGGCAGGGATTGTTCCGGTTAAAGAAATTCTTTCCCATTCATAATCTTCGATTTCATCGGAACCGCTGACTCCATCAGCGTAATAAAGGCTGATCCCGTCCAATTTAACCGCGGCGTCCGTCGTGTTGTACAATTCAACAAAGGAGTGCGTTGCTCCCGCGGCGCTATTTGAAGAACCATACGCCTGTAAAATTAAAAGTTTTCCTTCAAGCGCGCTCGGTTTTCCTTCGTCATCCGCTTTCTCTTCATCGCAATTCATTAAAAATATAACTGCAAGTAAAGCAGTTAAAATCACCGCTATCGTATTGAGCTTTTTCATATCAATCTCCTCTGTTAGGATAAAATAAAATGACCATTCAATATAAGTACTAATTTTTATAACAGCGAACGGCTGTTTTCAATCATTATACCCCCAAAATGTCTAAAAATCAATTAAAAACGCAGGAAGTATTCGATATTAAAGAAATAAACGCCTTTACCTTGAATAATTCGCCGTAATTGCCGCATTACCTGTAAAATTGACAACAGTTGTCTGCGAGGAAGGGTTTTCGGCGGAGCCTCCCGTCACAGTCCAGCCTGAAAAAGCATAGCCGTTTGGAACATTCGCCGTTACGGTGACAGGAAGCGCGGAATAGTATCTTCCCGTCCAGCTTCCGTTTGATAAAACAGGCGTTGTTGTATTGATTTTTATGGCAGCGCCTGATACATTCGCTCCGTTACACTTTGCAGACAAGGTGACATTGCGAAGATTGCCGGAAGAAATTCCAATGCTGCCAAAATAATCGGGCAGCAGAGTATTGGGCATTGTATTTCTCATAACATTAAGATAGTTTTTCATATCGCCGATAAAAGCGTCAAAACTTTTCCATGAACGTCCCCATCTTTGATCATAACCAAGCATTAAAGGACTGTATATTTTTGCCATTTCGTCTAATTTAGCGATACTGGAATTGTAATTAAAGTTTACATTGCACATATCCATCATTGTAATAACAAACTGTTTGCAAAAATCCTGATTTCCCATTAGCTGCTTGAATAACCGGTTATTGCGGTGATTGTTATCAGTCCCATTCAAAATTTCATCGAAAGGATTTCGCCTGGACTGTCCTGTAACGGCGCCGCCTGAATAAATTCCAAGAGCGAATTCGGTATCGAACATCTGATAACGCCATTTGCCGTCGCCGTACGGATTACCATGTTCAATATTCCGCGTTCTCCACATCCTGAAGTTGTTATGAGGCCAGTCTTCGTTGTAGATGTAAATTTGCGCCGCCCAATAATCAATAAAACCCTGAAGATCAAACAATTCGCAGAACTCATCGTAGTTCGCCTTAATGGACATATCCATATTTCTGAACTTCATTGCATTTTCATATAACGCCATATCCGCTTCAACGCCGTCATCAAGCTGTCCGTTATCAAAAGAAATAACATTATTTCTGTTAACTCCGTATTTATATTCAATGTGATTGTCGCTGTACCTCTCCTGAAGATTGTAAGGCCCCCAGTATTCGCCGTTTATAAACACAATACACGGAACTCCAGCCTGCGTGGTAAAATTGCGATCAGTTAAAAGCGATTGAATGTATAAATCGCGCAATTTATTAATTTCGGTATCGTTTCCGCCGTTTCTTAGCATAAAACTTTTATATGTTGCCACAGGCTGCCCGTTAGACTGTACCGCGCCCGGAATCAGGTTATAATTTTTTAAATTATTAATGCCGCCGTGCTCTTCTCTGAAGTACACATTAAAACTTTTTTGACCTCTGTCCCTTGAATATGCGCCGCGGATGCGGATGCCGACCATGGTAGAAAGCGAAACTTTTCGCTTCACGTCGAAAAGCTGCAGATACGCCGGACGCTCCCACGCATCTCCGCTCCTGTTAAAATTATAATTGGGCCAGCGGTTTGCCTCGGCTCCGCGGACATAGATTCCGTAATTTTGATCTATCAGATTATAAGGATCGGTTACCAATGATATAACCGGATGACCCGCGTAATTCGCCAAATTGCCGCCAAAAAAATACGTTAAAATCGCCTCATCGCTCTGACTGCCGCCTGAATCTACCGCTATCGCGCGAATTATAGCCGCTTTAGGCACGCCGTTATCGTCAGGATAAAAAACCTGCGGCACATTACCGCGCGGATCAAAAGGATGCATATACATCATTGGAATATTTTGCATCGTCGCTAAAAGATTCGGCTGCCCATTGCGATTCCACACTCTGATTGGCGAACTATATTGATATACAGGTCCGCCCTTCGCCGCTTTCTCAGGGGAGGGAACGCTGCCGTCTATCGAATAATAAATTTTAGCTCCTTCTCCCGCCGTCAATATAAGCTGGAACCATGACGGATATAGACCGCTTGCATGAGAGAAACCGAGTCCCCTCACATAACCCGGATTGGCTTCAGCTTCCTGGGGAGTTTCGCAGGACAGGGATAATAAACAGACCGCAAACAGCAGGGAGAAAAATAAAAATTTATAATTGAAATATTGTCTTTTGTTGATCTTTATCATTATAACAGTATAGTCTAATTCCTGATAATTTTGTATGCTTTGCTCATGGCATTTACTTTTTATAACACTCTGGGACGCGAAAAACAGCTTTTTAAACCATTGCAGGAATGGAAAGCCGGTTTTTACGGCTGCGGACCCACAGTTTACAATTACGCGCATATAGGAAATTTACGCGCCTATGTGCATCATGATATTTTAGTCCGATCCCTTCGCAGAGCCGGTTACGATGTTAACCATGTAATGAATATTACAGACGTCGGGCACTTAACCGATGACGCCGACAGCGGCGATGATAAAATGGTAAAAACCGCCGAAGAGCGCGGAAAAAGCGTTCTTGAAATAGCTGATTTTTACACAAAGGCGTTTTTTAACGATACGGATAGAATGAATATTAAGCGTCCCTCAATCGTTTGCAAAGCTACAGATCACATCGGCGAGATGATCTCGCTAATCGAAAAAATCGAAAAAAACGGATACACCTATTTTGCGGGGGGCAATCTTTACTTTGACATTTCAAAGTTTCCGTCATACGGCGATCTTGCGCGCCTTCGGCTTGACGATCAAAAAGCGGGAGCGCGTATTGAACAGGATGAAAACAAGCGGAACGCCTTTGACTTTGCGCTTTGGTTTACAAAAAGCAAGTTTGAGAATCAGGCTCTTGTGTGGGACAGTCCTTGGGGCAGAGGCTATCCCGGTTGGCATATCGAATGTTCGGCAATGAGCATGAAATATCTCGGAGAACAGTTTGACATTCACTGCGGCGGCATCGATCATATCCCGATCCATCATACAAACGAGATTGCTCAGAGCGAAGCTGCAACAGGTAAAAAACCCTGGGTTAATTACTGGCTTCATAATGAATTTCTTGTTTTGGACAAGGGAAAGATGTCAAAATCGTCGGGGAGTTTTCTCACTTTGCAAAGCCTTGTGGATGACGGCTTCGATCCCCTCGATTACCGCTATTTCCTGCTTGGAGGTCATTATCGCAGCCAGCTTCAGTTTTCGGAAGAAAGCCTGAAAGGGGCGAGGAATTCGCGAAAATCGCTTTTGGACAAGGTTCGCACCCTGGCAGATAAAACGGGCGTCCCGTCTGCAAATGATTTAGGCGAAGCGGCAGAATATATGGAAGATTTTGATAAAGCCATTGAAGATGATCTTAATACGCCGCGGGCTCTGGCAGTCTTGTGGGGGCTTTTAAAGGACGGTCCCTCAACGGCAGGGGCTTTGGCGGCTGTTTATGATATGGACAGGGTATTGGGGCTTGGGTTGGAAGAAGCCGTAAACTGCAAAATGGGCGGCGAACCGGAAAATGAAGAATTTGCGAAGGAAATTGAAGGATTAATCGCAAAACGGGCTGAGGCGAAAAAGGCGAAGGATTTTACCGCCGCTGATAACATAAGACAAAACCTTAAAGATCGGGGTATAATACTTGAAGACGGACCTAATGGGACTGTCTGGAAAAGAATGTAACAACCGGAGATATTCATTGTTTAAAAATATAGAGGAACAATTGGAAGGAGACTCAGAACCTGCGGGGAGCGGAAATGCCGCTGTGGGTGTCTGGAGCGGGATTGAGTTTAAACGCCTATACGACTCCGCCTTTCAGGTTCTATTCAGGGTGGCTTTCCGGGTTACAAACAACAGGGAGGCCGCGGAAGATCTTTGTCAGGAGAGCTTTTTCCGTTTATACGAAAGAAATATGGTCTTTCCGAATCCGGAAGAAGCGAAATACTGGCTGATTCGAGTAGTTAAAAATGCCGCGTTGAATTACGCAAAACGGAAGGATAGGGAACGCAAGGCGTACCAGAGAGCTTTCCGCGAAGACCACAGACAGGAAGAAACCGGAGAAGGGCTGCTTGTAAAAAAAGAGACAAGCGAAGAAGTGCAGGAAGCTCTTAATAAGCTGCCTGAAAACCTGCGGATGGTATTAATTTTAAAAGAATATGCCGAAATGAACTACAAGGAAATCGGCAGGGTGCTTGGCATCAGCGAAGGAAATGTAAAAGTGCGGGTTTTCAGAGCCCGCGAACGGCTTGCCGCCCTTTTGGCTGGCAATATCGGTACGAATACCGTACAAGGTGGTAAAGATGTGTCCTGATCAACAGCTTCTTTCAATTTATGTAGACGGGGAACTGCCCTCGCCCTGGAAAGAAAAAATGGAAAGCCATTTAAAGGCCTGTTCTGTTTGCAGGGAAAAACTGGAAACATTTAAACGGCTTCATGTATTGTTCAAAAAGGATACGACGGAAAACCGGACTTATATAGAACGGATTGTCGATGAGCCTGAGTATGAGCGGACTTACACAGAAGAAGAAATGCGTGAAGCCAAAGAAAGGGTCTGGAAAAATATAGAATCAAAAAGAAACTTTAAGCCGCGCGGCAGATTGTGGCGGCGAAGAGTTTCCATTCCGCTGCCTGCGGCTGCCGCGGCGGCAGTAATTCTGGCGCTTGTAGCCATGCTTTGGCTAAGAAGCGGACAAGTTTCACATAACGCGATTGCAAGCGGTCAGTCCGAAGACAGGGTTGATTTTATTCTTGCGTCGGAAGATGAAATACCGGGAATCATGCCGGCAGCTTCTGATTTAAGCGGTGTCCTTCAATATTTAGGCGCCGACGGTTCGGATATAATAATTTTACGGCTGCCTGAAAGCAGAAACTTTTCAAGAGCCGGAGAACCTTCGATAATCAAAGCCGCTGATTATCAGCGCAATACAGGCGGGAGATAACCGAGAATGATCCGTTCCCTTTGTTTTATCAGCGTTTTATTTGTTTTTGCCTCAGGTTTTCTTGAAGCTCAGGAACACCATATCTCAGGTCCTGGAATGGAACAGGGATTCAGAAGACGGACGCTTGTTCTTGATATAAACGCAAGGGTGCTTGAAAACGAAAAAGAAGTAATCTGGGATGAAACGCATAAAAAAATAACAATGCCGGGAAGCCCTGTAAGCATTCAGCTTGCAGGATCAAATGTTGTGGTGGCGGCGCAGTTTACTCCATTTGTCCGCCGCGGCAGCAATGTAATGGTTATTCAAGGACAGATTTGGATTGAAGATCCAAAAAGGGGCATCAGTTACTACACATCGATTCAAACGGTTCCAATGGAATTCAACGAACCAATTCATTATTTTCCGCTTGGAACGGAACATCAAATAGGCTCGTCAATAGAAATAATATTGACAGTTAACCCGAATAGAGAACCCAGAGAAAACAGGGAAGAAAAGGCCGCCGGCGCAAATGGCGAATAGAAAAATATTAATATCCGTATTGGCAATAACATCTCTTTTTATTTCGTGCGGGAATAAAACGCCCGTTATTTCATCGATCGATCCGAAAATCGGGAACATGGGAGAAATTATCACACTTTCGGGAAGTAATTTCGGCGAATCGCGCAGCGAATCATATGTGACTATCGCCGGAACAGCGCCGACAAATTCATCGTACTATCTGTGGCAGGACGATCTGATCATTGTAAGAGTTCCCGAACTGGGAGAATCAGGTCTTGTTCATGTGCACACCGGAGGCAAAAAAAGCAACGGCGTTCTTTTTTCCAACTCGGCGTCTGTGCCAAGACCTGTTGACGGCGACGACATGGGACTGGAACCAAAAATCGCGGCGATCATTCCGCAGATTGGAGCGCCGGGAGCTATTATAAACATTACGGGAAACAATTTTGGCATAACGCGCGAAAACGCGGGCGTCTTCTTTTCGTGGGATTATGATTCGGAAACGGTTAATCCGTACGCGGTAAGGGAGCCTGAATTTATCGAGGTTTCGGAAATTGAACAGGGATATGAATACTGGAGCGCGCGCGAACTTCGCGTACGCCTGCCCGACGGCGCCGTCAGCGGCAATATGGAAATAAGAACGCCGCAGGGAAGTTCGCGCAGCGTTTTTTTTGAAGTAGGCGGAAGACCGGGATATAAAAATTTAAAAGACAAACGAATCTACACGGTGACATATTCTGTTGATATAAAAGTTCTGGAAGCGACAAGACCGAATACATTGTATTTGTGGATACCAAAACCGGTTTCTTCTCCTTCTCAAAGAAGCGTAAGCCTTGTATCGCGCAGCGCGGATCCTTTTATCGAAAATCACAGGGGCGTAAGTCTTTTTAAACTGGATAATCTTGGAGCGGGCACAAATCAATCAATCAGTCTTTCCTACCGCGTCGAAGTGTACGCAGTGGAAACCGGAATAAGACCTCTCCCGCTCAGGCAGGAGGCAACCGCGCTTGTAATAGCTCACACCCAGAGTTCAGCGTTTATTCCAAGCGATAATCAAAAAATAAGATCGACTGTCAACTCGATTGCGAGGAACGAACAGAATCCGTACACAAAAGCAAAAGCGATATATGAATGGATACTCGCAAACATGCAGATATCCGCTTCTCCTCTGTTATCTGAAAATATTGAAGATGTTCTGGAAAAAAGAAAGTCAGATCCGTACACGACTGCTCTTCTCTACACGACGATGATGAGGGCGGCGGGCATACCCTGCATCCCGATCGCTGGCGTTTACATCGATCGCGGCGGACATACTTTCCGCCATTACTGGGCGGAGTTTTGGATAGACAATTTCGGCTGGCTGCCCGTTGATCCGGCGATGGGTTCAGGCGCGGTTTTTGACACATCATCGTCAATGCAGGAATCAATGAGTGAAAAAGACATCGCCAACTTTTATTTTGGAAATACGGATAATCAGCGCATAGCGTTTTCGAGGGGGGAGCTTATCCTGTCGCAGATGGAAAACAGAGGCAGGATTGTTTCACATCCTCAGTCATATTCGCTTCAAAATATCTGGGAGGAATCCGCCGGAGGGCTGGAGTCATATTCCAGTCTTTGGGGGGATATTATAATCAGCGGAATATATGTACAATAAAGCATGGTAACAGTAATTTCTTTAGGCGGATCGATTGTCGCCCCGAACAATGTTGATGTCGAGTTCCTTAAAAACTTTGTAAGCCTCATTCGCTCTTTTATAGAAGAGGATAACAACCAAAGATTTATTTTCGTTGTAGGCGGCGGCGGTCCCGCGCGAAGTTATCAGAACGCTTACCGCGAAATTTCGCAGAGCGGTAAATTTAAAGACGATGAAGCCGACTGGATAGGGATAATGGCGACAAGGCTTAACGCCCAGTTAATAAAAGCCGTAATGGGCGAGTGGTGCATTCAGGATGTTGTTACAAATCCCGGAGAAGTTGATCCTCTTACCGGTCATGTGCTTGTCGCGGCGGGATGGAAACCCGGTTTTTCCACAGATTACGACGCGGTGCTTTTGGCTGAGCGTTTCGGCGCGTCTCTTTTAATAAATCTTTCCAACATAGAAAAAGTTTACACCGCGGATCCAAAAGTCGATCCGAAAGCCGTCCCGATTGATAAAATCACATGGGCGGATTTTCGCGCAATGGTCGGCGACGAATGGGTTCCCGGTAAAAATGTTCCCTTCGATCCTGTGGCAAGCCGTCACGCTCAAAAAATCGGATTAAAGGTAATCTGCGCCGCCGGAAAAAATCTTGAGAACTTAAAAAATATTCTAAACGACAAAGATTTTACCGGCACAACGATTTACGCCGGGTAAAATATTTTAATTTTCTGCCGCGATCTTTTTGCGCGCAATTTTTCTATTAACTATTTCGATCATAATAATATTAAACGCCAGTATTAAACCTATAAATACAGGAAAAATTTTAAAACCAGCGAACGAGGTAACCCATCCGAAAATCGGCGGCATTATTGTCGTCCCAATGTACGCGCTTCCCATTTGTATTCCCATTATCGCCTGCGAATATTCCCTGCCGAAGTTTTGCGGAGTTTCATGCAGCATACTTGGATAAATCGGCGCGCATCCAAGCCCGATTAAAAAAAGCCCCGGCAGGGAGCTGTTTTCCAACGGTAGAATGAGCGTGATAATTCCGCAGCCGATAATTATCTGCCCAAGACGTATCATCTGCCTGTTGTTAAGCGCCATTGTTATAAAGCCTGAGATAAATCTCCCTGCGGTTATTCCTATGTAAAACAGGGCAATCCATCTTGCCGCGGTTTCGGGCGTCATTTCTTTTTCTATTACAAGGTAACTCGCTCCCCACAACCCTGCAACTGTTTCAAGAGCGCAGTAACAAAAAAACGCGAAGAGGGCGGGTTTCACCCCTATTACCGAAAATATTTCTTTAAATGCAGGTGAGCTATTAGTCCGCGTTTGTTCTTTTTCTGAAACGGTATCTTTTTCTGTTTTATTTTTTTTCCATAAAGGTAAAGATAAAAATAAAATAAAAACGAGGCTGAATTGAATAATACCTATCGTTCTGTAACCTGAGTTCCACGAATTGCCGTTTGTCAAATTAAAAGACATTATTAAAGGACCGATTGATGCGCCTATGCCCCAAAAACAATGAAGCCAGCTCATGTGTCTTGCCTTGTAATAGAGCGCGATATAGTTATTTAAAGCCGCGTCTACAGAGCCTGCTCCTAAACCAAGCGGAACGGAGCAAAGGATGATAAAAATAACAGAATTGGAAACAGAGATGCCGATCAAAGCGGCGGCTGTTAAAAAAACGCTTAAAAGGGTAACAACTCCCGTGCCAAAGCGCCTTATAACCCTTTCGCTGAAAACGCTTGAAACAACAGTGCCGCCTGCCACAATCATGGAAATAATTCCCGCAAAATGAAGCGGAACATTTAAAGACGCGTACATGGCAGGCCACGCCGAGCCAAGCAATGAATCAGGCAGTCCAAGGCTGATGAAAGAAAGATAAATAACTATCAATAATAAAAATGTAATCATGCGTTAAAATTATTCTATATTATTCTATTAACTTTTCCAAGTTCAGCGCAAAAGAGAGGGCGCGCCTCTCCTTAATCTTTCTGATAAAAAGAAATAAGAGAAGCGTCAAACCATCCTGTGCCGCCTGCGGCTTCAACAAGAAACTTTGATTCGTACATATTACTTCCCAGTTTAAGACCGATTCTATCCCACTCCTTAAAATGTTCTGTAATGGAAATTGTGCCGCTTCTTCGGCGCGTCTGGCGTATGCTGAAAAATTGAGGAAAAGGATCTTTAACGCCGCAAATATTGCCGGAGCCTGCGGGACGCGTTGCCAGATAAATAAAATAAACAGAGCCGTCCGCTGTGAACTCGCCTTTTTTTTGCGCGCCGCCTCCCATAACAGAAGGTCCTAATGTTCCGTCTCCATACCAGTCATCGACAATGTACCATTCTATCATCGGATCTTTTGACCAGCCGTAAATTCCAATATACGAATATTTTCCGCC
>JGI24695J34938_10002474_pt1 | contig 14092 bp, 8 predicted proteins | sample TergutCo191P3_FD_34938 | JGI IMG/M metagenome (IMG submission 34938) | reverse complement strand
GGGTACCAGTCGCGGTAGCAGGTACCTAGTCCTACTTTTTTAGCGCTTCTTTGTAAATGTGGATGTATTTTTTGGCTGATTTTTCCCAGGAGAAGTCTTGTGTCATTCCGCGTTTGCGCATTTCTTCGATGTCGCCTTTTCTGTTATACCATGCCCATACTGCCCAGCCTACTGTGTTGTATATCGAAGAGGGGTTCAATTGATCGAACATAAAGCCGGTGCCTTCGCCGGTTTTTTCGTTGTAATTCTGGACTGTGTCAACAAGGCCGCCGGTGCTGCGTACTATCGGGATTGTTCCATAGACTAATGAGTACATCTGGTTCAGACCGCAGGGTTCATACCGGCTTGGCATGAGGAAAAAGTCAGAGCCGGCTTCGACTAGATGGCTTAATTTCTCGTTGTAACCGATTTTTGCTTTAAAGTTTGAGAGGCGCGAGGCAAGCCCTGTTATTTCGTTTTCGCACCAGTATTCGCCGGAACCGAGCAGTACAAGCTGCAAATCCATGTCGCGGCAGATTGACCACGCGGAGCCGTACGACGGGCCGAAAAGCTCGCCTACGCCTTTTTGATCCGTTAAACGGGAGACCATCCCGATAAGCGGAACGCTTGAGTCCCGCGGGAGGCCGAATTCCCTTTGCAGGGCTTCTTTAATTTTCGCTTTGCCGGATAAATCATTAACCGAGTAATTATTTGGAATGTAAACATCTTTTTCGGGGTTCCACGTTTTATTATCGATTCCGTTCAGTATTCCCGAATAATCGGCGCTGCGGTAGCTTAAAACACCGTCCAGCCTGAATCCGTGCATCTGGCTTTTGGTTTCTTCAGCGTAATTGGGTGAAACCGTGTTCAGCTTGTCAGCGCTGTAAAGGCCTGCTTTGAGCATATTCATCATGCTCCAGTCTTCAAAACCGGCGTAATAAAAAACATCCCAGCCAAGCCCTGTATAATTGAAATTGTCCTTGTGATAAATGCCCTGATACCCCAGGTTATGAACTGTCAATAGAGAAACGGTGTTTTTGAATTCTCCGGCGCTTTCGGGAACCCTTTCCGCGAATTTCAGGTATACTGTCGCGGGCGCGGCAGGCCAGTCGTGCGCGTGCAGGATGTCCGGGTACCATTTGATTTTCCTGCAAAGCTGAAAAACGGCGCGGCAAAAAAAGAAAAAACGCCTTGAATTATCCTTAAAATCGCTTTCGGCGGGATTTCCGTAAACTCCGTCTCTTCCAAAAAAGATTTCGTGATCAATAAAATATACTTTGACAGGCTTGTCTTTTGACGAACCCGGCATATCTGTCGCGTATACGGCGCTCCATTCTTCAATGCCGCCCATAGGCGTTCCCATCGCGCCGGGCAGCTTCTCCAGACTGCCTCTGTCCACAGAGTAATAACGCGGTATAACGATTTTTACATCATGTCCAAGATTCGCGAGGCTGATAGATAACGCGCTCACCATATCCGCAAGTCCGCCCGTTTTAACCCACGGTACTGCTTCACTTGCTACCATTAAAATTTTCATTAGAATTTTTCCGCCATTTTAAAGCCTTTGTCGTTCAGCATCTTTTGGCCTTTATTGTGATCTTCCAGTTTGAATATTACTACGGCTTTTCCGACCTGTCCTTCCAGAGATGAATAAAGATATTCAATGTTGACCTGCGACTGCTGGAATATTTCCATTAATTTCGCGAGGCTGCCGGGGACATCCTCAATTTCTACCGCTACAACATCTGTTAGACGCGTTGTGAACCCCGCGCTGTTTAACGCGGCGACAGCTTCGTCAGTTTTGTCCGCGATAAGGCGTAAAATCCCAAAATCCGCGGTATCGGCGATGCTGATTGCCCTTAGGTTTATCGCCGCGCCGGCAAGGGTTTTTGTGACTTCGCTCAGTCTGCCGGTAGTATTTTCCAAAAACACCGAAATTTGCTTAATTCCCATCAATTACTCTCTTCGCGGCAGGCATCGTAACGCCTTTTGCCGTTTTTGTTAATATATCATTGTACTCTCAGATGCTGCGCTTGTCGATAACTCTTTTTGCTTTTCCCACTGATCGTTCTATGGTTTTTGGCTCAACAAGTTTTACTTTCAGCGAAATCTGGAGTTTGCTCTTCATTACATGCTCAATCCGGCTGCGAAGGCTCTCAAGACCCCTTGTTTCATCGCTGAAAAGCTCTTTTTTAACCTCAACCTGCAGTTCCACCTCGTCCAAATGGCTTTCGCGGCTCACAATGATAAGGTACTGAGGCTCTGTTTCCTCAATTTCGATGAGAGCCTGCTCGATCTGGCTTGGGAATACATTCACTCCGCGGATGATCAGCATATCATCGGTTCTGCCGTAGAGACGGTGTATGCGCCTGGTTGTGCGTCCGCAGGCGCAGGGCTCGTCAATAAAGCGGGTAATATCGCGGGTGCGGTAGCGTAACAGCGGAGTGCCCTCTCTTGTGAGGGTGGTAAAAACCAGCTCGCCTTTCTCGCCCGCCGGCAGTGTTTTTCCGGTATCAGGATCGATAATTTCAGGGTAGAAAAAATCCTCGTTTACATGAATGCCGTTCTGCGCCTCACACTCAAAGGCGACACCGGGGCCGATGATCTCAGTTAAACCGTAGATATCGTAGGCTTTCATGTTATAGCGCTCTTCGATTTGAACGCGCATGTTCTCGCTCCAGGCTTCCGCTCCGAAGCAGCCCTTGTTTATAGGCAGGGAGCGGAGATCGATTCCCGCGTCAGCCGCTTCTTCGGCGAGGTACAGAGCGTAGGAGGGGGTGCAGGTCAGCATTGTCGAGCCAAAATCGCGCAGGATCATGAGCTGGCGCTCTGTGTTTCCGCTTGACATCGGCAGAATTTCCGCGCCGATAGTCGCGGAACCGTAATGCACTCCAAGACCGCCTGTAAAAAGCCCGTAACCATAACAGTTTTGAACGATGTCATCGCGCGTACAGCCCGCGCCCGCTAGAGTTCTCGCCATTGATTCGCGCCAGATGTCAATGTCTTTCATTGTGTATTCGTTTACCACGGGCTTTCCGGTTGTTCCGGTACTCATGTGGACTTCCACAATTCTGTCCTGCGGACAGGCGCGGAGGCCGTGAGGGTAATTAAGGCGCAGATCGTCTTTTGTTGTGAACGGAAGTTTTTCGATATCCCGCAGGCTGTGAATATCTCTTGCGGATATTTTAGCTTCATCAAATTTATTCCTGTAAAAAAGAACTTTAGAGTACAGGGTTTCCGCGAGGTTTTTAAGAGCGGCAAGCTGGAGTTTTTCCCTTGCCTGCCTTTCCATACATTCACATACGGGATTGTAGATCATTTTTACTCCTATTGCGCAAATAAAGGCGTTTTATCGGCATAGCTTTCATCCATTTTGCGCAGACGCCTTGAGAGATCACGCGCGAGATTCATAATTATGAGCGAGAAGGTTTTTACATCAAAGTTATAGATCGCGCGCAGCGCTCTATTGGAAATAGTCATTACAGTCACTTCGGAAACAGCTTTAATTGTGGCTACCGCCGGCATAACATCCAGAATTTCCATTTCGCCGAAAGCGTCGCCTTCGTTGAAGTGCGTAAGCGTTACTTCTTTTTTTTTAACTTCAACCTGTCCTTTCATGATGAAAAAAATTCTGTCATTGGACTTTCCTTCGTTAATTATAACATCACCGGGATTATATACTTCCTGCGCCATTAAGTGAAGGATGTTATCGATCTGATCTTCAAGCAGTCCGCCGAACAGAGCGTACTTTTGCAGCGATGATGCCTTTATCATTAGTTAATGATACCAAAGCAGTTAAATTTGAGCAAGTAAAAAACGGCGGAGGCGGAACCGCTTTAGATGTTAAATTTGAAAAATATTACATCTCCGTCCTGAACAGTATAATCCCTGCCTTCCAGCCGGTATCTTCCGGCTTCCTTTATTTTCGCTTCTGTTCCGTACTTAAAAATATCATCGCAGGTGTAGACTTCGGCTTTTATAAAACCTTTTTCAAAATCCGTATGTATGACGCCTGCCGCTTTGGGAGCTGTATCTCCCGCGCGGAATGTCCACGCGCGACATTCGTCTTTTCCCGTGGTGAAAAAGGTTCTTAAACCAAGAAGTTTGTACGCGCTGTGAATCAGCGCGGAAAGACCTGTTTCTTCAAGGCCCAGATCATCAAGGAAAGCTTTTTTTTCTTCCGGGTTTTCTATGCCGCAAAGGTCAGCCTCGAATTTTCCGCAGATGCTGACAGCTTCAGTCCCTTCGCTTTGCGCGCGTTTTTTTACCGCTTCTGTGTAGACATTGCCGGAGCGAATGCCGTCTTCGTCCACATTGCACACATAAAGCTGAGGCTTCGCGGTGATAAAGTGGCAGTCGTAAACCGCGGCTTTTTCCTCATCATTAAGCGCGAGCGAGCGGACCGGCCTCGCGTCTTCGAGCGCTGGACCGATTTTTTCATTCAGGATTGAAAGGACAGCCTCGCTCAATTTTTTTTCGTTCGGGTTTTTCAATGATTTTTCCGCGCGCTCGCGCCTTCTCGCGAGGGTCTGCATGTCAGCTAACGCAAGCTCGATATCAATAGTTTCGATATCGGACGCCGGGTCCAGTTTTTCGCTTACATGGATTATATCGCTGTTCTCAAAACAGCGGACAACATGAACATAGACAGCCGCGTCGCGGATATGGGATAAAAACTGGTTGCCGAGCCCTTCACCCCTTGACGCGCCTTTTACAAGCCCCGCGATATCAGCGAATTCCACCGTCGCTGGAATTGACCTTTCGGGAATAAAAATCGATGTCAATCTGTCCAGCCTGGAATCGGGGACATTGATGATGCCGACATTGGCTTTGACAGTGCTGAACGGGTAGTTCGCGGTTTCAGCCGGAACTCCGCAAAGCGCTGAAAAAATAGTCGTCTTCCCGACATTCGGCAGACCTAAAATACCGCAGCTTAACGCCATGATTTATTTTAACATTTATTTTAAGGAGAGTGTAGCGCCGGAGGGCGCGATTTTATTGGAAATAAACTAATAAACATCGTATAATAAGAAAGCGGTATTTTTAACCCCTAAGGTTAAAAAGCATAAAATATCAGGAATATTTTGATGAAAATATCCGGCAAGCTGAATAATGTAATAATTTTTACGGTTTTTACCGCCTTTTTTTTATCAGGCTGTTCTGATTCAAACAGCGGCAGCGCAGGCAGTTTAGCTGTCTTATCATCATACCGCGGGATTCCCGGCATTACAGACGAAGAAATCGCCGCCATAGAAAAACTTAAAAACGAGACAAACGAATTTATTTACGGGATGATCTCCAGCACAGAAGCCTTTATGAACGCGGACGGAGAATTAAAAGGATATTCCGCTCTTTTGTGTGAATGGCTTACTGAATTATTCGGGATAAAATTCACGCTGAAAAATTTTTCTTGGTTCGGCCTTCTTGACGGGCTTGAGAGCGGCGAGGTTGATTTCACAGGCGATTTGACTGCCAGCGCCGAACGCCGGAAAACATATTTTATGTCCGAGGCAATCGCTCAGCGCTCAATAAAATATTACAGGATCGCGGGCAGTCTGCCTCTTCAGGAAATCCGAAAAACGCGGCTTCCCAGGTTTATTCTTCAGGAAAAGACGACTATCGCAGGGGATGTTTTAAATTACGCGGGCGGGACTTTTGAGCCTGTATATATTCTGGAATACGATGAAGCGTATGAGCTTTTAAAAACAGGGCAGGCTGACGCTCTTATCGCGGAAAGCGCTCAGGAGGCTTACTGGGATATTTACAGCGATATCGCGGTATCGGATTTTTATCCGCTGATATTCTCCCCTGTTTCCTTCGCGGCGCGGAACCCAAAACTTTTTCCGGTTGTTTCCGTCATCAATAAAATTTTGGAAAGCGGATATAACCGCCATTTTTTTAGCTTAAACGATTTGGGGTACCGGGAATACCTGAAGCATAAATTATCAATGCGGCTTACAGGCGAAGAGCTTTTGTATATAAAAAACAACAGGGAAATTCCGCTCGCGGTTGAGCATGATAATTACCCGATAAGTTTTTTCAGCGATTACAACAATGAATGGCAGGGAATATGCTTTGACGTACTTAGTCAGATTGAAGCACTGACAGGCTTAAAATTCATGGTTATTAATGATAATCAAACAGAATTCCATGAGTTAATGAACATGCTGGAAAGCGGAGGCGCGCACATTATATCGGAGCTAATTTCCACGCCGGACAGGGAAGGGCGTTTTTTATGGCCTGACAATTCGTTCATGACAGAGCGTTCTGTGCTGATTTCAAGAATTGAATACAGTAATATCAATATTAACAAGATCTATTCCGAACGGGTGGGGCTGCCCAAAGGAACAGCGCACGCGGAATTCTTCCACAGGTGGTTTCCGAATCATCATTACGCGTTAACTTACGAGAGCCAGACAGACGCATTTAGCGCGCTTATGAACGGCGAAGTGGATCTGGTAATGAACGCGTACAGCTCCCTCCAGTATCTGACAAACTATCTGGAACTTGCCGGTTTTAAAATTAATGTAATATTTAACAACAGTTTTGAATCAACTTTCGGAATCAATAAAGATCAGAGCAGGCTTTGCTCAATAATTGACAAAGCGCTTGAGTTAATTGACACCGGCGCGATTTCCGAGCAATGGCGGTATAAAGCTTATGATTACCGCCAGAAAATTGAGCAGGCGAGGATGCCCTGGCTGATAGGCTCGATCGTTTTATCTTTGCTTGTGCTTTCGCTTGTCGCTGTCCTCTTTATCAGAAGCCGCATGGCAGGCAAAGTACTGGAGAGACTGGTGGAAAAACGCACGTATGAGCTCGCGTTTCAGACAGCTACATTAACAACATTATTCGATTCTATTCCCGATTTAATTTTTACAAAAAACCTGGATTTAAAATTTCTGCACTGCAACAAAGCTTTTCTGGAGCATTTTAATACGAACATTGACGAGGTTGTAGGCAGCACGGACAGCGAAGCGATGGGAATAACCGTTGAAGAAGCAAGTACATATAACGATATGGATCGAATGGTGATAAACGAAAAACAGACGGTCACCATAGAGGAATACATTCCGCATCATAACGGAACGAAGCCGTTTTACGAAACCATAAAAATGCCGCTTGTCCTTGACAATAAAGTTGTCGGAATAATGGGAATAGCGCGCGATATTACAAAACGAAAGGAAACTGAATCCGCGGCGCTGACAGCTTCTCAGTTAAAATCTTCGTTCCTCGCGAAAATGAGCCACGAGATACGCACGCCGATGAACGCGATTCTCGGCGTTACTGAGCTTATGATAATGAACGAACAGCTGCCAAGAGACATTGAGGAGGGGCTGGAAAAAATTTACAGCTCATGCGATATGCTTTTGGGAATCATTAATGACATACTGGATTTTTCAAAAATAGAAGCGGGCAAACTTGATATAGTGAACGCTCAGTATAAAGTCGCGAGCATGATTAATGATTCTGTTCATCTGAATATGATGCGCATCGAATCCAAGCCAATTGAGTTTGAGCTTCAGGTTGATGAAAATATACCGGCGAGCCTTATCGGCGACCCGCTTCGCATCAAGCAGATACTGAACAACCTGCTCTCCAACGCGTTCAAATACACAGACTCGGGAAAAGTTGTTTTATCAGTTTCTACGGAGCCGATACCTTTAATCGCGTATCTGCCTGATCATTTTATGAATGACCATGTGAAATGGCACGGACACGAAAGAAAGGGAACTACGCTTGTATTAAAAGTGCGCGATACAGGGCACGGCATGACAAAGGAGCAGTTAAACATAATATTTGACGAATACTCACGCTTTAACAGGCGGAAAAATCTTACTGTAGAAGGCACAGGACTTGGTCTCGCGATTACAGAACGCCTTGTAAACCTTATGGACGGCAGCATCAGCGTCGAGAGCGAACCGAATAAAGGCTCGCTGTTTACGATTAAACTGCCGCAGGAAATTGTTGACAGCGAAGTGATTGGAAAAGAGCTCGCGGATAATCTGTGTCAGTTCCGTTTGAATTTTATGTCCAAAAGAAAAAGAGAAAGAATCGGGCGCGATCTGATGCCCTACGGAAGCGTGCTGATTGTTGACGATGTGGAAACAAACATATATGTCGCTGTCGGTCTTATGAAATTATACAGGCTGCAAATAGATACCGCGATGAACGGACATGACGCTATAAGCAAGATAAAAGAAGGCGGAACTTACGATGTGATATTTATGGATCACATGATGCCGGAAATGGACGGAATAGAAGCGGTAAAACAGATTCGGGGCATTGGTTACACTTCTCCGATAATCGCGCTTACGGCAAACGCTGTCGCAGGGCAGGCTGAGATTTTTATGCAGAACGGGTTTGACGATTTTATCTCAAAACCAATAGACATCCGCCAATTAAACTCAATCCTGAATAAATTCGTGCGCGACAAACAGCCGCAGGAAGTAATTGACGCGGCTAACATGCAAAAACCGGAAACCCAGGACGCGCAGTCCGCTCTTACAGCGCAATCCTCTCATGCTGACTCGCTTTTGATAGAATCGTTTATCAGAGACGCGAAAAAAGCGGTTTCGCTTTTGGACGTTATGCGCTTTGAAAAACCGGTCTCAGAAGAAATATTGCGCAGGTTCACAGTAATCGTTCACGGAATAAAAAGCTCTTTATGGAACATCAACGAAACAGAGCTCGCGAATCTGGCGTATAAACTAGAAACAGGCGGACGGGAACTTTTATCAACTGACTCAGACGACGATCTTTTAAGAGCGGATAATACTGATATGATAACGCTGGCTGTTCCTGAGTTTCTGGCGCAATTACGCGCGCTTTTGGAAAAACTGGAAGGACAGCGCGGCAGAGAAAGAGCTGATAAAAATCCCGGCGCTGTAGATATCGAAGACCTGCGCGTTAAATTAAAAACAATTCAAAAAATGGCGGCGGATTATAACAGGAAAGGAGTTATTGACACAATTTCAAAGGCAGGAAGCTGCTCAGATGAGATAAAAGCGGCTTTTGATAATATTATTGAGCTTGTTCTTCACAGTGAATTTGAGACGGCGGAAAAAATCGCTTCGGAGCTGGAGGCTGGCTTAAACGGCAGGGGGGATATTTCTGACACGCTGTTAAACAGCAAAATTCCGGGACTGGATTTAATAAAAGGCCTTGAGCGGTATGAGGGCGATGAAAAAACATTTTTAAAGGTGCTGCGCTCATACGCTGCCAGCACCCGGTCTATCCTTGACACAATGGAAGGGCTTATTATAGATCAGGAGCTTAATGATTACAGAATAAAAGTGCACGGCATAAAAGGCTCAAGCGCGGATATATTCGCCGGGGAAATCGGCAGCGGGGCGGGCGATCTGGAAGAAGCGGCGAAAACCGGAAACATTGATTTTATAAACAGGCATAATCAGGGGTTTATGGAATCCGCCAGAGCGCTTCTTCATGAGATTGACAATCTGTTTTTAAGGCTGGATACTGAAAATCCAAAGCCAAAAAAAGATAAAATAGACAGGGGAGCGCTCTTAAAACTTTATAACGCATGTAAAGGTTATGACATGGACGGAACGGACAGGGCAATAGCGGAGATAGAAAAATATAATTACGAATCTGACGGGGAACTCGCGGACTGGCTGCGCGAAAGCATAGACAGGATGGATTTAAAACAGATAGCGCAGAAACTTGAGGCGGTGTTACAGCCGCGCTTTTAGAGAGGAGCATTAACATGAAAAACATGGATTTTACTTCGGCAGCCAGAACCAAAAACAGGCGGAAAAAAATCATTTACGTTGACGATATAAAATACAGTCTGGTTTCCGTTAAAAGCAGAATTGGCGAGCGTTATGAGGTTTATCCCGCGGAATCAGCGGCGAAACTTTTCGAGCTCCTTGAGAATATAACGCCGGATCTGATACTAATGGATGTTAATATGCCGGGTATCGACGGCTACGAAGCTATCAAAAGTTTAAAAAACGACGAGCGTTATTCTGACATACCGGTAATTTTCCTGACGGGTAACAGCAGCAGAGAAAGCGTTGTAAAAGGTCTCAGCCTTGGCGCTGCTGATTATGTGATAAAACCGTTCACAACGTCAAAATTAATCGAGACAATCGATTCACATTTATACAGCCGCGGACAAAGCGGTTCACTCAGCGGCGATAACAGCGGGAATAAGCCTGATATACTTATTGTAGATGATGTATCCAGTATGTTACGCGCCATGCAATACGCCCTGCATGACAGATACAATGTGTCAATATTATCCAAATCCGAAGACGCCATAGATTTTTTAAAAAACAAAAAGCCGGATTTAATCCTGCTGGATTATCTGATGCCCGTGTTTAACGGGTTTGAGCTTATTCCCATTATAAGAAGCCTGCCTGCTCATAAAGATACGCCGGTAATCATTATAACAACCGAAGGCACTCCAGATCATGTAAACAAGGCGATGACGCTTGGAGCGTCGGATTTTATTGTAAAGCCTTTTAAGCCTGAAGAATTAAACAGCAAGGTCGCGAAACACATCAGAATCTCGAAAGAATTGAAAGCGATTAAGGAAGATTATAAAAATATATCAAAGTAAATCAATTAAAGGTGGGTTATGCAAAAAACTGTTTTTTTAATCGACGATAACGCGACAAACCTGACTGTAGCCGAAGAAGCTCTCTCAGGGCAATACCGGATAATAGCGCTGTCATCAGCCGCTAAGATGTTCACCGCTCTGGAAAAATTTAAACCGGACATTATTTTGCTGGATATCGAAATGCCGGAAATGACCGGATTCGAGGCGATGAAAATTCTTAAAGCCAACAGCGAATACTCGGAGATTCCTGTAATTTTTCTTACAAGCATGACAGACCCTGTCAACGAAGCGCACGGCATTGAACTTGGCGCTGTTGATTTTATTTTAAAACCGTTTTCTAAACCGGTGCTTTTAAACCGCATAAAAAACCATCTGCAGATTGATGAATTAATACGCGAACGCACTCAGCAGCTTGCCCGGCGCACTCAGCAGCTTATGCTGCTTCAGAACGGCATCGTGTATACTTTCGCCGACCTTGTGGAGAACCGCGATAAAAATACCGGCGGCCATATTGATCGCACTGCGGCGTATTTTAAAATATTACTGGACGCGGTACTTGAAAAGGGCGTTTACTCTGAAGAAACGCGGCGTTGGAATAAAGACGCGGTAGTTTCATCGGCGCGGCTGCATGATCTTGGGAAAATAGCGATTTCCGATTCCATTTTAAACAAGCCCGGCGCGCTTACAGAAGAAGAATTTCAAATAATGAAAACGCACGCGCAGGAAGGAGAGCGGATTATTGATAGAGCCATTGAGCAGACAGGAGACGCGGAATTTTTATACAACGCGAAAGTGATAGCGGCTTATCATCATGAACGATGGGACGGAAAGGGATATCCTTACGGAAGGAAAGAAACGGAAATACCGCTTCAGAGCCGCCTTATGGCAATCATTGATGTTTATGACGCGCTTGTATCCGAGCGGCCGTATAAAAAAGCATTTAACCATGAGGAAACTTTAGACATAATAATGAACGGCTCAGGTTCTCATTTTGATCCGGAAGTAGCAAAGGTTTTTTTCGAAATTAATGAAAAAATAAAAACCGCGATGCTGGATTTCGCGGAAAAAAATGACGAGGACGCGACTTGACAACTCCATCGTTTTTTATTATGATTAGAAAATGCGCGGGAATAGCTCAGTGGTAGAGCGCGACCTTGCCAAGGTCGATGTCGCGGGTCCGACTCCCGTTTCCCGCTAATAAAATTTACATAAGCGGTTTCGCGGGAGAGATGAACCGCAAAACGTTATCTGAAACATTTTAATGGCCCGGCGGAACGGGTTTGAACGGCTTTCTCAAGTTCTTCAATTTTGCTTACTTCCATAATTACGGCTCCCTGATCGTCCTTCACTATTCCGCTGACAAGCAGCGGAATCTGATCGAAAAGCAGTTTATTGTAACGTTCATATACCCGCGGAAAAATAACGGTTTCGTACATGGCGGTTTCGTCTTCAAGGCTTAAAAAACTCATCGTAAGCCCGTCTTTTGTCCAGACTTCCTTTTGCGTTACCGGCCAGCCGATGAGGCATACGCCGCAGTTTATATATCTGCCGATGTGTACGGCTTTAACGCGTTTCTTCAGGGCGGAAATTTTGTCTTTCCATAAAACAAGCGGGTGAGCGTTACGCAAAAATCCAAGCGCCCTGTATTCCTCCCATAAAAAGACGGCTGCCTGAGATGAAGATATTACAGATGAGCGCTCACAATTTAAAACTGACGGCCCGGTGTGAGAAGCATCGTCTGAGAATAACTCACTCTGCCCGCGCTTAGGCGCGCAGGTGTGCGTTGACAGCAGATAACGCGCCTGCATAAATCTGGAAAGCCCGTCCGCGACGCTGTCAAAAACGCCGGCGGGACAAAGCGCGGCGATGTCGTCCCGTGAAAGTTTTACGCGCTGTGAGAAATCTTTCAGCGATAAAAAATTTCCGCCCTTCTCCCGTTCCTCAAAAACGGAGTTCGCGCCTGTCGCGGACAAACCCTTAACCGCCATCAGCCCGATAACGACTGTCCCCGGTATTCCGTAGTAACGCCACTGCGAAATATTTACATCCGGCCCTTCTGTAAAAAGCCCCATGCGCCTTATTTCCGCGATATACGCGTGCGGGCGGTAGTAGCCGCCCTGATTGCTGAGAACCGCGGCCATAAACTCCGCCGGATAATGAACCCGAAGGTACGCGGATTGAAACGACACCATCGCGTAACTCGCGCTATGCGGCTTGCAGAATGAGTAGCCGTCAAAGGAAAGCATCATTGCCCAGATTTCCCGGATGGTTGCTTCATCCACATTGTTTTTTCTGCATCCGTCAAAAAACTGTTTTTCGTATACCTTCAGTTTTTCAGCGCCCGCTTTTTTCGCGATAATTTTCCGCAGCTTGTCCGCGCTTACATCGTCAAAACCGGCGAGCGCGACAGCGGTTTTGCTTACGTCCTCCTGATAACACAGGATGCCGTAAGACTCGCTCAGTATTTTTTCAAGGCGCGGATGCAGCGGTTTCCATTTTTCTCCCTTTAATCTTTTTACATATTCGCAGATAAATTTATTAGCTGCCGGCCGGATAATGCTTGAGTGAATTACGATATGATCAAAATCGCCCGCTCCGGTTTTTTTCTGAAGCTGGCGCATCGCGGGGCTTTCGATATAAAAAACGCCGATGCTGTCTCCGCGCGCGAGAGCGTCAATTACCGCCCTGTCATTAACCGCTCTGTTCAGCCTCTCATTTAAATCTTCACCATTAATATCATTGTACAGTACATCCTGATCACCGTTTTTAACTCCTCGTTTGCAATCTGTTATTCCGCGCTCCACATTCTTAACGGCGTCGCGGATAACAGCGAGACTGCGGTTGCCCAAAAGATCGATCTTTACAAATCCGGCGGCTTCCGCCCCTTCTTTTTCCCATGCCAGAAGCGGAAAGCCTTCAAGCGATTTTTCGACTGGCGCGTAACGGCACACAGGCTGCGGCGTTATCACAAGCCCTCCGCAGTGCATGCTTAATCCCCGCGGCAGCCCCTCAATCCTCGCGGCTATGCCGAAAATTTCCCGCCATAGGGGATCGGCGTCTTCTTCCTTTTCATGAAAATCGAATATTTTTCTTTCCAGCCTGGATACCGCGGCGTCCGCGAAGCCGTAAGCCTTCGCGGTTTCGCGTAACGCAGAGCGCGAACGGAAAAAGTTATGATTCGCTACGCGCGCGCAGTATTCAGAACCGGTATTCTCAATTACCTGTCTGATAATTTCATCGCGCTCATCCCACGCGAAATCAACATCAATGTCCGGCGGATCAGGGCGCGCGGGGTTGAGAAACCGCTCAAAATAAAGGTTATGCGCAATAGGATTAACATTAGTTATGCCAAGAGAGTAAGAAACAATTGAAGCCGCTCCCGAGCCGCGTCCGCACGTGCGGCTTGTCATGCTGACAATATCGTCCATGCGCAGAAAGTACGGAGCGAATCCCATTTTTTCTATTATCTCAAGCTCGTATTCAATCCGGTCGGTTTCCATGTCACCTAACTCACCGTATCTTTGAGCC
>JGI24695J34938_10002469_pt1 | contig 14114 bp, 12 predicted proteins | sample TergutCo191P3_FD_34938 | JGI IMG/M metagenome (IMG submission 34938) | reverse complement strand
TCCCTCCTGTTTTCTCAACTGCGTTAAATAAAGGGTCGTTTAAATCTAGCGATACTGGTGTGCGCCCTGCGCCCCATCTCGCCCATGTACCGCCGTACTTTGCCGCCATTTGTTCAGGCGTGGATTCATCGGGATCTACAGTCATATATATCGAATTAACAGGGTGCGCCGCCATAAACATTGCTTTATTTGTTATAGAATTTATTTTTTCATGTAGTTCATTGATTGCGCCTATAATTGTTTTTACCGATGTTTTTAGACCGCTGACAGCGCCTCCAAGCAATGCAAACAGACCTCCAGAGGAGGCAAGGTTTTTACTATTTTCTACCGGTTCTGTTTCAACAGATAAAGAGTCTCCAAATGTACCCGGTGTCGCACCGCCGACTAAGACTTTGCCTGCATCTCCTGCGCTTGTTTGTATTTGAAAGTCTGCTGTATTAAGAGGGACTGGATTGCCCCATGTAATGTTTCCTTGGTTATCTATATTGGTTATATAATACTCAACCCTTAAACCGTCAAAATTTACATCGGCCATAACTTGAGCAAAATCATCAACTCTAGGTGTTCTACCCCATAGTTCTTCAACCTCTGTTACGGTAGACGGCAACTCTGCGAATAATTCAACATTTCCTAATAATGTTGGTTCTAGAGCGGCTACAGGACTAATTGATTTTGTTAATACTAATATGGTTGCGGAATCAACATTTTCAATATAAACACCTGTTGTACCTTGCTCATCAAAGATTAAAGTCTTACCAGCCATGAATACAGCGATTTGAGCAAATAAATTAGTTGGTATTTCAGTTGTTCCGCCTAGAACCCTTGTAAGTGTCGCGCCTGTTAAAGAAGTAGTATGAACACCTTCGAGAACGTGGTTTGTCTCTTGTAGCTCTCCCCTAAGCTCACTTATTTGTAATTCTCTTGCTTGCGTTTGATTGGCGTCAGCGTCATTGATCTGCCTCTCTCTCGCTGTTTGTTCGTTTTTTATAGCGGTTTGTCTGTCTTGAATTTCATCATCAATCCTAGTGTTAATATTTTCATCTGCCGTTTTTAGCTCTTGAATTTCTACCACTTGATTTTGGATTTCCTCATGAGCTTGAAAAATCCCTTTTTCAATTTTGTTCATGTTATCAGGTGAAAAGGGAGTGCCTTCTGCCGTCACTTGGTTAGGGGTGTTTTCTAAGTAGACGGTTGTTTCATCTTCTAATGATTTTGTGAATCTGTTTAATCCGCTTCCCTCGCGGGCTGTCCAATTTGTTTTTTCGTATGCCATAAAATAATAATCAATCAATATAAAGGCGTTTGCAATTCGTAAATGTATACTTAGTAAGTATTTACTTATTAATAAATTATTAAACTTTAAAATACTATAAATCTTGAAACCTAGAGCCCTTGACAACTCCTTAATATGCTCTTAAAATCTAAATAAAGAGGAAATTTATGCTGAAACCTATAAAAAAACTGATACCACTCATTTTATCAACAATATTCTTTCTGCTTTTAAACAGTTGTACTTCTTATCAGGTAAGTGAAAGCAATCTTGTTATTTATGATAACTCTGTGCTAATGTCAAAACCGTATGATATGCTTACAAACAATATTTTACGCATAGAAATAGGACAAGCCGAAGCTACCACTCAAAAATCATCCCAAGTTATTAAAAAAACAACCGTTGATCGTATCTTAGAAATAGTACGCACATCATACCCTAATGCGGATAGTATCCTTATTGTAAGTTTAGAGTCGTTGATAGTAAGTGAACGGGATATGTTCTTTGGTGGTGTTACAAATAGGTATACTTATGTCGCAAATGTAATTCCGATAAAATTTAGATAAGAGTCGTAATTGAAAAAAATCATTGTTTTATTTGTCACAAGTTTTATTTTATTTTTAGGGTGCGGCGATGACGGACGTCCTGTATAATAAAAAACCATTCTAATCAATCAGTATCATTCACATTGATTGTTAATAAATATCCACGAAAAGAAATTACAATAGAGGCAGGAGAAGAAGAGGCTTGCATGGTAAGTAGCGCTTTTTCTCATTCAATGGGGAAATATAATTCGTCTCCGGTAAACGACAGTATTTATTATACTTATAGTAATAATGTAAATTAAGATGTTCTTATCGCTAACAAAGTAACACCCTGAAAAGGGTACCTATACACTCCATTAACATGATTAGCACTACTCGGTGCATTGTATAAAAACATTATATCGTTTAAAGACGTGAGTATATCTATACTCGGGTCTAAGATCATAACTTACATTAAGATTTATTGTTACCATAAAATAATTCTATATTAAAACAAATTCTTGACAATTCGTATATATATTCGTAGTATGTATATACGATGTATTGTTTAAAGGGGTAAGTATGAAAAAAATATTGTCATTACTAACAATCTTTGTTATTATAATTTCTATGAGTAATTGCGAAAATGAATTAGATAATACAAACAACGAAGACGACTTGTACCTGACAGTCACTTATCATAGTAATGGCTATCCGTTTGGCGAACCACCTGTAGATAATAATAAATATAAACCACCTGTTATTGATAACTGGAGTTTTTCATATAGCTTTATTGAAAAAACTGAAGTATTAGATTTCGGAACAATGGAAAATGAAGATTACTCATTAATCGGATGGAAGATGAGAAGGGAAGATTATACAGAAGAAAAACCTTCGTATTATAGTTTTTTAGGTGGAAGTTTAAAACCGGGCGAAGAATTTGAAGTTGCTCACAATATCGTTTTTGATCTTGAATGGGTTAAAAAGTTATATTAACATAACTTGAATATTTATTGTAGTATTCCCTGATATATTAATTATATTACCACCTGCTGTATTGTTGATAACAATTCGATCCTGATATACTCCAGCGGAATAACGAATCATATTGTTACTAAATCCTCGCAATGTAATTACACCTACTTGATTATTAATACAGGATACATGAAATAATTGAGAATCAACTGGTTGTATGCTAGGTGTTACAAACGAACCGCTTGCGATACATAATACGTTTATTCCAATTCCAAGATTGTTTAGAAAATTATAAAGAGCTGATGGAGTGTAATTGCCTTCAATTTTTTTAGTAGCCTTGGAGCTAACCAAAGAATTGCTACCAACCTCCATGTTTCCTATTAAATTTAATGCACCTCCACCCATAATATAGATCTCACCGAATAGTTTAGGACTTTTTAACATTAGCGAATTATTATTTCTGCTTTTTAAAGCTAAAAGACTTCCAAGCGCTTGAGTATTATTTTCGCTTCCATCGATATTCCATGCGTCTCCTACTTTTAACGTCCCTTCAACCACTCCGTTAACCGCATTTAAGTTTACAGTTTTAATATCTATAAATTCTGCTTGTATACCATTAGCGTCTTTTTGTTTATTTAATATAAATCCTGATATACCGCTTTCGTAGTTATTCGATTTAATCCAACTCTTAGTTCCGTCAATTTCTATTCCATTAGTACCACTACCAACAATCAATTTAAATAGAATATTAGCTACCTCAGCATTTAATTTTTGTGAAAATAATCTTTTAATAAACGATATATTAAATCTGGCATTAGGTGCGCCATCAAACATATCATTAAGAGCAAGCATATAGTCAGAAGAATTTACGTCACTGTCAGGATCGAGTTTTTCCCATCCGCTTTCTGTCCATCTAATAAGCATAGCATTTTCCCAAACAGAATCTAATGTAGTCCCCAAATAAAGTATTGTATCTCCGTAATGTAATTGAACTAAATGACCATTAATTGTTACTCGACCGTTTTGATATTGATCTCCTCTATTAGTAACTCGTCCTCTGTAATCGGGAGCTGGATCGCCCTGCTCTCCTTTTTTTCCCGGACTGCCGTCTAACACTTTCCTTATCCTTAAATTTCTTGTAAAAACTTTTCCTTGATAATAAGCCCTTACTCCAATCTCGGTTAACGCGCCAAGCTCAAGCCGCCCTGTCATCCACTTTCCGCTGAAAGGATAAAAAGGCAAACTTAACGGATCGACTATATTATTTCCTGTCGCCGGATAATTTACTATTTCTTCTGTGTATTTGAATTCCGGATTAACTGAAATTAATCCGTTACTGTTAATCGTAATACCTCTAGGAGCATTTCTTAATTCCCATGTAACATCTTTCGCTAACTCAATCCCTCTAAAAAGTCGGGCTTGCACAGAGAACGGAAGTTGATTTTCTTTCGGCACGCCGTCATAAGTGCAAAATAAAGGATAATTTTGATTCTCTATATCGAGGTAAACGGCGTCTGATCCTTCTCTTAAAACAGGAACCCTCTGCCTGTCTAATTCTATTCCATTATCAGATAATAAAAATTCTATCCAGTCCCAATCGCCTACTTCAATAGGGTTAGTGTATAAAAAATACGTTCCATCGTTTTTTGAAGTATGATATTGCAACATCCTTAAAGGGTTAGGGGTTACAGGCGGATCGTTGCCTACTATGATCACCTGAGAACAAGAGATCGTATTCGGCTCAAGTGAGCCGTCGCTCCCTCTTATGATCATCTGCACGCTCGGCGCTAATTCGATCATTTGAGCGTCTCTGCCTGATGTAATGCCATCGAATACATCTATCATATCCGGTAAGGTAACAGACGGCGGAGGAATTTGGTTAAGCGGCGGCAAAGATTGAGGCGGAGTTATGTTAGCTTCGTAAGGCGGGATCTCGCCTAAATCTGTAGTGTAGATTCCTTCTTGATAAGGGACTAAAACAACGTCAAAGGTTCCGTCTCCGTTGTCTTTTTTTCCGAAACATAAAGCTGATGTAGTAATTCGATCGTAAAGCCCGAAAGATACTATATCACCTTTAGTTGGTATAGGAATATTATTAAGAGAGATATTTACTTGAAAATTATTATATATACCAGCTTTGGTGATCTGTACTTGAATAGCCCTTGCTTTTGGTTGATTGTAGCCGTCATATTGCATGATCTTTATTCCGTATGACAAAGAAGGATCGATTACTTCAAATTGACCGTCTGTTTGAATTTCTGTGATTCTTTCTCCGTCACTAATAAGCCCCGTGATAACACCGCCCTCTCCTATCCCTACTAGGATTGTATCATCTTGAACTTCTACAAGATCACCTATCGCAATTAAATAGCCGTCATAAGATAGTTTTCTATTCCATACTTCTGGTCTTAAATGCGCGCAAGCTAACAAGTACCAACCGATTTTTACTATTTGATCGTAATTAGTAACAAAAGGAATCTCTATACTTTCGATCACTGATCCGGGAATTGATTCGGGGTCATTTGAACCGTTTCTCATTACGTAAACTTCTGTTTCTAAATAACCGTCCGCTTCGTTAATAAATTTTATTAAGAATCCGTCTGGAATATCGGCGAAGATTTTTTGATTAGAAGCTTCGAGTACATTCTGAGAATTCAAAATCATTACAGGGTATTCTCTAGGCTTATCAATCAATAATCCGTACTTATTGCCATTAAGGGTTCTCATCGCTCTTCCTGTAGAGAGAATGAGAGCTAGAGTGTCATCAAGCCTTTTTTCTGTAGTTAAAACACCGTTACAGGTATATTTTTTTTCCTCACACCATTCGTAGAACTCTCCAAAAGAATTCATGTCTAGCATGGATTCAAGGTAACCTTTACGCCCCAATGTGGGAGACTGCAAGAGTTTTAATGCTAACGAAGCAGGGTTACTTGTTGGAACTTCGGAATTTCCTGTCCATTGTTGTTTTTTAATATCCCAATCAGGATCGCTCCATTTCTCGCCGTCCCATATTCTACACTTGGATTCTACTATACAGTTTAGAGCATCTAACATTCCCTGAGTGTTATCTGTAGCCTTGATCTTAAAAGCAAGTCTTGAAGTTTTATCTCTCAGTTCCCTTACTACAGGAACTTGCGGTACAAGAATTCCAGCTTTAGATTTTTCATTATCAAACATCCATGTCCTGATAGCTGTTAGGTATACTTTATCTATTACCCTAGTATCGTCTGATTGATCATCTTCACGGAAAATTTTTAACTCGATTACTCTTGTATCGTAAATATCTGATACTTGGGAATAACTTGTAAAAGTTTTCTCAGCTACAAAACGCATTACTTTATATTTATTACGGGTTATGGTATTGAATGCCAAATTTCCTGTATTATCACCCAATGTAGAATTATGGGGGTTTCCGGGTTCAAAATACCCGAACGGCTCCCATCTATTAGTATCATTTGGAGTTGATATACGATAACCTAAACATATATTAACGCTTTTATTTATTTTATCCCCTTTGTCATTGTATTCGACCAATCCGCTAGGAAAAGTGATCTCTACTTGAATTTTCTGCGGATTTCTCGCGGAAAACCTGACTACCTCTAACGGATCGGTATCTTTTCCATCTACAGGAGCGACATTTTTTAACTCAATATTTAATCTCTCTTCAAATACAGCTTGAGGGTATATAGCATCCGATTCTCTGTTTGTTTGAATTAAATCTATTGTTGGTTCGCCTTTTAATATAAAAGGGTCGCCGTCAATAAATCCGTTATCTATCGTCATTAAGCCATCGTCTTTATAGCCGTTTTTGTGATTAGAAGCGATGTCACCTATTTCACCTAACTTTATATCGGTTACTTTTAACTTCCCATACCCTAACATATAAAGAGCATAAAAGTATTGATCCTCTCCGTCCTCTCCTCCAATTAATGTGTAGGGGTTTCCTACATACATAGGTGTAAAAAAATGTTTACCTAAAACTAAAGGTATAGGTTTATTAAAGTTAGATTGATTTTTAGCTCCTCTTAATTGCGGGATTTGCTCTAGTTGTTTTGAGTCTTTAGCGGATGTATTTGCACCAAACCATCTTGCTAAACTGCCATGCTGTATCGTCTCACCAGCCACCGCTCCGATTAAGCCGCCGCCTGCAATTAAAGTTACCCCCAATATCCATGTCGATCCGGCAGTAAAAAAGCCGATAACAAACATTGCCGCACCCACTATAGCGCCTAAAATAGCCCCCCAGATTGCACCCGCATTATCGCCTTTTGGGAATAACCTGATAGTACAAACATCGCCATCCTCTAAAAGATAGTTTTCATCTTGCCTGAATCCGTTTACAGATATTAAAGAGTCTTCAAAATCGACATCGGGATACAAATCTTTAATCGTGATTGATTCTCTGATTCTTTGAGTTTCGCGAGTATCGTCTGATGTGCTTAACATGCTTCTAAAAATAGATACTGTAATCATAATACTTTATAATATCCTTTTACTCTCTTTTCCCATCTGTAAAGTTTATCAACTACAACACCTGTTGATCGTGAGGAGTGAATAAATTCTCCGCTTCCTAAATAGATTCCTATATGCGAAGGTTCGCCTAATACATAAAATTCTATAAAGCAATAAGGCTCCGGTTTATCAAGTTTTTCATTAGGGATAGTCGATTCGAGGCTCTCCATGATTCTTTTGTTAGTTGAGATTTCTGTATTAGGATAGCAAGGATCGGGGAGTTCTATTCCTTTTTCTCTGTATATTAAGATTGCTAATCCGTAGCAATCTAACCCTTTTAAATCACGTCCATGAGGTATATAAGGTATTCCGATATATTTTCCTATGTTCACGCGCACCCCGGAGTAGTCATTGCGTTACATCTATCGGAAGGAACGATGATCGCCATATTTTCATCAAAAATCATTTCCCATGTAATTGAAATTTCATTCCAACTGGCATTTCTTAAAGTAAAACTGTTTTCTTCCAATGGTTCTATTCCTTCGCCTACAATAACGGCGATAAATTCTAACTTAGCAGGAATCTGAGTTTCTCTTATTCTTTCTATCCACTGTTGATCAATCACACAGATTGTTAAAGTAGCGTTACCTATCTTTGAACCGTCTCTTTCAGGAGGCTGTATTGAGAATACGGCTGAGTTGTAAATATCACCATTATAAGTAATGCTTTCAGATGAATTAGCGAAGAAGTAATAACTCGTTCCCGAAGGCTTATAATGAGTGATTTTAATTAAATAAGGGAGTTTAATAGTTCTGTCATGAGAAGCTAATTTTTTCTTATTTATCGCAGATAACATCAAGCCTCCAACCAGTTCATAGTGATTTCTAGATTTAAAGCAGAGGTATTTTTAACAGAAGGTGTCGATTCGGGATCAAATTGATACTCTACTAATATTCCGGTATTATCATTTATATTCGGGAAAGCGAATGTATGCACACCCCTTCTACATTCATTATTCCACCAATTTTTCCACACCTTATATTCGTCTAATGTCATGTGCATAATGACAATAAAACTATCGGGAGATTTTATATGATTAGCTCTTGCTATTCGTTTTCCGCTTCTTGTGACATCAGCTATGATTCCAAGAGAGTGAGTCCATGATGAAGAGTTAAGAACAGTGCCAACAAGTTTGCCTTTTAATCTTGCCCACTCTATCACGACCGTCTCCTAATGCCGTCCCTACGGCGATTCATTGCGTCAATAGCACTGTCCATATCGCCGTTAGCGATTTTTTTTCTCATAACATTTTCTATCGTTAATTCTATTAGCTTAGATCCGTTTGGATCGGTACTTTCTGTTTGCGTAACAGTTGCATTGGCATTATTATTTATTTGAATGATCACATTCGCACCGCCGCTCATTAAATCCTGTGGTCTTTTTGTAGCAATAATGTAATCTTCAGGGTGAGTGTATACTACCCCTCTAGGGGTGATGATAGCGTCATTTACTCTGGTTGCTGTATTATTAATCCTTTGTTTTTGTCTTATATAATATTCTTGTTGCGTTCTTTGCGCATCAATTAAATCCATTATTTGTTGTTGTAAATTTCTCAATCTCTCGGTTTCGTCTTTTTGCCCAGTATCCTCTGCGTTTTTTGTCATCCCGCTAACAAACGACATTAGACCGGATGCTGCAATGAAAGCTAAACCCAGATAGATATTTTTTGACATTAACTGTAAACCGACATTCAATAGCAGCTGAGGCATCGCATCGATTAAACTTTTAAGCATGTTCTTTAACGCACTGTTAAAACCTTTTGTAAAGTCCGCACCTTGATTAAACGCTTTACCCAGATCGTTAAAAAAATCAAGATAACCGCCTGCAGCTAGGTCTTTAAACGAATCAATTAGNGATTTCATCGCGCTTTTTAAATTTTCTATTTTTGCTATTTCTTGTTCAAGATCAAATAACTCCTGTCCTCTTGTATTACCGAATTGTTCTTTTAATTCCATTAATCTTATTTCTTCTTCAGATAGCCGGATTAATTCTTTTCGTTTTTCAAGCTCTTGCATTAAGTTGTCAGCTTTCGCGTTTGTTGTGTTTTCTCTTGCTTGCCTCAATTGCTCAAGGAGTTCTTTTGTTATAATTCCATATTCATCAAGCATCCTAGCTGCAACATCAATAAACGACTCGCCTGTTTTTTCTGCTATAAGCTCTGCATTTTCTATTAATAAATCTGTAAATTCAGGGTCGATTAAAGTTTCAATAAAACCTTCATATCTTCTTTCTATGTCTGATAATCCATTTACAATATCAGTTAACCCTAATTCAACTTTAACGTCGGCTATTTTTCTTAATCCGTTAAATTGATTCATTATTTCTTCAATTTGTTTGCTTACATTTCCAACACCTAGAATCTTTTCTATATTTATACCTGAGCCACTGGACAACATATTAGATAACGATTGCTCGTTATTAATTAATCTTTGCAATCTGAATGCCTGTAAGATTTTTTCTTCATTTATCACCTTGTAATCTGAAATAAGCCGCTGTTTTTCCATTTCAGATGAAGTCATTCTTAAAAGATTTAATTCTGCATTCAGATCACTTATATAGTTATCAAGATTAGCTTCATTTGCAGCGTCTCTTGTTTCTTTTGCATACTCAGCTACTTGCTGGAATAGAGTGTTATTTGAAAGCCACTCGCCATTCATTATCATATTGGAAGCTATTTCTTCCCATGCTTCAGCCGCTTGTTCTAACGTTTTGTTTTCAATTCCTAAAGTGTTATAAAGAATTTTAGCTCTATCATTAGCTGTAACCAGTATTTCATTGAATTTATTTATAGCTGAGGATTGCCTGGTAAACCAGCTCTGTTTGGTATCAGAATCAGACAGGTTCATAGCGGATTTAAATATTTTCTGCCATTCAGTCAGTTCTTGTTTCGCGTTTTTAGAGCTTGTTTCTAAATATTTTAATACCGCTTCTATTTTGTTTTTTTCTTCTTCGGATATGCCGATTATAGCGGTAGAAGCAATTTTACTCTTATCTGTTGTAATATTTCCCTGCATATCATACGCTATTGTGCGTGTCATAGTAAGAGCGTCGTTGAAATACTTTATTTGATCGCTTAGCGCTTTTTCCTGCGCTTCAGCTGTTTTTGCGTAGACATCTTCTATTTTTGCTTGCAATAAGCTATAACCGCTTACACCTTCTAAAATTTTTTTGTTATATTCATCTTGTTGTTTTGTTAAATCATTCTGCATATCTACAAGAGGCTTATGCTTTTGAATAATTGATTCCCAATATTCCAATTCCCGTTTATAAGCTTTCGAGTCATTATCATCTTTAATACCATGTCCGGCCATTTCTCTTTTATATTGATTTACCATATGGATAGCGCGTTCATACTCAGCGATTGTTTTTTCAACCGGGTTTTCGCTTTTTATCCGTTCATTTATATCTCTTAATTCTTTTTCTTCTTTTAACAATTCAATATTTCTTGAATAATATTTAGTTTGCGCTTCCAGCCATAATTTAACAACGGTAGGGATATTGTTCATTTCCGCCCATAACGCTTTATACTCATCTTTTAACGCTGAAACTTTTCTTTTTGTCCCTTCAATTGTGTTTCCTGTGGCTTCGGCCGCGCCGCCGAAAGCTTTTTCCATACTCTCAAGTATTACTTTCTGTGCGCTGGCTAAATTGTTAGCTTCTTCTAAAGATTTAATTAACGCTTTTTGAGAATCAGTAAATTTGAAACCGTATCTTGTTAATGCGCCGATAGACTCTGTCGGGTTTTCTAGCGCTTTTCCGAAAGTGTTAGCGGCGCTGATCATACTGCCGCCCATTACATCCGCCATATCAACCATGTTTCTGGTTAATCTGTTAAAATTTTCCTCGGCTATCCCGGTAAAGCCCACAAGAACGGATTGCATCTGCATTATTTCATTTGCCGATTTTCCTGTTGCGGATTGTAGTGTTCTGGCATAATCATTTAATTCTTTGCTACTAGTCCATGCTTCTGATCCTGTCGCTTTTAACACCGCTCCTAATCTTACCAGCTGAACTTCCTGTTCTTGATACGCTTTAACGGATTCTTGTACATATTTTACCGCCATCTCCCCTAACTCTATAACCGTGCTTATAGCGGCTGTTGCTGGATTCATCATTCCTATAAACCCTGCCGCGACAGCTTTCAAAGGTCCCGGAAGTTTATTAATTATTAAATGGAAAGCTCCGAATTTTTTTGCGAGATCGTCCGTGCTGTTTCCAGCCCCCTTGCTGTGTTTGACAAAATTCGCAAGATTGCCCGTAGCTGTTACCACGCCTTTTGAGTCCACTTCTATTACTAAACGGCTTACATCATCGGAGATAGTTTTTATCCCTCCATCTATCAAGTATTACATTATTTGAGAGATATTAATAATTGACAATTCGTGTATATTTACTTAGTATATATATACTAATAATATGAAAAGAGAAGAAACCGACTGGAAAAACTATGACGCTTCCATACGAAGAGTAGAAATACTGGAACAGCGGCAATATGACGAAGATTCTAAAGCCGAAAAATGGCTGCTGACAATTTCATCTGGATCATTCGGGTTATCGTTTACATTTATTGATCAGATTGTAGAGATTAAATACGCCTCTAATTATGAATTCCTTGTAACCTCTTGGTCTTGTTTTACATTTATTATTATTCTAGGAATAATTGGTTTCATAATAAGTTCATTTTCTCACTCATCTTTAGCCAAAGAAGAAAACGACAATCTTGCATTAAAGTACAATGGGGAAGAAACTAACTATAAAAAAAGAAGTTTGTATTTTAGCCCCAATGCAATATTGCAATACATTTCAATATTACTGCTTATTTCTGGGTTGGCGTTTTTAATGCTTTTTATAGCAATAAATCTAATAAAATAGGAAGGAAAAAATGGCAAAATTAAAATCAAGTCGTACGCCGTCATCATCAACACCAACACCTCCAAACAGAGGTAAAACAACAATGACAACACCGCCAGTTAAGCCACCAGCAAAAGCTCCAGTCAAAAAGAAATAGACCGGAACGGTTTATTTTTATATATACAGAACCCTGATAGATAGCATTACAGTAATTATGTCTGCAATAACTGATAATGCTTGAACTAGAGTACTAGTTATAAATACCTCCGACAAGCTATTTCATAGTCATACCTCCTAAAATAATTTTTTACTAGCTGTTAAAAATAAAACGAATAATTTTCTCTATATCGCATTATACAGTAATATGTTCTATTTATCATTTTTTAAATATTAATTTTTTACTAATTCGTAAAAACTCTATTTATTTCTTTTCTATATTTAAAATAAATTATTTTAAATATAGACATACTAATCGTATGTTACGGTTTTTATATAATTAGAAAGTTAATTCTTTACTGGACAAGAACTTAAGCAAGGTAAAAATAACAATTATTTTTTTTGGATTTTAGCTCGCACAATCTTGTATTTTTACCGATGAATCTAATACGACAGATTATTACGGCTAGCAGACGTTTTTTAATGAGAGCCTTCAAAGGTAAACCACGATTATCAAGATTCAAGAGAGGGATTGTATGTTTGATATGAAAGATATAGTAATTCTAGATGAAAGAATATTTTACTGGAACAGGGATGAAAATATATTCTTTGAAGTCATCTTAAAATCAATGAAAACAAGATTTTTACCCGAAGGTGTTATTGAGACATTCCTAACAAGAGTAAGCAATCGGGTTTTGGACACGAAGAATGACAATGTGAAATGATTTGTGACAACAACCTTAACTGTCAGATCAGTTGTTCTCTCTCCACGCTTTGTTGATCTCTGAAGCCGCCCAGCTTGACATTTTGCGGATTAGAGACACTTCATAGATAGATAATTCATTTTGCGTTGTCGAAATGAAAGCGGCTATATCTTGATAACTTATACCGTCTTTTGAAGCATAATGTAGATCGATGTATAAAGTATAAAGATAAGAGAAGTAAGGAGGAGGGGTTATATATCCAAACTCCTCCCCTTTTATCCTGTCAAACTTTTCTTGACCTATTGCCTTGATTAATTTCTCAGTTTCTTCAGCATAAGTATAATGCTCAATTCCCTTGCTGTTTTTCCTAGTCCGATCCGAGTGAAGAAAAAAGAACCGCCTAACAGCTTTTTCTAATTTCCGCTCGGCTTCAATAAAAAATTGTTGCGATCCCCCGCTACTTTTAAAACAATTTCTTTTATCGCCGGAATCTTGGTTACCAAATATTCGTAAGATTCGTGATCGTTCTTGATCTCTTTTTCTACGCCTGCCCTGTCTTTAATAGTTATCGCATTGACGGGTTCACGGCTGATTTCTTTGGTCCCTTTTCGTTCAACTTTCCAACCGCGAATTCCAGCAATTCTAATAATAACAGCTTCATTGTTTGATTCAAATATTTCGTCAATAGTGTCATCGTCAATTTCAGTTTTATTATCTTTGAGATTAGAAACCAGTCCTTTCATTTTTTTAATTTGTTTTCTCTGGTATTTTTGAACTACATCTGAATCATCACCGAGTATTTTAAGATCAATATCCATCGGCGTGCCGTTAATTATAATAGGTGTCCACACACCTTCGTCCGCATTTTCTTGAGTTACGAATTGACTAATATCCATAATCTTTCCTCCAAATATAATTTATAAAATACCATGCGCGGGATAACGACTCCTCCTGCCACGTCTCGCAGGTCGCATCCATCCTCTCCGGCGCATGGGTTGCGCACTTATGCTTCTATAGTTACTTCGCAGGTATCTTCAAAATCACCGTCATCTGTTACAACTGTGATTGTTGCCGTACCTTGAGCAACCGCTGTTACTGTGCCGTTGTCATCAACGGTCGCGA